>Ga0210409_10003613_pt1 | contig 17105 bp, 15 predicted proteins | sample IncBWH17MmetaG_FD_161649 | JGI IMG/M metagenome (GOLD analysis project Ga0210409, IMG submission 161649) | Forest soil microbial communities from Barre Woods Harvard Forest LTER site, Petersham, Massachusetts, United States - Inc-BW-H-17-M | ecosystem: Environmental > Terrestrial > Soil >...
CACCAAGCGGCCATTCGTAGCAGAAATGGGTAGAATTGGAGAATTGGGCGGGATGGCTCTTTGTCGGTAGGCGCGTGCCATCCATCGTATCCTTGCCGTCGCGCGCCGCTCCGATTAGCGTTGGTTTGTCGTCCTATATGCGCGCCTGCAGCCCTTTCCTTCTGTCTTTGCTTCCTGCCCTGGCTGGATGTGCCGGTAATGTATCGGGTTCGGCAAGCGACGCCGAAACGGCCACGACGACGAGTGCGGTCGTCGTCGTCGAGCGAGCTTCCGATGCCACGGAGGGTTCCCTTGCCTCAGGGAGCGCGCGCTTCGTGCGCGTGGCGGCCCCTGCCTCCGTCGATGACGCGCTGCGCGCGATTGGAGCTTTCCTCGAGTTGCCTGCCACCGGCACTTGTGCCGACCTGATCGCTCTGTCGGGAAGAAACGGGCGCACCAGTCCGGTCCCCGTGGTCGAACTCGTGGACGTCGGGGCGGTCTGGCTCGAAGTAGGCGGCATCTCGACCCATCTGCTTCCGCGCCAGCTTCCCGATGTGACGGACGTCGTGAGCGGCGTGGTGTACGCGCGAGCGGCCGAGCCCGCCCTCCTGGCTGCGGACACGGGGTACGTCATCCATGTGGCGGGAGGCCGGGATCTCGCGGCCTTCCAGGTCCGCGCGAGTGCGCCCGAAGACCCCAGCAATGTCCGCATCGCCGGAGAGAACGACTCGGGTGTGGTCACCGTGGCAGGCTCAATGCTCGATTTCTCCTGGTCGGCGTCGGCGGACGCGTCGAACGACTTGCTCTACGTCGACACGCGACCCGACGGCATCCGCTGCGTGTTCGACAATGTCGGTCACGCCGCCGTGCCAACAAGCCTCTTGGGAAATGCGGGTACCATCGTCGTTCATCGCCTCCATCGCGACGCGCTACGTGCGCCTGGGGTCGATTCGGGCGAGGTTCGTTTCGATTTCTCGCGTGCGGTCGGTTACGTCCGCCCGTAGGGACCCGTCGTCATGGTTGCCACGCGGATCGCCCTTGCGCTTGGATTCCTGGGTGCATTTTCGCTGAGCTTCGGAGCGTTGGCGCAACCGCAGCCGCACGCGAAGCGGACCTCCGCTTCGACGGTCGCCCCCGTGCGCAGGGCAGGCGCCGGCGTGTACCAGCAAGCGCTGGTCGGTTTGCACGCACCGTGCGAAAAGCCCGTGCCGCGCAACGAGGCGGGACGCCCGATGCTGTCGTTGACCACGGTCAATCATGGCGAGTCCCTATCCATCGCGGCGTCAGGCGATGAGGGGTTCGCCGCGATCGACCTCGATCGCGTCGCACACCTCTTGCGGGCCGCGACGGGCGACGAACATCCCATCGATCCTCGCGAACTCTCGCTCGTCTATCGCATCGAGACTCACTTTGAGGTCCCCGAGATTCGGGTCGTCTCCGGCTACCGCGTCCCGAGACCCGGGTCGCATTCGAACCATGGCAAGGGCCGCGCGATGGACATCATCGTGCCTGGTGTCGCGGACGAAGAGGTCGCGCGTTTTGCACGCGAGGTAGGGTTCGTCGGGGTGGGCGTATACCCGACCAGTCAATTCGTTCACGTCGACGTCCGGCCGCGGAGCTATTTCTGGGTCGACTACAGCGGCCCGCACATGAGAAATCGCGAGCGCGGCATCCTGGGCGATTTGGCGGCAAGATGCGATGCAGCTGCGCTTGCGCGCGGGCAGACGCCGGTCGAGCCGTTCGGCATCGCGAAGAACGTGGATGCTGCGCTGCAGGCGCGAGCGGCGGCGGCCGCCGCGACTGCGGCCAACGAAGAAGACGAGGACGACGAAAACTAAAGTCTTCTCGCGCGCTTGACGGTCGTTAAGCGCCCTACGGCGTCAGGACGGCGCGGAAGCGCACCTTGTTCTCCATGACGCGCGCGAGCGCCTGCTCGACTTGATCAAGCTTGAACTTCTCGATGCGCGGGCGGATGCCGTAAAGAGCGCTGAACTTCATCGTCTCCTCGGAATCATACGCGGTGCCGCTCGGCCAGCCGACGATGCGCTTGCCGCTTAGTAGCGTGAAGATCGACGTGGGCATCGGCTCGGCCGGCGCGGCCACGACGAGGAGCGTCCCGCGCGGCTTGAGGCCATTGAGGGCATCTGCCATGACGGCCGCGTTCGGCGCGGCGCAGAGGACAACGTCTGCGCCGCCCAGCCTCTGAAGCCCTTCAGCCGCCGTAACCGCGCCGGTATCGACGTACTCGTGCGCGCCAAGCTGGCGCGCGAGCTCCTCCTTGTCCTTGCCCCGAGAGAGCGCGACGGTCCGGAATCCCATCTTCGACGCGTATTGGATGCCCATGTGTCCGAGACCGCCGATGCCCTGGACCGCGATGGTATCTCCGGCGCGCGCGCCGACATTGCGAAGGGAGTTGTACGTGGTGACGCCTGCACAGAGCAACGGCGCGGCATCGGCCGCCGACAGCGTCTCGGGGATGCGCGCCACCGACTCGGCGGGCACAACGACGTGATCGGCATAGCCGCCATCGTGCGTGATGCCGGTGATCTTCGCTTTTTCACAGTTGATGAACATCCCCTTGCGGCACGCGTTGCACGTGAAGCAGTGCCCCCCGTGCCAGCCGACGCCCACCCGGTCGCCCCCTTTCAAGGAGGTGACGCCCGGCCCGAGTGCGTCGACCCGGCCTGCGATCTCGTGGCCTGGTACCCGCGGGTACTGGATGCCAGGAAAATGCCCGTACTTGACCATCGCGTCGCTATGGCAAATGCCGCAAGCCTCCACCTTGATGCGCACCTGCCCCTGTCCGGCCTCGGGCATGTCGCGTTCGACGATCTCAAACGCCGCTCCCGCCCTTGTCACCTGCGCCGCTCGCATTTTTGCCATGGTCGTCCTCCTCGAGCTGTTCTGAAGGGATGCCGAGGGCCGCTTTCGTGTTGCGCCAGGGATGCCGAGGGCCGCTTTCGTGTTGCGCCATGTCCTGAGGTGACGAGAAACTCCACCACGCCCTGACCTGACGCTGGGCTCGCTTGCCTCGACCCTCGCTTGCTCCGCTCGATCCCATTGGAAAGAGCCCGCCATCGATGGCGGGAGATGATCTCGGCGTTAATACTCTCGGGATGGATCCCGACGTCGCCCGGCTCCTGCGAGAGCAGCGCCTGCTGGAGGCGGCCCGGCTTGCCAGCGAGCGTGGTGATGCGCGCACGGCGAGCACGATCTTCGAGCGCGCATGCGAATGGACAAGGGCCGCTCTCGAAGCAATTCGTGCCGGGGACGCTGCGCGCGCGCTCCGGCTGGCTGCCCATGCGGGCGATCATGCAACCTGCGAAGAGGCCGCGGCTCTACTCGCGCGAGATGCGCCGAGTGCAAAGAACGCCGCCGCGGGCCTCTCCGCGCTGGGGCAACATGGATGGGCGGCACGCACACTCGAGCGAAGCGGCGAGCCGATCGATGCCGCGCGCGAATGGGAGCTCGCCGGGGACGCGCAGCGGGCGGCGGCGCTGCTCGAGGGTGCCGGCGAGGTGGCGGACGCGGAGCGAGTTCTCCAGGCAGCTTTGCGCAGAGACCCGGATGCGTTTCCGGTCGCGGTGGCTCTGGGGGCGCTTCTCGCGCGGCTTGCGAATTGGCCAGCGAGCGTGCGGGTGCTGCAGCGGGTCCCCCCCGGCGCGAAAGAGAGACCCGAGGCTCTCTTGCATCTACGTCGTGCGCTGGCAAAGCTTGGCTTTTCGCACGCAGCAAGGTGCTCGGCGATAGAACTTGCGGCCTTGCAACGTTCCGACGAAGAAGGCAATGGGGATGGTCCACCCCCAAACCCGGCGTCGCCGCATGGATCCCTTCTCTTCGGGCGCTACGACTTCGTGCGAGAGGTCGCCTCTTCCCCCCATGCGCGCGTGCTCGAGTGTAGGGACGTCCTTCGTGGGCAACGCGTGGCCGTCAAGATGTTCGTCGGCACCCGCGCCTCTCCAAGCGGGCGCGACGCGTTGGGCCGATTCGAGCACGAAGTCCGCGCCATCAAGGCCCTCGAGCACCCAAACATCGTCCCGATAGTGGACGTCGTCGTCGAACCGCCGGCGATCGTCATGGCCTGGATGCCGGGCGGAGCGCTCGAACGGATGCTTGCAGGTCCAGCGCCAATCGCGCCCGCGCGGGCGGTCGAAATCGCATCCGCCGCGCTCTCGGCGCTCAGCGCTGCGCACCGCGCCGGCATTTTGCATCTCGCCCTCAAGCCATCGAACATCCTCTTGGACGGGGCGGGCGGCGCACGGGTCGGCGACTTCGGGACCGCACCTCTCAGCGACGTGTCCACGACGGCAAATGCGGGAACCTTCGCAGGTTTCGTCTACATGAGCCCCGAACAGCGCGAAGGCAGGCCCGCCAGCGTGCGCAGCGACCTGTTCTCGGTCGGGGTCGTGTTGCGCGAGATGTTGACCGGCGAGGTACCCGCCCCCGACGACACCGCCCCTCGGTTGCCGAGTCGGGTGCATCCCGACCTCGACGCCAGGCACGATGCGGTTGTCGAGCGGATGACCGCCCGCGACCCCCAGCAGAGGCCGGCGGATGCCAATGAGGCGCGCGAGATACTCGCCGCTCTATCGTGGCACGCGACAACCTCATCCAGCTCGAAACGTCCCCGATTCGAGCCGCCGCGCGCGGCCGGGACCGATGAACGCCTCGAATCACTGGCCGATGGCGTGCTGCTGGATCGCTGGACCGGACGCAAAGTCGAACGACTCCAGCTCACGAACCAGGCGCACGCGCGCGCACGCGCGTTCGCATTGGCCGACCACGAGGGGCTGCAGACCGTCTGGCGCGTCGACGATGCGGGCTGCGGGATCTGGCTCGAGCCGCTCGACGCGCGGCCCCCGGACCGCCCTCTGACGAATCAGGAGCGCGCACGCCTCGAAAACGCGCTCGACGCGCTGCACGCGGCGGGCGGCGTTCACGGCAGCGTCGATGCGAACCACGTCCTCGTCGGTCCGTCGGGCGTCGTATTGCGCCTCGAGGTGGAGCTCGACGCGGAAGCAAGCCCCGGTCGGGACCGGCTCGCGCTGGCCCGACTTTGACGACTCAACGATCGTCAATGATCGGGTACACCAGCTCCCGCGGCTCACCGCCGCGCTCGTAGGAAACGCGCAGCTCGCTCGCTGCATCGAGCGACTCGAACGCCTTCAATGCTTGCTCGGGTCGCTCAATCGGGAGACCGTTCACGTGCGTGACGACGTCACCCGGCTTCAAGTCCACGCCCCTCCAGAACGCCGCATCGCGAAGCGCCGCAATGCGAAAACCGCGGAATTTGCCGCTCACGAAGACGGGTCGTTCATCGAGGTCCACGTGCTGAAGCAGCGCCCCGAGTCCTTGCGCAACCGCTGTGTGCACGGCGGAACGGGAAAGCACGTGCTCTGGTGCGCCGGCCGAGTCAGCCGCTACCACGCCCGCCGAATGTGCTTTGCCGGGGGTAGCCGGCGCCGAGCTCGCACCTCCGCAGGCGTGGAGCGCGAGCGCAATCGCCTCGAGGAAGGCCAAATATCTGCGCATAGGAACAAGCTGCCTCGCCCAGGCCGCCACGCGCAAGTTTGTTGGGGTCGGTGCGGCCGAGTCGAGAGACGCTCTCACGCGTGGAACGTGTAGCCGTATGCGTCCCACACGCGCTCGTGGACCGCATCGACGGCAGCATCTCCGTCGACGACGACAACGCGATCGCCGGGGATGTGTTTGGCGAGACCCCTGTAAAACGTGGCGAGCTCGCGCTGCATCTCGTCCCGCTCGTAGAGTTGTGCCGCCTCGCCACGGCGAACCCGCCGCGCCGCGGCCACCTCGGGTGAGACGTCGAGCACGATGGTCAACGATGGCCTCAGGGCATGTCGGTTCAAGCTTCGGATCCACTCGACTGTCTCCGTCGCCGCGGCGCCGCTCGACACGCTTTGATACGCGAGACTCGACGCGTCGTAGCGATCGGACAGGACCACACCACCGCGGGCGATGAACGGTGCAATCTCGCTCTGTACGTGATCCATGCGGTCGGCGGCGAAAAGGAGCGCCATCGTCGCCCATCCTGGCGATTTACCGCCCGGTACGACGATGCGGCCGCTCAGGACCTGCCTCACCAGGGTACCGATCGGGCCGTCACTCGGTTCCCGAGTTGCTCGGACGGGAATCCCCGCCTTTCGCAGACGCTCCGCGAGCTTCGCCACCTGCGTGGTCGTCCCGGAGCCGTCGATGCCCTCCACCACTACGAGCCGTCCGCTGCCTTCAGCCATGCGACCAAGTCTCCTGAGTCCGTGAACCTTTGTCTCACTGTCTCCCTGTGATCTCGAAAACAGGACGAATCGTGGACTGAGGTGACTAGGAGAGTGCCTAACATTCCCTCTCACCCCAGGGGCGGCGCATCCTCGCCGAGCACGAGATTGTCGATGAGGCGGGTCGCGCCGATGCGGCATGCCACCGCGAGCAATGCGCGCGTGCCAAGCTCGCTCCCCACGGGCGCGAGGGTGTCCGCGTCACGAATCTCTGCGTAATCGATCGCTGCGGCTGCGCGTACGATCGGTTCGCGTGCGATCCGTTCGAGCTCGCGCGGACGCCGCTCCCCGCTGGCGAAGCAACGCGCGGCGGCGTCCAGGCCGCCGGCGATGCACACCGCCCGCTTCCGCTCGTCGGGAGACAGGTAGGCGTTACGCGAGCTCATCGCCAAGCCGTCCGTTTCGCGCACCGTCGGATGGCCCACCACTTCCACGGGGAACAAAAGGTCGCGTGCGATTCGCCGCACGACGAGAAGTTGCTGGTAGTCCTTGCGGCCGAAAATCGCAATGCAGCAGCCCACCACCGCGAAGAGCTTGGCCACGATCGTGGCCACACCCTCGAAGTGCCCCGGACGATGGGTCCCTTCGAGAGGTTCTGCAAGCGCGCCGACCCGCACGCGCGTCTGCTCGTCCTTCGGATACATCGTCGAGGGTTCGGGCGCGAAGATGACGTGCGCGCCTGCGGACACCAGCTTTCGCACGTCGCTCTCCAAGTCACGCGGATATCGAGCGAAGTCCTCGCCCGGTCCAAATTGTGTGGGGTTCACGAAAACCGACGCCACGACGAAACCGGCCCGGCGCTTCGCCTCTGCAACGAGGGCCAGATGACCCGCGTGAAGAGCGCCCATCGTGGGAACGAAGCCTACGCGGTTCCCCGCCGCGCGGGCGGCGTCGCAAGCTGCGAGCGTCTCGGCCGGGCTCGCAAGAACGCGCGTGGTCATCGGATCGACTCGAAAACCTATCGCGGATCGATCGGCGAGTTGGTAAGTTTCGGGCGCGGACTCCCAAGCTGGCCCAAGCTGGCGTAAGCAGCGGCCCCATGTCTCGTCTCCACCGCTCGCTGGTCGCCCTGGTCGTGCTGGTAAGTGCGCTTGCGGCGGCCCCGTCGCGCGCGGCGACGCCCGATCCGCTCCAGCGCGCGAGAGACCTATTCGTGCAAGGGGAGGCCGATGAGGATGCAGACCGCTGGTCCGAGGCGCTCGAGAAGTTCCGCGCAGTTTCGCAAGTAAAGCTGACAGCAGGCGTGCGTTACCACGTCGCGCTCTGCGAAGAGCACCTCGGCCAACTGGCGCGCGCTCTCAGAGACTATCGAGCCGCAGAGCAGCAGGCGCGCATCGACAACGCCAGGGATGTCTTGCGAACGGTCGGTCGAGAGCTTGCCGCGCTCGACCCGCGCGTGCCACGGCTAACGATTCGTGTCGCGCCTGCACTACCGAACACCTCGGTCAAGCTTGACGGGGAACAGGTCGCCGAGGCGCTGGCGGGCGCAGCCATCCCAGTGGACCCCGGCGTGCACTACGTGGAAGCCCGGACGCCAGGTCGCCCGACGGCGACGCAAGGCGTGGTCCTGCAAGAAGGCGAATCGAGGATGCTCGAGGTCTCGTTGGCGCCGCTCGCCTCGGCGCCGACGCCGAACCCGGCCCCGCCTCCGACCGAGCGTACGGCGACAGAGGCGGTAGAGATGCCGCCTCCAAGCCCCAGCTCGAATCGAGTTGCCCCGCTAATCGCAACGGCCATTTCTGTCGGCCTGGCCGGAGCCGGTGTTGCCGCGTTCCTCGCTGCGGGCGGCGCTCTTGACCATGCTCATCGGATGTGCGCGTCGCTTCCCACGCTGGCGCCCGATGCCTGCGACAACCTGAAAACGCCAGTGCGGGCCTGGGATTTCGCAGCTGGCGGTGCCTGGCTGGGTGCGCTAGCGGCTGGCGCGGTCGCCGTGGTCCTATGGACGAAGCACCATCCGACGAGCAGTGAGACCACGATCTCTGGTACCCGATCGGCCCCCGCGCACACCGGTGTGCTGATCGGCCCCGCACCGCTCGGAGTCGGGGGGCAATTCTGAATGCGGCGACTCGGTGTCGCGGGCGTTTCGGCGGCCGCCTTGGTCATGGGCGCAGGCCTCGGCGCATGCTTCGACTTGTTTCACTCGACACGCGACGTGCTCACCTTGTGCCAAATCGACGCGCGGGCACCCGCTTGCGGCTTCGACGCGAGCGACGGGGCGGCGCTGGCCACGGCGGATGCCCCAGAGTCGGACTTCTGCTCGTGGAGACGCGACGAGGCGCACGCCCACGCGCGCCATGCGTGCGCATGGCTGGCCGCGTGCGAGACGCCGACCGGGCGCAACGCGTTCGGGTCGTGCTTGTTCCGCGCGGTGCTCGCCTTTGACTGCGCGGCCAACGAGAACCACCGCGTGAAGGGCCAAGCGCACGCCTTGTGGGATTGCCTCTGGCGCGTAAATAGTTGCGACGATGTCGAGCGCTGCGTCTTCCCGGACGGGCCACCGGCGTCGTGCTTGAACGCAGGCGACTACAGCGCTTGCGGGGTGGCGGCGCCCGATGGCTCGACCAACAACGTCGACGTGCGTATCGAGTGCCGCGACGGATCCGCGTATGGCGAGAACTGCGCCCTTTGGGGGCAGACATGCGCCTCGGACGGCGGATGGCACGCATGCGCTGGGGCCGGGGGGTTGGGGTGCGGCACAAGAGCGTGCGCGGGACGAGTTTTGGAGTGGTGCGTGGCCAACGGCAATGACGTCGGAATCGACTGCGCAAGCAACGGCGCGCAGCAATGCAACGTGCTTCCCGAAAAGAGCGACGCGCATTGGGCGGCGTGCGCACCCGAAGGGGATGGCGGGACATGCGTGCCCGATGCGGCGGCGACTTGCGCCGGAGGAATCGCCGCATCGTGCCCAAGCGGGATTCCGGAGCGAATCGACTGCGCGAGCTTGCTGGAGGCCGACGCCGCCGTTTGCAGCTCGGGACCGCTCATGCCGCCGTTCGATTGGACGAGCTCCTGCGCCGTGACCCCCCCGCAGTGCGACGCCGACGAATGCACGCAGGACGGTGGATTGAGCGCGTGCGTGCGGGGCGCGACCGTCGGCGCGCCTTTCGACTGTATCGGAGCGGGGCTGGGCGCCTGTCGCACATTCGCGAGCACCCCAAACACAGGCGATGGGGGAGGAGCCGCATGCAGGCCACCAGGACAGCAGTGAACCGTGACTATTTTCGTCCCAAGATCACTCGAAGTTCGTCGAGCAGTATGTCGGCCAAGGCGAGCTTGGACATGACCGGCAACGGTTTTACGCCCGATTCCGTCACGAGGGTGGCTCGGTTCTCGGCGCCTCCAAACGCGTCGCCGGCCACGTTGGCGACGACGAGGTCGACATGTTTTTCTGCAAGCTTGCGGCGAGCCGAAGAGATGAGAGCGTCCCCAGCTTCGGTTTCGACCGCAAACCCAACGAGGGCCGGGCGGCGGGCTGACCGAGCAGTGCCGATTTCTGCCAAAAGGTCCGGATTTCGGACCAGCTCGAGTCTGGTGCGCGCCTCCTCCTTCTTTATTTTGGTCACGCTCGCCTCGATCGGCCGATAGTCGGACACGGCGGCTGCCATCACGAGCGCATCGGCGCCATCCAGCGCCGGTCCGAGGGCCTCCCAAAGCGCGGTCCGCATGGCGCTTGCCCCGCGCACATCGACGCGCTGCACCGCTGAAGGACTGGAGAGACTCACCGGGCCAGCAATGAGCGTCACGCTCGCCCCGCGGGCGGCCGCGCGGTCCGCCACCGCGAAACCCATCCGACCGCTGGATCGGTTTCCGATGAAGCGCACAGGATCGATGTCCTCCAATGTGGGTCCCGCAGTGACGACCACTCTCAGGCCGGTGAGATCGCTGGGTCGTGAGAGGGCCTCGGCGATTGCGCCGGCAATGGCCTCAGGCTCAGCCATGCGGCCCATCCCAATGTCGCCGGAGGCGACCTCACCATGGACTGGCCCGACAAGCATCGCTCGCCCCTGCGCTCGCAGTTCGGTCACGTTGCGCTGCGTGGCAGGGTGCTCCCACATGCGCGGGTGCATTGCGGGTGCCGCGATAAGAGGACCACGGGCGCAGAGCGCAACCGCGGTGACCAAGTCGTCGCTCCGCCCGTGGGCCAATCGGGCGAGAACATCTGCTGTCGCGGGGACTACGGCGACGACGTCGGCGCGCTCCGCGAGCTGCACGTGTATCTCCCCCGCAAAGCCCCCCTCCCACATGTCGGACAGCACCGGTTCGCCGGTAATTCCGGCGAGCGTTTGCGGACCGATGAATCGCGTCGCAGACGCGCTCATGATTGGTAATACCTTGGCGCCGGCCTTTCGCAGCAAGCGCGCCAGTTCCACTGCCTTGTAGGCAGCGATGCTTCCGGTCACGCAGAGGGCGATGGTCTTGCCCGCACACCGGCTCGCGAGATGCACCGGACCTGAAGCAACCGAGTCGCTCACCCCTGATTTCTACTCTGCCGGCGCCTGGGTCGCCAAGACGCCAACACGCGAAGATGCGTCTTACCGCACCAAATCGTTCAGGTCCGAGGCAAGGGCAAACGGCCAAAGGAATATGTAGAGAATGAGGGACTGGGGCGGCTGGCGCGCACCAAAGAGGTGCTTGGCCTTCGCCACCTCCTGCGGAACGACGAGCCACATGAAGTACACGTTGTAGATGGGCACGATGAGCCCCCACCACGCCAGCTGGTCGCTGCGGGTGACAGACTTGAGCTCGCGCACCATTTGGATCGCAAGAAGGAGCGACCAAACCGCGCCGCCCACCATCACGAGAGAACCGAGCGGGGCAAGCGCCCAGGAAACCAGAGCCCCAAGCAAGAGGCTCAGGATCAGGCCACCGAAGATGACCGCCACCGGCAACAGGAGAATCAGCAGCGCGTTGCGGCGGGTGGGCGCGAGCACGGCGGCCCCCTGGGACTTCAGCGTCCCAATCATCGGACTGGGCGGCTGAGGGTAGGGAATCATGGCGCCGGGCGGGGGTGGCATGGGCATCGGTTGGCCGTACGCTCCAGGCGGCGGCTGCGCATAAGGATCGTGGGCGCCATAGCCCGGCGGGGGCGGGCCTCCGTAGGGAGGCGCCCCGGGCATCCCTGCCGGCGGCGGTACGCCAAAAGGCGGCGGCGGAAAGCCGGGCTGCGCGGGCGGTGCGCCATAGCCCGGCGGGCCTTGCGCCGCGCCTTGCTGTTGGGCGGCGAGCGCCCCAAACAGCCCTGCGTCCGCTGCCACCGTGCCGCCCAGCGGATTCACGCCCGGCTGCGGGACCGGAGGGGAGAAAGCTGAAGCGCCCCCCGCTGGGAGAGGTCCCGGCGGTGGTGGCATCGGCGTTAGCCCAGGCGTCGCGGCCATGGGCGCCGTTCCCACCGGCGGTACCGGCGCGCCGCCGATTGCCATGGGCGCTACTCCCACCATCGTACCCTTCAGTTTACTCGGCACCGCCCCGGCACCGGGGGGCGGCAGCGCTCCCGGCGGACCTGGTCGCGCGGGCGGCGGCGCCCCGGGAGCCGGCGGCGAAGACGGGATGGCGCCCGGTTGATTCATCATCAACATCGTTCCCTTGAACTTCGGCGCAGCCGCGCTTTTGAGATGGAAATGGCACTTCGAGCAGGTCTGAGCCGCTTCAGGATTCTGCGTGCCACAGTTCGGACAGAACACCTCTCGGACCTCCGTTGGTGCCAGGAACGCACGCGTCAAAAGCGCGGATCGATAAGGACGCTCAATCAAGCATAGCGGTTTGAAAAGCCCTCGCTCAAGCGAATTGTCGTAGCCACGGGCTTGACACCTTTCCCAAAACGCAACTAGCTAGCCGCCCTACCTACTGTTACTGGCGGTACTGGCGCGTCATGCCTTTCGTCTTGTCAGCCGAGCGCGAGCGCAAGCTTCAGGAGATCCTGGGACGCTATCCAACGAAGATGGCTGCCGTTCTTCCTTTGCTCCACCTCTGCCAGGAGCAAGCGGGCTGCACCGGTGACGATGTCGTCGAGTTCGTGTCGCGAAGGCTCGACGTTTCGGCAGCGCACGTCAAAGGCGTCGTGACTTTCTACTCGCTCTTCAATCAGCACCCCGTCGGCAAGCATCAGGTCTGGGTGTGCCGAACCCTTCCGTGCGCGCTGAGAGGCGCGTACGAAGTGATCGAGTACTGCGAGAAGCGACTTGGCGTTCGGTGCGGAGAGACGACGGCGGACGGCAAAGTGACCCTTCGCTCGGCCGAGTGCCTCGCAAGCTGCGGGACCGCGCCCATGATGCAGGTGGACAAGACCTACCACGAGAATCTCACTCGCGAGCGCGTGGACGATATTCTCGCGACGTTGCTTCGCTGACGGTGTGAGCCGCGACCCATGCTCAAGCGTACCGACTACCTGACGCGCGCGTACGGCAAGCCCGAGAGCTGGAGGCTGTCGACCTACGAGCGCGAGCTCAACGGCTACGAAGTCGCAAGGCGCGTCCTCTCCACGATGAGCCGCGAAGAAGTCGTCGAAGAGGCCAAGAAGGCCAATGTGCGCGGCCGCGGGGGTGCCGGCTTCCCGATGGGCGTCAAGTGGAGCTTCATGCCCAAGGCGACGCCTGCGGCCGGCGCGGCAAAGCCGCACTACCTCGTCGTCAACGCCGACGAGAGCGAGCCGGGCACGCACAAGGACCGCACGCTGATGGAGAGGAACCCCCACGCGTGCATCGAAGGGTGCATCGTCGCATCTTACGGAATCGGAGCCCACGTCGCATACATCTACGTTCGCGACGAACTCCATTTGTGCAAAGCCCGCCTCGAGGGGGCCATCGAAGAGGCGCACGCCAAGGGGTACCTGGGCAAGACCCCCTTCGGAAAAGATTACCCAGTGGAAATCTACGTGCACTCCGGGGCGGGCGCGTACATCTGCGGCGAAGAGACGGCGATGCTCAATTCCCTCGAGGGGCGACGCGGAGAACCTCGCAACAAACCGCCGTTCCCAGCCAACGCCGGAGTCTTCGGCTGCCCGACCACGGTCAACAACCTCGAGTCCATCGCGGTCGTGCCGACGGCGTTCGGCATGGGTTGCGAGAACTTCAGCAAGCTGTCGGCATTGCACGATCTGAAGGACGGAGGCGTGCGGCTTTACGGCGTGAACGGCCATGTGAACACGCCAGGCGTCGTCGAACTGGCCGTGGGCCCGACCTTGAGGGAGCTAATCGACGACATCGGCGGAGGGGTGCTCGGAAATCGGAAGATCCTCGCGGCCATCCCGGGCGGCTCGTCCACCCCCGTGCTGCGCCCGGAGGAAACCGTTCTTGCGCCCGACCCCAAATCACCCCTTCACGCTTGGCACGGGAAGAGCGTCTTCGACTTGCCTCTCGGGGTCGATACGATGCGCGGCGTCGGCTCGATGTTGGGCACCTGTTGTGTGACGGTCATCGCCGAGGGCACGGATCCTGTTTGGTGCATGCAGAACCTGATGCAGTTTTACCGCCACGAGTCGTGTGGACAGTGCACGCCGTGCCGCGAGGGGAGCGGCTGGCTCGAGCGAGTGTGCGAGAAGATTCTCGACGGCAAGGCCTCGATGGACGAGCTCAACGGCCTGTACGAGACGGCCAACGGCATCATGGGCAATACGATCTGCGCGTTCGGCGAGGGAACGGCGATGCCCGCCCTCGCCTTCTTACAGAAGTTCCGGCCGGAGTTCGAAGCTTACATTCGCAACGGTCACTCGCGCGACAACGCGAGACTGACCGCGATCCCCTGGAGTTAGGCGCATGACGGCACCGGAGGCCTACTTCTATGTATGCGCACTGGCAGCCGTCGGGGGCGCACTAGCCGTCGTCTTGGCGAAAAACCCGATTCGCAGTGCGATGGGTTTGCTTCTCCTCATCCTGAGCATCGCGGGACTCTTTCTCGCCCTCCGCGCTCAGTTTCTCGCCGCGGTTCAGCTCATCGTATACGCCGGGGCGATCGTCGTTCTGTTCCTCTTCGTCATCATGCTCCTTGGCCCTGCGGCGCGCACACCGAGCGACCGGCGTGGTCTTTTCGTCCGCACCGGGTCCGGCGCGCTCTTCTCCCTTGCCGGGCTCGCGGCGTTGGGCGCGGTCGCCCGCGCGTGGAGCTTGACCCATCGGATACTGCCCATGCCCAACCCCGAGCCGGGTTTCGGCGGGATCGACGCCTTCGGCAGCGCCTTGTTCTCCGACGCCCTCGTACCATTTGAGCTATCGAGCGCGCTCTTGATGGTCGCGGTCGTCGGGGCGATTGCTGTCGCTCGAGGCCGTCAGGGGGCAAAGACACTATCGCGAAGCGAGCAGGAGGTCTCACGGACCGCCCAGCCTGTCCTCTCCCAGGACCATTCCGGTGTGTACGGCCACGAGCTCGGCGCGGCCGCGGAGCACGGCGCACAACCGGGAGAGCGGCCTTTATGATCCACGTCGAACAATACGTCGTCCTCAGCGCCCTGATCTTCGTCATCGGGGGCATCGGGTTTCTCGTCCGGCGCAACGTCCTTGTGACGCTCATGAGCATCGAGGTGATGCTCAACGCCACGAACCTGGCGCTCGTCGCGTTCAACAGGGCTCGACTAACCCCGAGCGCGATGCAGACCTATGCGGGTCAAAACCTTACGGGTCAGGTGTTTGCCTTCTTCATCATCGCAGCCGAAGCTGCCGAAGTGGCGGTGGGGCTTGCCATCGTGCTGGCCCTGTATCGACTTCGACGAACCGTGCGGTCGGACGAAGCCGACCTCTTGAGAAACTAAAGCGCACCATGCTCTCGGTCTTTCATCCTGGCGACTACGCTCTCATCGCGGTCATCCTCGGCATGCCGCTTTTGGGCGCGCTTGTGAACGGCCTCTGGGGCCGGCGATTGGGCAAGCCCGCGGTGCGCCTGATGGCGCTCAGCGCGGTCGGCCTCAGCTTCGCCGCGGCGCTGGTCGCCTTCATCGACCTGGCGCAGGTCGTGGGGCAAGAAAACGACGCCCATGTCCGACTGGTATGGACGGCATGGGAGTGGATGCACACGACGGGGGGCCGAGAGGACGCGACCGTCCCGCTCGACGTGAAGTTCAGCATCGATCAGTTGAGCGGCGTCATGATGCTGATCGTCACCGGCGTCGGGTTCCTCATTCACCTCTACGCGACGTCGTACATGGAGGACGACCCCGGATTCGCACGGTTCTTCGCGTACATGAACCTTTTCATCTTCGCGATGCTCGTGCTCATCTTGGGCGACAACCTGCCCATCCTCTTCGTCGGCTGGGAGGGCGTCGGGCTCTGCTCGTACTTGCTCATCGGTTTCTGGTACGAGCACTTGCCCAACGCGGAAGCAGGCAAGAAGGCGTTCATCGCCAACCGTATCGGCGACTTCGGCCTTTTGACGGCGATGTTTCTGCTCGTGCACTACACCGGCGCCCTCGACTGGAACGGCATCGCCAACGGCGCATCGAACCTGGTCGTGCCGGGGGAGCCGTGGCGCGTGCACGTGTGGCCGCTCGGCGGCGGGCAATACACGGGTCTTCTGCAATTCCTGCAGCCCAAGCACCCGGTCACCATCAGCGCGGCGACGGCGGTCGGCCTCGCGCTGCTCCTCGGGTGCACGGGAAAGAGCGCGCAGATTCCCCTCTACGTGTGGCTCCCGGACGCGATGGCTGGACCCACCCCGGTGTCGGCCCTCATTCATGCCGCCACCATGGTGACCGCGGGGGTCTACCTCATCTGCCGGCTCTCGTTCATTTTCGTGCTGTCGCCGTTCACGATGATGGTCATTGCGGTCGTCGGCGCGACGACGGCGCTGCTCGCGGCGACCATTGCCGTTGTCCAAAACGACATCAAGAAAGTGCTGGCGTACTCCACGATCAGCCAGCTCGGCTTCATGTTCCTCGGCGTGGGCGTCGGCGCCTTCAGCGAGGGGTTTTTCCACGTCTTCACGCACGCCTTCTTCAAGGCCTGCCTGTTTCTTTGCGCCGGATCTGTGATTCACGCGATGCACGCGCGCATTCACGATGATCGGTCCCAGGATGTCCGACAGATGGGGGGCCTGAGAAAGTGGATGCCACTCACGCACGCGACCTTCGCGGTGGCCACGGCCGCCATCATCGGCTTGCCGCTCACGAGTGGTTTCTTCTCGAAGGACGCGATTCTCTATCACGCCTTCGTAAACCACATCACCAATCCGATGGCCGGCAGCAGCATGCTGAGGAAGCTGCGCGTCTACGAGCCTCCCATGTGGATCGGCCCTGCCGTGTACGTGACGGCCCTCCTCGCTGCGACGCTCACGGCGTTCTACATGTGTCGCCTCTATTTTCTCATGTTTTGGGGAGAATTCCGCGGCTGGAAGGTGGGCCGGCCATCGCTCCTGGCAAAGCAAGAATTGCCCCATTCAGGCGCTGAAGGCGAACATCCCCACGAAGATCTTTCCGTGCCGGGCTATCCGCCCCACGAGTCGCCGTGGCAAATGACGGTGCCCCTCATCCTCCTCGCCGCGTTTTCCGCCTTTGCAGGTTGGGTCAATCCCGGTTTCCACATTTACAAGCTTGACCCCATGGGGCATTGGCTTGCGCCCGTGTTCAGCGCGGCGATCGAAGGAGCCGTGAAGGAAAAGCCAGGCGCCGAACACATGGAGTGGACGCTGGCATTCTTCGGATTCCTGGCGTTTGCGGTCGGAACAGCCGTGGCGTGGTGGGTTTACGTGGGGCAGAAGGGCGAGCCCGCGCGGCGCGCAAGCGAGGCGCAACCCTGGCTCTATCGATTGGTGCTGGACAAGTGGCGGGTCGACGAGTTCTACGACGAGACCGCGATTGCCGCGGTCGATTCGCTTGCCGAGACGAGCGCAGCGTTCGACCGCGCCTTC
>Ga0210409_10003614_pt1 | contig 17103 bp, 13 predicted proteins | sample IncBWH17MmetaG_FD_161649 | JGI IMG/M metagenome (GOLD analysis project Ga0210409, IMG submission 161649) | Forest soil microbial communities from Barre Woods Harvard Forest LTER site, Petersham, Massachusetts, United States - Inc-BW-H-17-M | ecosystem: Environmental > Terrestrial > Soil >...
CAACTACATGGTCACCACTATCCGCGCCATTACCCAGGAACTGGATAATTTTGCCAACGAATACGCCACGCAGCTCGAACACAAGTACGTGGATAATCGGGCCATTGCGGATGAAATCCGGAACGCGTTGCTGAGCGGTCTGGGGCGGCCCGGCCCTGCGGCCAGCGGAGAGACCGAGCCCGTGAGTGAACCGGCCTTTACATGAAAAAATGTTCCCAGAGCCATCACCATGCCCTGGCGGAGTTGAATATCACTCCTCTGCTGGACCTGGCTTTTGTGCTTCTGGTGATTTTCATTATTACGACCACGCCCGTGGTCAACGATTTGGACGTGGACCTTCCTTCGGCCGCCCCGCGAGCCAAGGAACCCAAACCCAAGGTCAACTACGTCACCGTCGAGAAGGATGGCAGTCTTTATCTCAACAAGGATCGCGTCGATCTCATCGGGCTGCAGGCCAAGGTTGCCGCTTTGCGCCTGGAGAATTATCAGCGTAACGAGACCCAGGATATCAGCATCATTATCAGGGGCTCCGCCAAGACAAAATATAAGAACATCGTGGGGGTTATGGATGCCCTGCAGCAAGCCAACGTTGCCAAGGTAAACCTGGCGACTGAACCTCTGAATGCCGGACCCGTAAAGAAGGAGTAGCTATGAGTCATCCACGACGTAAACGCGATACTTCCAAGACCAACCTGGTTATTTCCTTTATATTCCACTCCCTGCTGCTTTTGGCGGTGTTTTATTTTGCGGCCAGACAGGGCCTGGTGGGCGAGAAAATGAAGTCGCTGGTGGCCACCCTCGAACAACAAAAGCCCAAGGAGCCGCCGAAACCGCCCAAAGAAGAGCCCAAGGTGGAGCAGGCCAAGCAGCAAATCGAACAGCCCAAACCGGCTGCCGCTCCTGCGCCCACGCCGCAGGTCCAAACCGCCGCTGCCCCCCCGCCGGCCGAGGCTCCTCCCGCGATGGCGCCGCCCACGCTGGATGCCAGCTTCTTTGGTGATGGCGCCAAAGCAGTCGTGGAAGTGTCCGACCCCAAGCTGATCTACAAGGGGAGCATTGAGCGCGCATTGCGCTCCAACTGGGACCGGCCGGAAGATATGAAAGACGATGAGTTCGTGGCCGAGGTTGAACTCTCGATCGATAAGGACGGCAAAGTGACCGGCTCCCGCTGGGTCAAAGGTTCGGGAGACGCGCGGTGGGACAAATCGGTGAAGACCGCGGTCGCCTCCACCAAAACCGTAGGGGCGCCGCCGCCGTCCGGGTTTCCGGCGAAGTTCCTGGCGCGATTCGATGTCGAGATGACCCGAACCGAGGATGTGCTGAAGGTCAGCAGCCTTAATTAAGTTGAAAAAGTTCTCCAAAGGTCATCACAGTTCGCTCAACGAGCTGAACATCACGCCGCTGTTGGATCTGGCGTTCGTGCTTTTGGTGATCTTTATTATCACCACTCCCCAGTTGTCCAATGACCTGGAGATGAGCTTGCCCTCGGCCAAGAAGGCCAAAACGCCGGCGACCCCTCCCAAAATCGCCCGGATTCTGGTCGACATAACCGGGAAAATAACGATGGACAATCAGCCATTCGACTTACCGGCGTTGAAGCAGACGTTATCCAGGATGTATGCGAGTGACGCTGAAACGGCGGTGGTTGTCCGCGGCGCGGCCAACGTCGATTACGCGCATGTGATCAGCGTGCTGGATATCATCCAGCAGGTGGGGATCACCAAAGTTGGTTTGGCAACCGAGACGGTGTCCAACTGAACAGACGGCAAGAGTCAGTTGGATGCTGGACCGAGCAGATGGAAGAGGCGGACAAACAAGTAGGCCAGTCCGCCGCTCACGGGGATAGTAAAGATCCAAGCCCAGACGATGCGTTCGACCACCGGCCAGCGGATAGCATTGAGCCGCCTGGCGCAGCCGACGCCCATAATGGCAGCCGAAATGTTGTGTGTGGTGGAGACCGGAATGCCGAGTTGTGTCGCCACCGCGATGACCGTGGCCGAACTGGTTTCGGCGGCAAAGCCGTTGATGGGGTGGAGTTTCACCATCTTATGGCCGAGGGTTCTAATGATCCGCCACCCACCGACGGCCGTCCCTGCCGCCATCGTCAGCGCGCAGATCACTTTAATCCAAACGGCGATTTGAAAGTCGCTACTGGCAGGGGGTTCCGGGGTTCGCAAAAATGACAGCCAACCGGGCAAATCCTGCAGTTGACCGGCCTTGGTCGCGGCCAGGAGGGTCAAGGCGATGATACCCATGGTTTTCTGGGCGTCATTGGTTCCGTGCATCACGCCCATGCTCCCGGCACTGAAAATCTGGGCCACGCCGAAGAACCGGTTGATCTTCGAGGGGCGCGCGTTGCGGAGGAGCAAATAAAGCAGCGCCATAAAAATGAATCCCAGGATGAACCCGGCAATAGGGGACGTGACCATTGGGACGATGACCTTCCACCACAAACCTTTGCCCAACCACGCATGCTGGGTGCTTGGCTGGGACCAAATAAGGACCTTCCAGTTGTTATCCGAAGCGGCCAGCGCCGAACCGCACAGACCGCCAATCAATGCGTGACTGGAACTGGATGGCAGGCCGGACCACCAGGTGATGAGGTTCCACAAGATGGCTCCAAGCAACGCGCAGACGATGATTCCAGAGGTCATTGCCACTAACTTGGCGTCGATGAGGCCCGATGAAATGGTTTTGGCAACCGCGGTGCCCCAAAGGGCGCCCAAGAGATTGGTGGATGCCGCCAGCACAATGGCCTGGCGCGGCGTTAGAACTTTTGTTGAAACGACCGTGGCAATCGAATTGGCGGTGTCATGGAAGCCGTTGATGAACTCAAACACCAGTGCCACCAGGAGCACGAGGAGGACCAGGCCCATGTTTTTTAAGAGTTCTTAAGGACGATTTGGGAGATGACATTGCCCGCGTCGCGGCAACGGTCGATGATTTTTTCAAGCAGCTCGTAGAGATCCTTCAGCAGAATGACCTGCAGCGGCGGATGCTGTCCATTGAACAGATCCTTATAAAGGTCAATCATGTGCTTGTCGGCTTCGCCCTCCACAAACTGCAGCTTGTCATTCAATTCCTTGACCTTCTCGAGGTTCATGCGGTCGCGCAAGGTCTGCACCAACTCCAGCACGATGCTGGTCGCCCGTTCCAGCAGGCCAATCTGCCTGGTAAAATCAATGCCGCGCACATACTGGGGCGAAAGCAGCACGCGCTCGCAAAACTTCTCGACCGTCTTGGGAATCTTATAAAGCGCGTTGGACAGTTCTTCGATGTCTTCGCGCTCCAGCGCCGTCACAAAAGTTGTGTAAACCGCCTCGCTGATTTCTCGCGTGATCTCTTTATCCTTTTTGCGCGAGTAAGCGAACTCGTCCATCGGGAGCGGCTTATCGAGGTTGGTGCTCAATTTGGCCAAGGCTTCCACGCTGTTGCGCGCCTCCTGCGCGCTGGCCTCCAGCAAACTGAAAAACTTATCTTCTTTGCCCAACAGCTTCTGCAGTGAAAACATAATGCCACGTACTTCTCATAACCCGCGTTGCAACGCAGCAAAAAAATTGAAGGGGTAACGAAGGCGCATTTGCAGGCTACTGTCAGGTGGGTAAGGCGCTCCTGAGGCCAACGGTCTGGCTCATACCAGCCGCGAAGCCCTAGCCTGGATATTTCATAAGCCACCAAGCTCGACACTAGGCGCTCTCATTAACACCCCGCTTCAGCGGGGTGTCACGTGCTGGCAAGACCTCAGAAACCGTTTCAACGGTTCCTCGCGCACTGTGAAAACCGTTGAAACGGTTTCTGATGCTCTTCGGCCGCCAAACACCCCGCTGAAGCAGGGTGTTAATGAGAAATGGCGGCCGTGGAGCATCAGCCGGTTTGAAATATCCGGGCTAGGTTCAAGGGCAAAAAGGAACCAAAAGCGCCAAAGGCGCGTGTCTGCTCCGCGCCGCTCTCACCGGAGGGAAAGGCGCAGAACGGTCACGGAGTTGGGAGGAAAACTATAAGAGAGGTCAGCACCCGAACAGTTGAAGGTACGCGTAACGGGAGCCACCTTGTGCGGTTGCTCAAGCGAGTTCTCCTCCTCCGGCCGATCGGAACTCAGCGTAATGGATGTGGCCGAGCCTCCCAGAGCAGTGCCGGTGAGCCTGACCTGGGTTTGCTGGTTCTCAGGGGAGACGTTCACGACTTTGAGGATAGCTTCGTGATGGTTCCCGGCGCGGCTGGCCACGGCGTAGAGGGCGTTGCTACGAGGATAGGTGACCTCATGGATGAGTTTGCCGTCCAGGTAACATTTAATGTGGGTGTCGGTTAGTTCGATGCGAATGTCGTACCAGCGATCCGTCTCAATGTTGCCGGGAACTGAGTTCGCGAAGATGCCGTCCATCTCGATAGCGTGACGGGTGTTGCCCCAGCCGCCGATGTTCCACCAGGCCTTGGCGGTCTCGTCCTGCACCAGGAAGGGAATAAGGAAACCCTCATCGCCGCCCAGCTTGCGCGCCTTGAGTGTGTAGGTGTAGTTGCTCCAATGCTTGTCACCGGCGAACGCACGGATGTTTTCGGACATGGATTTCTGTTGCAGCGCGCCGTCCTGGGTGGACCACTTGCCACCGTGCAGGTTCCAGCCTTGCGTCCCGGAGGCGAAATCGGAAGCAAATAAAGTTTGGCCGTCACGGCTGACTTTAATGTCTTTGAACTCCGCCTGGGTGCGCCAAGTACCGACGCCGATAGCTCCTGACTTGGCCGTCGCCACGACCTCAGGCGACTGTACCTCGACGGGCAGGATGACGTCGCCACGATTTTCACTGAACATCTTTTGGACGTAATAGCTGGGCAACGCGTAGACGCGGGAGCTATCGAAGTCGATCAGGTCGGGGTTCCACTTCTTGTAGTTCACATTGGCAAAGAGCGGGGCATAAGAGGCCATGACGACAACGTCGGAGTTGCGCTCGAGACCGGTCATGAAAGCGGCTTCGCCGACCGCGGCGCGGAGGTTGCCCTGGCCGCAACCTTGAGTGACGGCGTATTCCCCGACATACACTTTGCGGCCGGCGCGGTCGTAAGAATCATATTTTTGGGCGTTGTGAATGAAGAATTCGGGGCTGGAATAATAATGCTCATCGACAATTTCGACAGGCCGGCTGCTGGGGCGTCCGCCCCATTCGTTGGCGATAAGGTGCATTTCCGGGTATTTGGCCTTGATGGCGTCATAAAACAGAGCGTAACGCTGCTGGTAGGCGGGGCCGCCGTTCTCGTTGCCAATCTCCATGTAGTTCAGGTGAAAGGGAGCGGGATGATGATTGCGCGCGCGCAGGGCACCCCAGTGACTGGAGACCGGCCCGTTGGCGTACTCGATGGCATCCAGCGCGTCCTGGACGTACTCGGGCATTTTGTCCAGCGGCACTACTTCCTTGTGAGACATGCCGCAATTGATGACGAAGAGCGGCTCCGCGCCGAGATCTTCGCACAGCTGCAGGTACTCGTGATATCCGATCCCGTGGGTCGCATGGTATTGCCAGATGTTATATTGGGTACGACGCTCGGCAGGGTCACCCACCGTTTGCTTCCACCGGTAGGCGAGGCTCATCGTATCACCCTCGACCCAGCACCCCCCGGGGAAGCGCATGAACGAAGGCTTAATGTCCGCGAGCATCTGGGCCAGGTCCGGCCGCAGCCCGTTGGGGCGGCTTTTCCAGGTTTTTTTCGGGAATAAAGAAACCATGTCCAGCCAAAAGGTTCCGGGGCGGCTTGTGCTGATGACCAGGCGTGCCGTAGGGTCGGTTTGGTTTGGGCTCAGCGAAAAATGGTACGTTTTCCAATCCGCCGTCAGCGCGGGGATCTTCGCACTGGCATAAATCGTTCCCTGCTTGTTCTCGAGGCTGACCGAAAGTGGGCCCGTAAAGCCGGCGGCACCTCGCGCAAACAAAGAAAGCTGGTAAGCCGCACCTTTGGACAGGGCCATGCCCCAAAAGCCATTGTTTGCCACTCCAGCTCGGGCACCGTTCAGCGCTCGCACCTGAACTTTGAGCGAGTGCGGGTTCTTGGGGCTGACCGGTGCAGACTCGTCGATGGCGAGACTGACGTCGCCCGAGCCAGCGTCCAGAGCTTCCCAATGGTCAGGTGTGTCCGAATCTTCGAAATTGCGATTGCGCACCAGTTCGGCATAGAGGCCGCCATCGGCAGAGCAATTGATATCTTCAAAGAAAATGCCGTAGAGCGTCGGGCTGATGGCGTGGCCGGGTTTGTCGGCCGCGATTGTTAGTGTTGCCACCTGGGCCTGGAGACGACTCAATCCAGCGCAATAAAGCAGCGCCGCAAAAATGAAGAAGCATCGAAAAAGCGAACGCTGCGAGGGTCGGGAATAAAAACCGTTCAAAACTGAATCGCGAGAGGCGAAGGGCGAAAGGGTTTTCATAGCATCGAGGTATTGGGTTTTTATTACTTAATAAAGTTTTCTACAAAATGATTGCCGACGGGTCAAGGAACAAAGTCGGGGGTTCATCGCAGACCCGCCTGCCGCCGCGGACAATCCTAATCCACAGAAATCCGAGACGCGCCGCAAGGTGGGGCGAGGCTCCCGCCGATCCCTGATCACTTGTTCAAAGTGGCGGCCTGTTAAAGACCGTTGCAAAAGTCAGCAACACCACAAAGCCGAAATCCGAAGCCCGAATTAATGCGACCGTTTTTCGGATTTCTTTCGGATTTCGGCCTTCGGCCTTCGGGTTTGGACTATGGCATACTTTTGCAACAGGCTTTAGTTAGGGCTCGGCGGGTGCCTCGCCCCACCAGCCTTGTGGAGAGTTTAGCCGGCGGCGAGCACCCGGGTTGCCAACCACCGGGGCCGACTTGGTTTTGGCTCTTTGCTTGCAAGTCTAAAGATCCTCCCGGGGATTCCCCGGGTCTATGCCTTCAGAGGATTTAGCTCTGGACGGCGCTAATCCCAGAGTGATAACTCGTTGCGGTGTCGAAAAGCATAAGCAAGGCCGGCAGTTTGTTCCAGCAAGGCAAGGGCTTGAGCAAATTGTTGTCGTTGCGTAAGTGTCCCTGGCTGATAGCCGTAGCGATGGCAGCTTGGGCCGGGATCGGATTTGCCGCGGAGCATGCAGTCGCTTGGGCCGATCCTGCGACGCAGGACCAGGTGGTTCAACTGCTCCAAACGGTTATCCAGGATCACTGGAACGGGGGTGAAGCCAAAAGCCTTGGCGTAACCAATGGAGCGGGGAGCGCCACCAACATTGAGGCGGCATTTCGCAAGGCTTCAAAGCTGATGCCCTACCGGCTGGACTTGCGCTTCGGCATTGCTTCGGCCTTGATGATGCAGGCCATCCAGACGAACGGCCCGCAGCTAAAGCTGAAGGTGAGGGACGCGTTGCGGGAGTATCGAGAGATCGAGTCATTGGATACCAACGGTTTCGCCGCGCCCATGTTGTATGTGGCCTACACGCGAGCGATTGGCGACACCAACGCTTCCGACGCGGCACTCAAAGAACTCTTGGCTCTCCACCCACGAGGAACCAGCGAGTACCTCCAACGGCTTGACTCGGTAGATCGCATCCTGCAAATAACCCCTCAGGAGAGACCCCAAAACTTGATGCCCAAGGACAACCACCACGCCATTATAGTTCTAGGAGCGGGTCTGGAAACCAACGGCTTGGCAAAGGCTAAACTCATCGGCCGACTCGAGCAGTGCTTGAGAGTGGCGCGGATGTATCGGCGAGCGCCGATCATTCTCACCGGGGGCAATCAGAAGGCGGGGGTTACGGAAGCTTACGTCATGAGCTTGTGGTGCCGGCAAAAGGGCATTTCACGGAAGAGATTGATCCTCGAAGACCGGGCAAGGGATACCGTAGAAAATGCGTTGTTTTCATCCGCAATCCTCCAGCGGCTCGGCGTCACACACGTGACGTTGGTGACCAGTTCGAGCCACGTTCGGAGAGGCCTGGCCGATCTCGAGCAAGCCTGTCTTCAACGCGGGCTGCACCTCGAATACGCCACCCTGGCGGCCCGGAAAGGGGAAACAAAGAATCTGGATGAGGAACAGGAACGAGTCGGGATCTACAGAGATGTCATGCGGCTTAGCGGTTTATGGTCGTTTCCAGGGCTCCAACGATGAAGCACACGGATCTGTCGGATAAGAAAGCGCAACAAACGCGGGCGTCCTCCGCCGGAAAGGCGCACAGTGGCTTGCGAGTAGCGCTGGCACAGCTGCCAATTGAGAATGGCGATCTCGAACGGAATATGCGGCTGGCAGAGGTTGCCGCCCGGGAGGCCGGCAGGCATAAGGTCGACCTGCTCAATCTTCCGGAAGCCGCGGACTGGGGCTGGCTTTATCAACAAGCCCGTCGAGACGCCTTGCCCATTCCGGGAAAATATACTGATTTTCTTGGCGATCTGGCTCGGCGGAACAATCTCTGGATCTCAGCGGGTTGTTTGGAGCGGGATGGCAACAACGTTTACAACTCGGCCGTGATCCTCGATCGCACTGGCCGGATCGTGCTCAAACACCACAAAATCGATACCCTCGCCTGGCTGACGCAACACCTGTACGATTCAGGCAGCCCGCAGAACATCAAGGTAATTGATACCGAGTTCGGACGCATCGGGCTGACGATTTGCGCGGATAACTTCAACCTGGAGCACCCGCGGAGGGTAGCAGAGCAGGGTGCCTGGTTGCTGGTGGCGCCGCACGGCTTTGCCGCCGAGCCAAGCAAGCTCGAACAGAACGCCAGGGAATACCAGAGCCATATTTGCAAGGTGGCGGGAGAAACCGGTCTGTGGGTCATAGGGACCGATGCGGTCCAGGGAGTCGTGCGTGGCGGAGCTTGGAAAGGGTGGCTTCACTCCGGCAGTTCCACCGTCGCGCGACCGGATGGAACGGCCGCGATTGTCGCCAAATTCAGCCAACCGGATCTGGTGATCCTGGATATTGCAGGGACACCACGGATGGACACTGCGCGGCTGGAGTCGCAACCGAATCGTTAATACGTTGAAACGTTAAACCTCAAAAATGCGCCTGTGGGGTTGCACAAGGCAACAAAACTCTGTGCGTGCAGGCAAAAAGCGTTTAAAACGCCTGGTGTCACAAACCTCACTAAATGTGAACTTTGTGACACCACGCCAATTGAGCTTTTTGAGACTGGAAAAACGAGGCTTTTTTGCGAGCTCGCCCGCTAGAGATGCATTTTTGAGGTTAAAGCGTGAAACGTTTCACGCTTTAGCGTTTCGACGTATCTCCTCATCACTGAAAAATTTAGAACCGCGAAATACACGGAATACGCGAACACTGAGGATGTCGTGGAGAGTTACAGGTTCGTCTGAACAGTGAAGGTTTTCCGAAGCTTGAAGTTCAACTCACGATTTCAACTTTGTTGCTGCGGTCGCAGTGCTTAGATTATGTGTTGTGATATCAAAAAGGTACAGCCTGATATCCGCCGCGTTCCTGGGCGTCACCCTGCTCAGTGGCATTTTTTGGTCACGGCATACCGCCCGTCCGTCTCTGCAACTTCCGGAGGGTACGTCCATTGCAGAGGCTTTGCGCTATGGATCGCTACAGACGCCGAAAGGTTGGTATACCAACCAGTCTTTACCGCGCCCTCCACTTGTAACTCCGCAAAACGTTTCATGGCAAAAGATTCGCTGGGCAATCGGGTTCAAACTCGACGAGATACTCGGACGCATCCCTCTAACCATGCCCACACCTCCAGCGAGCTTGCCAATGAAGGGGTACCTCGATGGATGCTCCCATTACGGAGGCGAGACCTATTTGCTAGCCAAAGAACTACTCCCAACCAATCCCCTCCCCGGATGGGGCCCAGTCTTGATGCTCAGCTATATGTATGGCGGTACAAACCTCGCACTCGACAAGCGGCACTGGATTACACTCAACGAAACCGCAATCTTGAAAAATGGTGTGATCCTTTCGCGGATGCGAGAACATCCAATTCCGACTCCCAATGGGCATGGCTTGTTCGTGACGGAGACCTACGCTACTAACCGGTGCGCGATAATCCGCGATGAGAAACGGTTAGTAAAAATTATTCCGCTGGAATTCCTGCGTGCCTATTCGGATGCGGGTTTAATTCAGTTGCCAAAAACGCAATAGAAAATCGCAGCATAAAGTATGCTTGCCACCGTTTGGAGTGGGTTCACCCTGCCTGTCAGTATGAGCGGGGAACTATCCTCACGAAACCTGGGGTCTGGCAGCGTTCCGACTAACGAAGGCTTCCGGATCAGGCGGGATCTCTGGTTTCTGCACAGCAAAGTCCTCCTGGTTTTCTGGCTCCTGGTTCTGGCCCACACATCGAAGGGTGCGGTTTCCACGGACTCGAGCTCTGTGCGCTTTCCTGCAACGGAAATCCATCTTACCAATGGCTTGCAAGTGTTGACGCTTGAAGACCACAGCAGCCCGCTGGTGGCGGTGCAGGTTTGGTACCATGTCGGCAGCGCCGACGAGCCCGAAGGCCGGCACGGGTTCGCCCATCTTTTTGAACACATGATGTTCCGAGGCACGGACCGGCTCGGTCCGACAGACCACTTCGATTTGATTCACAGCGTGGGCGGCGATTGCAATGCTTATACGGCGTTCGACGAGACCTGCTATCACGAATCCTTGCCGGCCCAACAGTTGGAGCTCGCCTTGTGGCTCGAATGTGAGCGCATGGCTTTCCTTACTGTCGATGGACCTGGGTTCATAACTGAGCGCAAAGTCGTTGAAGAAGAGCGCCGATTGGATCTTAGCCTTCCTTACGGCGAACTGGCGGACAAAGGCCCGCCTCTCGTCTTTGGTCAACACCCCTACGGCCATGACCCGCTCGGCACTTTTCGCGATTTGCGCCAGGCAACGCCGTCTGACGTTCATGCCTGGTGGGCCGGCCGATATGCGCCGAATAATGCCACCCTCGTCATCGCAGGCGATGTCAAACCTGACCACGTCCGCGCATTGTGTGAGCGGTATTTTCGCTGGATACCCGCTGTGCCCCAAGCACCGCGCAACATTTCATTGCTGAGCGCATGGGACGGCTCCCAAGAGATCACCTTGAACTTGGCGAACGCTCCGGCGCCCGGCGTAGGTCTGGTCTGGCGCACCGCTCCTGAGGGCCATCCGGATATGGTCGCTCTGGACTTGTTGGCCACGATTCTTGGGGGCGATCCGTTTGCAACCATTCAGGGCGCCGGCAACAGCTCACGGCTGTATCGCAAGTTGGTAATGGACGAACATCTCGCCGTGATGGCAGGAGCGATGCAGTTCACGCTTTCAAGAGCGGGTCTCTTTGGCGTGGGAGCGGCCCTGTCTCCGTTGGGTGGAGATACCGCTCGGACTCTGTCGGTTTTGCGCAGCGAGGTCGACCGCTTGTGCGCGGAGGGCGTCACTGATGAAGAGTTGGAGAAAGCGCGTAACGAGGTCCGCCTGGGGCTGGTGAGGGAAGCACAAACGGTCGAAGGCAAAGCCAGCCTGGTGGGTCGCGCGGCGGTGGTCGGAAGAGGCGTTAGCGAACTTAACTCCCGACTCGAGCGCCTGGACCGTTTTAGGCGAACAGATTTGCAGCGCGCCGCTCAGGCGTACCTCGACCCAAAACACGCGATCCTAATCACCGTTCCAGGTTCCAGCTTATGGGACCAACTGGCCAAGTTGTTTTTCGGCAGTCGTAAAACAGAGGAAGCCGCGCCGGCCGCGTTCGCTTCCGACACGGTTTTTCGCGGCCGCGCCGGAGTCAATCGGCCGGTCGATTTGCCTTTGCGACCGCCGTTGTCCGAGGCTGCGCCGAAGGTGCCGGATCCATCCATCGAGGAGCGCCGGTTGACCAACGGCCTGCGCGTCCTGGTCGCGCCGGAATCGAACACACCCATGGTCCATGCCGTCCTGGCGCTACCCTTTGGCTCCTGGGCTGAGTCTCAGCCCGGGACAGCGGCGATGGCCTTGCGCCTGCTGGCCAAAGGGAGCGCGGCCCATGATGAAAAGGCGCTCGCGGAGGAACTGGACCGATACGGTATCCAATTATCCGGGTCGGCCGACCAGGACGACAGCCGAATCCAAATGAGTTGTGTCCGAGAGGAGGCCGAGCGCGCAATTTCGCTTCTCGCCGAGGTGGTCACCCGCCCCAGCTTTCCTCAAGCCGCATTTAAAATAGCAGTGACTCAAGCTCAGACAGAACTGCGAATCACCGACACCACGCCTTACGCGGTTGCCGACAGAGAGTTTCAACGTCATCTGTTTCCAGGACATCCTTATGGCCACCGTGCGCTCGGTGAGGCTGCGGATCTCTCATCTTTGAAGGTGGAGGATCTCTCTGCTTTTTGGAGGCGCACGGCCCGGCCGGACCGGGCGAACTTAATTATCGCCGGGGGACTCACGAGCGAACGAGCACTGGCCCTGGCCGAACGATGCTTTGGAGGTTGGCGCAGCGCTGACCTTCGGGCAAGCGCAGGTCCGGGCGTGACAAACGCGCCAAACGAAAGCCAGAATCAGGAGATCGAAGGACGGGAAACACCGCAACCTTTGCCTCCGAAATGCCCTGAAGCAACCCGCATTCTGCTCGTCGACTGGCCGGGGGCGAACCAGTCGCAGATTCGTATCGGCGGACTGGGCATTGTGAATCGCGACCCGGACAAGCCACTGGCCAACCTGATCAGCAGTTATTTCGGCGGCACATTCGGCTCGCGTTTAATGAAAGCGATTCGTGTTGAAAAGGGAGCTACCTACGGTGCTTCTGGTGGTTTCGAAGCCAGCCGATTCGCCGGTTCGTTTGTGGTGCGCACGTTTACCAAAACGCCCTCGACCGCTGAAACAATTCGAACGGCCCTTGCAGAGGTCGCCGCTTTGTCGCAGCGTCCTCCCACGACAGAGGAATTGTCACTTCACAAGCGGTACTTTCTTGGCAGCGCGGCGGCACGATTCGAAACACCCGAACAGATTGCCGGCCATTTCACGCGCCTGGCACTCAACGGCCTTCCCCTCGACTATCTGCAGCGGAGCCTTGCGGCAATCAATTCGGCGACGCCCGCGCAATGTCAGGCGTTTGCTCGCAGGATAGTTGATCCCACCCACCTCCTCATCATTGTAGTAGGGGACGCCTCCCTGCTAACCAAGGATCTGGCCGCCATTGCTCCAGTCACGGTTTTGGATCGTGACGGTTCAGCTCTGGAGGGCGATCCACATCGAATTGGCGATTCTCATAGGTAACCACGACAGGATCCAAAAAGGATAAAAGGAACCCCTTCTTTTTCTTTGTGTTCTTTGCGTTCCTTTGCAGCTAAAATTCTTCGTCCGAGCAGAACCTTGCCTGAGAGTCGGTGGGCATTCAGGGACAAAATTCCGCAAGTGTTGAACGAAAAAATGGGCGCCGACAGTGTCGGCGCCCATCCCGTGACTTCACCCGAAGAAAAGCAGGACTATTGGGAACGGAACAGTCTGAAGAAGAGGTTTCCCGTTGGAGGATTGGTTAAATCGGCATGAAAGTGACTGGCGTCGAGAACCGTAGCCCATGGCACGTTCGTGCTCCAATTGCCTTTCGCAAGATCCCCGCTGGTTTCAATTAACCAGCCCGTTCCGCCGTTAACGGTCCAATCGAGCCAAGAGGCAGGAGCACTCAGCAAATAAACCCCGTCGGGTCTCACGGAGGTATCAGTGGCGTTGTTCCATAGGGTTCCTCCATTATTGACGAGGTCGAGGTTTGTATCGGCAAGGAAGTTATCAGACAAAGGGGTTGCGGAGCCGCCGGAGATGGAAATGTTTTGGATCACGACACGGCCCCCTTCCCCTGCGCTGCCGCCGCATTCACCTCCAAAGTACACGAAGGCGCCACCTGAGAACAGGGAGGAAACGCCCGCGGCGTTCAAACCGAGCGGGAAAACCAGGTTGGTCGAGGAGCCGTCCGGAGCCACGGCCTGAATATTGGTATTACCCGTAATGGTGAAAGACCACTTGCCCTCAATGTGGGAGGGGGTAACCCAAGCCGGATTGCCCGCGACGTAGAGGCTTCCATTGTCGTTGGGCGCGTTGGTTTTGGCTAGAAGCGTTACTTGGGAGCCCAGTCCGTTTCGCGAGAGGCTGATTTTGAACACCGTTGAGTCGACCCAATCCGGCTCAGTTTCGGTTCCGGATGCGCCTGTGCTGGTGGGAACAAAAGTGATCTGGCCGGCCAAGGAGTAACTCGAAGGAGCGAATTCACCGTAAGTTAAACTGTAGGTAACCGGACCGGAGGAATCGACGAAGGAGTAGGTGCTCGCCGCAGTCACGAGGTTCTCGCGATCATACGGAGGGTTGTTGCCGGTTCCGGTGAAATTAATCTGGAGCCCTGGGGCCGCCTTGGAAAGGGTCATGGTAGGCACTGGACGCGCAATTCGCGCACCGTCAAAGACAAAGTTGTCGACCCAATACGCGGCCGTGCCGGCGGTAAAGCTGGCCACGGCGTATTTTTTTAACCACAGGCCGACAGTCTGGTCGATATTCGCCTGGTTTTGGTTGATGGCGCAACTCATGTGAACCCAACCGTTGGTGGCCGCATCGGGAATAGGGGCGGCGGCCGAGCCGCAGGCTTCCTCCTGCCCCTGATCGGCAGTGGCCGTATTACAGAGCAAACCTAAGGGGAATCCGCCGATATCGCCGGCGGAATTGAACTCGGATAAGGGGATGGTGGAATTCGCCGTGTCCCACATGACGTCGAATTCGATATTGGTGTATTGGCGGCCGTTGATGAAAAGGTTGGTGTAGGGACCGGTGTATTCGATGACATAATTGGTATCAAAAGGAATGAAGAGCACGTCGTTATTGGCGGACGGCTGGAAACTGGCCACGACATAAAGCGAACCGGAATTGGTCAAGCCCTTGGCGTCGTTGGTGGACCACGAAAAAGTGACAGGGCTGCCATAGTTGTTGTTAATCGCCCCCACGCTGGTCGGGTCGTTAAATTGAAGCGTGGGGGAAACGAAATTGGGGTACGTGGGATCCGGACCGGTAAACTTGATGTTGTCGATGTAGTTGATGGCAGTGGCTGCATTGGTGTAATTGTTGTCATACTGTTGGATGAACACCTCTTTGATGTCCCCCCACTCGGTGCCGCCAATCGAACTGGCGGGAACCACAAAGTGTTGCCAACCGTTATTTGTGCTGACGGGCGCCAGATTGTAATCCAAGGCGTGGTAATTGTAGGCGCTCGTGGTGAAGACGCCGACTTTGAAATCCGAGGCGCCTCCGTATTTGTCCAACGGCGAGTTCGGATCAACCTTGGCGTCGTATTCCAGAGCGGTGTAAGCGGACCCGTTCAAATCGTTCACGGGCAATCGGTAAGCGCCGCCGTTGTTGGTGCCTCCAAAGACAGTGCGCATCTCCAGAGACCCTGAGTTTGCGCTGCTCCCGGCATCTGCCGCAGGCCCGGCGGCCCAGGAAAACACACCCACGCTGTTATTCCAATTCTGGTAGTACCAGCCATTGGTTGAGGCGGAGGTATCGAATGAGGTCACTATTACCTGGGCTCCTTCGGCGTTGGGTAAGGCAACCAGGGCAACGGCGGCAGCCGCGAGGGACAAAAGGCTAGGGAAGAGGGCTGTTTTCATAACGGGTCGTACGGCATTATCTGTTCTTTAGGAATTGGGCAAGGGCAACGGTTTGACAGTTATCTGGACCATAGGGTTCGCACACTTTGCGGCGGGCCGCCGATTGCAAATCATTCGCCCAGCCTGTAAAGCCGGAGCTGGGCAAAAGCAAAATGCAGTTCTGGGCGCGGAGACCGCTGAGTGGGACTAATAATATCTATTAACCCACTTTTGGCATGTCGTGAAAAGTAATGACAAGGCGGTTCACGACGGATGAACACAGCGCGGCGAGCCACAAATCGATCGATGACATATTGAAGCGTTAAAACGTTGAAACGTTGAAGCGCTCATAGCTCAAGGTATCGTCGCCTTTGTTGATGGAAGTCCTTACTCATCAATGTTCATCCGCCCCGCTATACCAGAAAGACTCCGCCGCTCACCCAAATTTTTTAACGTTTCACCTTTTAACGCTTCAACGTATCAACAATTCGGTTGCGGCCCGGATATCGGCAATCACTCAGGCTGGACGTGGTCACCGCCATTGCCTTGCGAAAACCGCTCCAGGTGAGCGTACTTGGCGACGGCCTGGGCCCGGGAGCGCACGTGGAGCTTTTCATAGACCCGACGCACGTAGGTGTTGACGGTAGGAACGCTGATATTGAGTCGTTCAGCGATCTCCTTATAAAGATAACCACGGGCGAGGAGGTCCAAGACCTCTTGCTCACGCGGGGACAGGTCGTGGGCGGGGGAAGCGGACGAGCGGGCCTGGCCGAAGGATTGGACGACCTTGCGGGCGATGTTGCTGGTCATGGGAGAGCCGCCATGGTGGACGTCTTCAAGCGCTTTGAGCAGTTCCTGGCGGGGAGTTTCCTTCAAGAGATAGCCGGTCGCGCCGGCGGCCAAGGCATTGTAGATGTGATCGGCGTCTTCGTAGACGGTAAGCATGACAAATTGAGTTTCCGGCAGAACAGGCTTGAGCTTCTTGACGGCATCCACTCCGCTCATGCCCGGCAGGTTGATGTCCATCAGGACCACGTTGGGTTTTCCCTCCGGGAGTGCCGCGAGCGCAGCCTCGGCGTCACCCCAATCGCCGCTCAGGCGAAAGCCCGGGGCGTGATTAACCCAACCGGCGAGGATCTTGCGCGCCTGGGCGTCGTCCTCAATGATGGATACAGCAATAGCCACAGTTGCTTTATACCCGATCCAGCGGAAAGTAGCTGTCATGTGTTTTGATGACGAAGCTGGCGCGGGTGCCTTCGCCGGGGCGGGTCTTCCATTCACAGCGCCCGCCGATTTCTTCAAGTCGCTTTTTCATGTTGGGGAGCCCGTTGCCAGCGCCAATGCGCGCGCCGTCCAGGCGTGGAGCCGGGCTGTGGTCCGATAGGCTCGGATCAAATCCGCGGCCATTGTCGGCCACCATCAGGACAAAACCGCCCGGCTCGAGTTGGAGGGAAATTCGGACCTCTGTAGCGGCAGCGTGTTTAACGATGTTATGCAAAGCCTCTTTAAAGGCCAGGAAGACGTTGTGACGGATCTCCGAAGTGAGGGCCAAGGCCGGCAGGTACACGGGGACATCCA
>Ga0210409_10003615_pt1 | contig 17103 bp, 11 predicted proteins | sample IncBWH17MmetaG_FD_161649 | JGI IMG/M metagenome (GOLD analysis project Ga0210409, IMG submission 161649) | Forest soil microbial communities from Barre Woods Harvard Forest LTER site, Petersham, Massachusetts, United States - Inc-BW-H-17-M | ecosystem: Environmental > Terrestrial > Soil >...
GGCGTCGAGCCTGGATGGTCGCACTGCCCGCACTGCGGGACCGCGCTGCCCAGCGCGCCGGCTCGCGTCGCTTAGCATCACGATATTGATTTCAAAAATTGCCGTCGTGAGTGGCCGGGGGGCCGTGCTTGTCTGGCTGCTGGTGACGCCTCTGGGGATTTTCGGCTGGGGGAAAACTATAGCTCAGGGCGCGGCGTGCACTTCCATGCTCTGATCGACGGCGTAGTTCGTGCACGCCACTGCGCCGGCCGAGCATCGCGCCATCACCCGAAAACCATCGCCACTGGGCTCGACCTCGTACGTGTAACCGTCGCGCCCGGTCTTCTTCATGCTCATCGCGCCGCTGGAAGATAGCTCGTCGAGCGAAGCGACGGAGCCATGTTCGGCCTGATAGGCGCGCTCGGCCTGCGCGATGGCCAGCAGATCGTTTTGCACGCCGACGATATTGATGGTCTGCGCCGGCGTCGCCGCTCCCGCGGGCTGCCCCTGCGTGAGATAAAATTTGTAAATCAGCAGGCCGATCGCCGCCACCACCAGTATGCTGATGACGCTGCCCAGGGCTCGCATAAGCACCTCGCTTGGCGGCTGGCACATCGGCAAGCCGCTGATTTCCATAGCATCATATCGGCGCGTGCGCCCGCAACATTGTCTCGCGAGCCGCTGCGAATCGGGAAACAGACCGCCTCGCCGTAGCTGCGCCGCACGCCATCCGCCCGTGCTACCTTTCATTGGCGGCACGCGTCCAAGTACAGGGGCTAAACGAGGCGCCGTCACCTGCCGAATTCTCGCCAATGTTTGACACCTGCCCGCGATCTCGTAATACTGGAGTGCAGATTTCCCGGCCTTGGGCGGTTCGCGAAATTTACCCCGAACGATCGGAGCGATTCATGATCAGTGCGAGCGTCAAAAGATGGATTCGAGTGGGCGCGGCAATTCTCCTCGCGGCGGGCGGCTCCGCTTCATTCCCCGCGTCGCTCGCGGCGCAGGGGTTATCTGGCTCCGATCGCCCGCCCAAACTCGATTTCACCACCCACACGCTCTCCAACGGCCTCCAGGTGATCCTGCTCGAAAACCACGAAGTGCCCGTGATCAATCTTCAGGTCTGGTATCACGTCGGCGGAAAAGACGAGCAGCCCGGCCACACCGGCTTCGCGCACCTCTTCGAGCACCTGATGTTCAAGGGTTCCGCGCACGTGGGGCCCGACGAGCATTCCCGCATCATCGAGGCCGTCGGCGGTTTTGACAACGCCGAGACCGGCGACGACACCACGAATTTCTTCGAAACCTTTCCCAGCCAGTATCTCGAGCGCGTTTTGTGGCTCGAGGCTGATCGCATGGGCAGCCTCAACGTGGACGACGCCAATTTCAAATCCGAACGCCAGGTTGTCGAGGAAGAGCGCCGCGTCCGCGTCGACAATCAGCCCTACGGCTCGATTGAAGAAGATCTCCGCGCCATCGCCTTTACCGTCCACGGCTACCACCACACGCCCATCGGCAGCATCGCGGATCTGGACAAGGCCACGCTCGAAGATGTCCGCGCTTTCTTCAATACCTACTACAAACCCAATAACGCCACGCTGGTCATCGTTGGCGATTTCAAATCCGACCAGGCGCTGGCCTGGGCGCGAAAATATTTCGAGGGCATTCCGGCGTCCGCGGGACCAATTCCACGGCCGCACAATCCGGAGCCTCCCCAAAGTGCGCAGCGCGACGTCACCAAGTCCTACTCCAACACGCCGCTGCCCGCCGTCGTGATCGGCTACAAAATTCCCGAGCGATACGCTCCCGACTCCTACCCGCTTGACCTTGCCGCAAACATTCTTGCGGGCGGCGAAAGCAGCAGACTGTATCAGGCGCTCGTTTACAAGCAGCAGATCGCCGTGCAATCCGCCGGTTTTGGCAATTTCACCGAGGATCCCAATCTCTTCTGGGCCTACGCCATCATGAATCCCGGGCACACACCCGCCGACGGCGAAAAAGAAGTCGTGTCCATCCTCGACGGCCTGAAGAATCAGCCCGTAAGCGCGACGGAACTGCAAAAGGCCAAGAACCAGGAAATCTCGGGCTTCATTCTCGGCCGCGATACGGACGAGGAAAAAGCCATCGCCCTGGCCAACGCCGCGGTCATCGGCAAGGATCCGGGATTGGTAAATACCGAGCTCGAGCACTATTTGAAAGTCACGCCCGAGGACATCGAGCGCGTCGCCAAGGAATATTTCGTCCCGCAGCGCGCTACGATTTTGACCATCAAGCCGGCCGGACCGCCGGCCCAGTAGAACTGCAGTGGTTCATAGGGGTCGGAGCTTTAGCTCCGGCAAGAGCAGTTGCAAAAGAGATGGGCTTTGGCCCCTGAGGCATGCCGCAAATGCGGCCTCCGACGCGGGTCAGATTGTCTGTATTTTCAGGAGCACTGATGAAGCACCCAATGAATCGATGGTTTCTCTTTCCCGCAGCAATCATTCTCGTGGCGACAGCCACGCTCGCACAGCAAACCCAACAGCCTCCGGCTGCCTCACCGGACCAAAAAAATGGCACGGGAATCGTTCCTCCGGGCGTGAAGCTGGTCCCCGCCATGCCCGCGCCCGGCGCGCCCACACAATTTAAATTTCCCAGCGCGGCCACGAAAACTCTCGCCAATGGTCTGCGCGTTTTCGTCGTCACCGATCATAGCGAGCCGGCCGTTGCCGTTCGCATGGTGACCGTCTCCGCGGGAAGCACCCAGGACCCCAAGGACATGCCCGGCGTGGCGCAAATGACCGCGAACATGCTCACGCAAGGAACCGCCAAACGCTCGGCGCGCGAAATCGCCGAGGCCATTGACTTCATTGGCGGCTCGCTCCAGGCCTCGGCGGCCGCGGACGCCACCGACGTCACTCTCAACGTTGTCAAGAAGGATTTGCCTGCCGGCCTCGATCTGATGTCCGACGTCGTTCTGCATCCCGCATTCAAGGCCGAAGAGCTTGAGCGCCAACGCCAGCAGCTTCTCTCCGGCCTCACGCTGCAGTACTCCGATCCCGACTACATCGCCTCGGCGGTCTTCGCCCGCGCCGTGTACGGCGGCTCGCCCTACGGGTCGCCTGCCGAAGGCACACCGCAAACGGTGAAGAAGCTCGATCCCGCAGCTCTCTCGAAATTTCACGACGCCAATTACGCGCCCAATCAGTCGCTGATCGCTTTTGCCGGAGATATCACGCCGGAGGAAGCCTTCGCCGCCGCCGAAAAATACTTCGGGGCTTGGCCCAAGGCCGTCGTCACCGTCGCTCCGCCCGTCGCGCCCGCGCCGGCCTCCGGCATGCGCATCTGGCTGATTGACAAGCCGGACTCCACACAAACCCAGATTCGCGCGGGCAAGCTCGGTATCCGCCGCGCCGATCCCGACTACATACCCGTCGTCGTCATGAATCGCATTTTCGGCGGAGGTTACAATAGCCGCCTCAACACCGAAGTCCGCGTCAAGAAGGGGCTTACCTACGGCGCTTATTCCTCTTTTAATCCGCACCGCGAGGCCGGCTCCTTCGGTGTTGGCACGTTCACTCGCACCCCGGCCACTGTGGACGCCACCAAGCTCGTTGTGGATCTCATCGCCAAGATGTCCACGGGCGACGTCACCCCGCAGGAAATGGATTTTGCTCGCGATTATCTCGCCGGTGTCTACCCCATCCAATCGGAAACCGCCGAGCAGGTCGCCGATCGCGTTCTCACCGTCGCCGCCTTCCAGTTACCGGCCGATTACAACAGCGCCTACCCCGAACGCATTCGCGCCGTTACCTCCGCCGAGGTCCGCGACATGGCCAGGAAGTATCTGACCGCAAACGATCTCGATCTGGTGCTCGCAGGAAACGTCAGCGCGTTTCGCGACGACTTGAAGAAAGCCTTCCCCGACGCCAAATATGAGGAAATCCCGATTGATCAAGTGGATTTGCTCGCGCCCGATCTGCGCAAGCCAAAACCCGCGACCGCGACGTCCGCTTCGAAATAGGGGTTTGTGCCTATTTCACCGACAGGATTACCTTCCCGATGTTTTTCCGGTCGTGAATATACTGATGCGCCGCGGCGGCCTGCTCCAGCGGAAACGTCTTGCCGATTACCGGTTTGATCTTTCCCGCCGAATACATGCGAAACAGCTCGTCCAGTTCGCTCCTCAGCAGCGCCCCGCGGGAATCCATTACCCCCAGGCTCACGCCGATCACCGCCAGGTTCTGCGCCATTAGCTTCAACGGGTGAAATCGCGGCGACTGCAGCAGCGCCTTCGCGCCCCGCAGCAAATTTCGTTTGCCTCCCGACCCCGCCGCTTCCGAAAGCCCGTAGATCACCAGCCGCCCCGTCGGACCCAGGCATTTCTGGCCGCGCGTCAGGGATTTTCCCCCGATTGGATCCATCACCATTTCGATCCCGTCCGGCGCGTATTGCCGGACCACTTTCACGAAGTCGCTTTTCTCGTAATCAATCGGATGGTCCACGCCGATCTTGCGCAAATAGTCCTGTTTGGCCGGACCGGCCGTGCCGAAAATCACCAGTCCCCTGGCGCGCGCCAGCTGCACGGCCGCGATTCCCACTCCGCCCGCTGCGCCGTGAATCAGGATGCGGTCGCCCGGTTGCAAATTGCCCATGGTGAACATCGAATGGTACGCCGTCAGATAGTTCACCGGGAACGCCGCGGCATCCTCGAACGGCATACCTGCGGGGATGCGATATACCGTGTTCGTGGGAACGGCCACCCATTCCGCGTAGGCCTTGAAATGCGGCATGGCCACCACCGCATCCCCCGGTTTAAGCGCATTCGTCTCGTCGCGCCTGCTCCCCTCGACGATTTTTTCCACTACGCCTGCAATCTCCAGCCCCGGTATGAACGGCGGCTTGGGCGAGCCGGGATAGAGCCCCATGCGCTGCAGCAAATCCGCGAAATTGATGCCGATCGCCTTCACGCGGATCAGCGCTTCGCCCGCCTTCGGCTGAGGATCGGCCACCTGCTGGACCTCAAAAACTTCCGGCTGGCCATACCGCCGAACGACCATTGCGCGCATCTAATTCTCCTCGGAACCGGCTTGCCCGCCGTAGCGAGTTTTTCTCGCGAAGGCGGGCATTTCGTTAGGTTTCGACTGCAGCTTATCTTAAACTATTGGACTTCGCCCTATGATCAAGCGCCATCTGAGATATCAAGTCCTCCTGAGCGGCCTTGCCGCAGCGGCCCTCCTCGCTGGTGCCTGGGTTTCGGTGGCCGCGAACCGTCCTGCGGAAATTCCCACTCCATCCGTGCTCACCGCCTTGCAGGAAGAGCTCGGCCGCTCCATGGAAGCGATGTCTCCCGCCGATCCTTCAGCCTACTACATCAGCTACACCGTTTCGGACCGCGAATTCGCCTCGGTCTCCGGCTCCAATGGCGCGCTGCTTTCCAGCACCGCGGACCGCGCTCGCTGGCTCGAGGTGCAAACGCGCGTGGGCAGCTACCAGCTCGACGACACCCACAAAATAGGCGAGCGCCAGGCCAGCTGGACCAGCCCCGGCACCAATGTTCCGGTTGACGACGATATTCCCGTCCTTCGCCGCGAAATCTGGCGCGAATCCGACCGCCAATATCGCGCCGCCGCCCAGGCCCTGATCAAAGTCAAGACCAGCCAGCAGGTGCAGGTGCAGACCGCCGAAGGCGCCGCCCCGGATTTCTCGCGCGAGCAGCCGCACACCTCCATCGGCCCGCGCGTTTCCATTCAAGTGGACCGCAAGCCCTGGGAAGATCGCGTGCGCCGCTATACCGCCGCGTTCAGCAAGTCCCCCGCGGTTTTGAATTCGATCGCCACCTTTACCGCGCTGGCCAATAACCAGTATCAGGTGAATACGGAAGGAACCAAACTCGCCTTCGGGCAAATTCATTATCGCCTCGAGCTTTTCGTCCAGAGCAAGGCCCCCGATGGAATGGACATCGAGCGCTACGCCAATTTTGACTGGCTCGATCCCAAGGGCGCTCCCGATGAAAAAACGGTAAACGACAGCATTCAGCAATTGATCAAGGAAACCGAAGCGCTCGACAAGGCTCCTCTCGCGAATCCCTACGCCGGGCCCGCGCTGCTCACCGGCCGCGCCGCCGCCGTTTTCTTCCACGAAGTTTTCGGCCACCGCGCCGAGGGATTCCGCCAGAAAGACATCAGCGAGGGTCAAACCTTCACCAGCAAAGTCGGCGAACAAATTCTGCCTTCCTTCATCTCCATCAAGGACGATCCCACGCAGGCCTTCGTCGGCGGCCAGATGCTTCTGGGAACCTATCCGTTCGATGACGAAGGCGTTCCCGCCACGAATGTTCAGCTCGTCGACCACGGCGTGCTGAAAACCTTTCTGATGTCCCGCTCGCCGCTCGTGGATCTTCCGCACTCCAACGGCCACGGACGCCGCCAGCTCGGCTTCGTCCCCGTCGCGCGCCAGGGAAACCTGATCGTCTCCAGCACCCAGACCGTGCCTTTCAGCGAGATGCGCCAGAAATTGATTGATCTCGTCAAGCAGAAGGGCATGCCGTACGGCCTCTTGATTGACGACATCTCCGGCGGCTTCACCTTCACCGGTCGCGGACAGCCGCAGGCCTTTCAAGTCACGCCGCTCGTCGTTTACCGCGTTTTCGCCGACGGCCGCCCCGATGAACTCGTGCGCGGTGTGGACATCGTCGGCACTCCACTGGTTTCGCTGACGAAAATCGTGGCTACCAGCGACAAACAGGAAATCTTCAACGGCTATTGCGGTGCGGAATCCGGTTCCGTGCCGGTTTCGGCCGTCGCTCCGGCGATCCTGATTTCGGAAATGGAATTCGCCAAGAAGGAAACTTCCACCGACCGGCCGCCGATCCTGCCGCCGCCCGCTCACGATCCGGAAGCAAAGGTGCCCCAGCCGTGAAAACATTCGCCGCACTCACTCTGCTCGCGTTCCTGGCGACGCCGCTCTACGCTACGCGCACCGCCGAAATTCGCCCGGCGGCAATTTCCGCCGCGCAGGCGCCCGTGCCCGATGGCGAAACGGACCAGACGCTCCGCGCCATGCACGACGAAATGGAGCGCGGCCGCACCCGCCTTCAGCTCGCCGGTGTGGACAAGCCCTTCTACTTCGAATACCGGCTGCTCGATCTCGACGTGCGCAGCGTCACCGCTTCTTTCGGCGCGCTCGTCGCCAGTTCCACATCGCGCACCCGCTTCATGAGCGTGGACGTGCGCGTCGGCGACTACCACCTCGACAGCTCCAATTTCATCAGTGAGGACGGCTTCCAGGGGTTCCTCGGTTCCACAGGCGAAGTCGGCATTGACCGCGACTACAATTCGCTCCGCCAGGATTTGTGGCTCGCCACCGATCAGGCTTACAAAGCCGCGGTCACCCAGATGTCGCTCAAGCAATCGTTTCTGCGCAGCCTGACCAAACCTCCCGAAATTGACGATTTCTCCAAATCGCGTCCGCTCGTCAAAATCGATCCGCGCATCGAGCCCGATTGGACCTCGCGCAATTGGGACGAGGAAGCGCGCGAAGCCTCCGTGGTTCTCAAGAATTTCCCGCAGCTCTACGGCACGCGCGTCAATTACTACCTCATCTACGCCACCACCTATCTCATGACCAGTGAAGGCACCATGCTCCGCTCCTCGCGCCATCTCGCCGCGATCGAAGCGGCCATGGACACCCAGGCCGAAGACGGCATGGAGCTGCACAACTATTACTCGGTCTACACGGCGTTGCCCGCGGGACTGCCCGACGCCGCTACCGTCGCCAAAGGCGTTTCCGCTGCGGCCACCGATCTGATGGCCCTGCGCGCCAGCCCGCTCGTCCCGGATTACACCGGCCCGATGCTCTTTGACGCGCCCGCGGCTGCTTCCAGCCTGGCCCAAATTCTCGAGCCCTCGCTTTCCGGCGCGCGTCCCCCGCTTTCCATGACCCGCGAATTCGACACCTTCATCGAGCGCTTCGGCGGGCGCAGCGAATGGTCCGGACGGGTCGGCACGCGCGTGCTTCCCTCCAGCGTCACTTTGACCGACGATCCCACGCTTCAGGAATTTCAGGGCCAGCCGCTGCTCGGCTCCTTCGAGGTGGACGACGAAGGCGTGCCGGCCCAGCGCGTTTCCATTGTCGAGGGCGGCATTCTGAAAGATCAGTTGATGTCCCGCCGCCCCGGCCCCGATTTCATGTACTCCAATGGCCACGCCCGCTCGGCCCTGCTTTCCGACGCGCGTCCTCTGAGCAGCAATCTTTTCCTGCAATCCACCGACGCGCTCAAGCCCGACGACCTGCGCAAGAAATTTCTCGACGCCTGCAAAGCCGATGGCCACGAATGGTGCATCGAAGTGAAGCGCATGGATAATCCCGCGCTCGCCGCCGTGCACAACGACGATTTCTCGGAATTTGTCGGCGAGCTGGGCAGCGGAATCGCCGGCGGCGAACGCGCGCCCCTGCTCATCTATCGCGTGTACGTCGCCGATGGCCACCAGGAATTGGCGCGCGGCGGATTCCTCGAAGGCCTTACGCTGCGCTCGCTGCGCAACATCCTCGCCATCGGCGACGATGCCACCGCGCTCACTTACATGCAGAATTCGCAGGACGGCCTCGCGGGCACCGCGCTCGGCGCCTTCGGCTCGGCGGCGCAGGGCGGCCTTCCCAGCACCGTCGTCGCTCCCTCGCTCCTGCTCGACGATGTCGAGATTCGCGGCTTCCACGGCGAGCCTCGCCGCCTCCCCCTCGACACTCCCCCGCCATTAAAATGACGATCTGATGCCGTCGCCTTTGTAGGGGCACAGCAGGCGGGGCCCCCAGGTCGACGGTTAGTCGAGCCTGGGGGATCAGTCGTGCCCGGCAAACATCCTTGGCGTTGCGCTGCCCATCTGCCACGCCGTTCTCGTCCGCCAGCATTTGCCGTTCGCCGTCGCTTTCGTAGGCACGTTGCTTGCTCCGTGTCGCTGCGTTGTCTAATCTGTTGATTGGAAGGCACCGGCGGCGTACCATGCGCACGTTTGCGTCCGACGACCGCTCCGCCGCAGCCATCGCCGCCCCGAAGGAATCGGATCATGAGCTGGCTGTTTAAAACCGAGGAACGCAAGGACCGTCATCGCGACGAGGAGGAGCAACACAGAAAAACCGACGTAACCGCCCGCATGATGGCGGATCTTTTTCTTCGTCACTACAGCATGGCAAACCCTGCCATCATCGCGGAGCTGGAGCGCATCCATCAATTTTACGCCGTGCCGAGCTGGGCGCCTTCCGGCGAACGAGGCGGCTACTTCTTCGACATCCTCAAGGATCTCACGCACGCCCCGTTGCCTCCCGTCGAAACCGGACGCCTGGTGGCCATGCTCTTGTGGCCGGAGCTTCGTGAGTACAAAGACCGCGGCGCGCCGGCCTACCTCGTAGCGGCGGCCCTCCAGAACCCGAGCGCGACCTTTATTCCGGCCTTGACCGAGCATCTCGCCTGGCTCGAGCAGGAAATCAAATCGCTCCCGTCGTCGCAATATCGCACCGACGTTACCGCGGAAATCCGGCTCACTAAAAGCGCCATCCAGGCCTGCCGCCTCAAACCCTGAGCATCGCGACCTGCCACCAGTCGCCAGCCACTGCCTTCCGCGCCTTCCCGCGTATAATCCCCCGAATGGCTTCCGGGACAATCGAGCAGGCCAGCCGCGAGAAGCGCATGGCGGCGCTGGGATCGGTGGGCTCGGCGGTCGTGCTGGTGTCGCTGAAGGTTTTTCTGGCGGCGGTGACCGGCAGCCTGGGAATTCTGTCCGAAGCGTTGCACTCGATCCTCGATCTGGTCGCCGCGGTGATCACCTACCTTTCGGTGCGCGTGGCGGACAAGCCCGCCGACGCACAGCATCTCTACGGCCACGGAAAAGTGGAGAGCTTTTCGGCGTTCGTGGAGACGGCGCTGCTCCTGCTCACCGCGTTCTACATCATCTGGGAGGCGTTTCAGCGGCTGCTGTTCGGCCGCGGGCACGTCATCCGGCCGAGCCTGACGGCCATCGTGATTCTGCTGCTGGCCATGGGAATCGATTTCGTGCGCTCCCGGGCGCTGAATCGTGTGGCGAAAAAATATCCGAGCGAAGCGCTGGAGGCCGACGCGCTGCATTTTTCAACCGACGTGTGGAGCACGTTCGTGGTCGTGCTGGGAATCACCGGCGCATGGCTGGGCGTGAAATTCAATATTCCCTGGCTGAGCATGCTGGACGCGTTCGCCGCGCTGGGCGTGGCCGGAGTAATTATCTGGATCGGCCAGCGCCTCGGCCGGCAGACGGCGGACGCGCTGCTCGACGTGGCGCCGCGCGGGCTGCGCGAGCGGATCGCGAATACCGTGGACGAGACCGAAGGCGTGCTGCAGACCGAGCGCGTGCGCGTGCGCCGCGCGGGGCAGCGCTATTTCGTGGACGTAACCATAAGTGTGCCGCGCACCGCCAGCCTGGAGCAGGCCCATGCGGCGAGCGAAGCGGTCGAGCGCCGCATCGGCGAAATCGTCCCCGCGGACGTGGTGGTCCACGTGGAGCCGCGCGCGCGGTCGAACGAGCCGCTGTTTGAAACCATTCGCGCCATTGCGCAGCGCCGCGGCCTAGCCGTCCACGAATTGTCCGCGCACCATTATGAGGGCCACCTCTTCATCGAGCTGCATCTGGAGGTGAACGAGGATGCCAGCCTGCGCGACGCGCATCGCCAGGCCACGGAACTCGAAGAGGAGATTCAAAGCGCGACCGATCCCGGAACGCGCGTCAATATCCACATCGAGCCGCTCGGCGCGCGCATCGTGGGCGCGGAGGAGATGAAGGAACTCTCGCGCGCGGTGCAAGGTTTTCTGAACTCGCTGCCCGCGGAATATCCCGAGCTGGTGGATTGCCACGAGGTGCACGTGCGCAGCGTCGAGCACCGGATTTTGGTTTCCTGCCACTGCGCGATGGACGGCAGTCTGCCGATTACGCAGGTGCATGATTTCACGGCGCTGCTGGAAGGGCGCGTCAAGGAGCGCTTTCCGCAAATTTATCGGCTGACGATTCATCCCGAGCCGGTGGAGGAAGCGTGACGCGCGGCGTTAAATTGAATTCCGGGGCTAAAACTCTCAACTGGGGTCACGACGTGCGGCGGCGTTGAAACCCCGCCCGGGCACCGAAAACTTGCGCGGCCAACGCCAGCAGCGCGGGGAAGCACTCGAGGACGTAGCGCGGCTCCGGCGTCTCCACGAAATAGGCGATGTACGCGGTGCGCAACAGAATAAACGCGATCACGAACGTGACGCCCGTTCGCCCGCGCACCATCCAGGCGCCGGCGAGCGCCAGTGCCACGTACGCGAAACTCAAAAACGCGATGCCCAGCGTCTCCAGAAAATCGAGGCGGTCGTCTTCCCATTCGCTGGCGACCGGGTGCAGCGGGCTGGTGTTGGGCAGCAGCTCCACGCGCGGCGTGAACCACAGGGTGAGCGAGCGCAGCAGCGGAATCTCCAGGTACGTGCGCAGCGGATGCGTCGCGGTGCGCTCGCGGGCGATCTGGTGGAATTCGGCGTCCTGCTCGCGCGATAGCGTGAGCGTGTAATTGTAGTCGTCGAGCATGCCGGCGACGCGCGCGCGCTGCTCGTTCGTGTCGAACGCCTGCGGCGGAATACTCGCCAGCGGAATTTCCGCGGTGCCCAGGCGCCAGAGCGTGAGATACACGTCGCGGAAGCGCCAGAGCCAGGTGGCAGTCCAGGCGTTGAAGCCCACGGGCGCGAAATCGTCGGGCATCTGCGCGTAGCGCGGCGCCAGGAATTGCACCTCATGGAGCGTGCGGAAATTTCGCGCCGCCCAGGGCGCCAGCGGCAGCACCAGCCCGACCGCCATCAGCACGCCCGCGCGCGCCAGTTTCTTCCAGCCATTTTTCTCGAAGGGCGGCCGCAACCATTTGCCGATCAGCACCACAGCCATCGCGCCGAGCAGCAGCGGCGTTTCCGGGCGCACCAGCGTGCCGAATCCGGCCACCACGCCTCCCAGGAACCACGGGCTGAGCGCTCCCTGGCCGAAAGCGTTCGCGTTCGCGGCGTCGGCGGCTTGCGCCTCGATTAGCAGGAGGATCGCCAGCGTCGTCAGGAACGTGATCAGCGTTTCCGTCAGAACCACGGCAGTGTAATTCGCCGTAAACGGGCAGAGCGCCGCGAGCCACAGCGCGGCTAGAGCGACCCGGCGGCGCGAGATTTCGTGCGCCAGCCGCGCGGCGATCAGCGCCACCACAAAACACGTGGCCAGATCCACGATCGCCTGCGTCAGCATCACCGCCCGCGAAGATTGCCCGGCCACGCGGAAGATCGCCGCGAGAAACGCGGGATAGCCGGGCACGCGCGTATCGAGCGGCGTAAGCTGGCCTTCGACGACCGCGCCATAAACGCCGTTCTTCAGCCAATTCCAGGCCAGCTCGATGTAGAATGGCGCATCGCCCGAATCGGTTACCGGCAATTTCAGGACGAAATACAGGCGCAGCCCCAGCCCCGCCATGGCAGCGAGGGCTACGTTTACGCGCATCATATTCTTCGTGGTCATTGACAGCGTCCCGATGGATGGCTAGCTTGGAATGTCCCGATGGCTGAACGCAAGCCCATTTTCTACGATGAAGAACGCCGGCGCTGGCGCCGAACCCGGCTCGCGCTGGAAGTAGCCGGCGGGTTTTTCACGCTGGTGCTGGTCGTTTTCCTGATCAACGTGGGCCGCAATCCGGATTTGCCAGACATCTTGCGGCCGGACACGCGCGCCGGTCTGCACGCGATTCCCGCGAAGCTGAAGCCTCAGCCGCACCGCGTTGGCCGCAAGCGCAAGGTGGCCGCGCTCGGCAAAGTTCCGCAGAATTACGATCCGCTGCGAGCCGCATTTTACGTGGGCGACGATTACACCAGCCTGGCTTCTCTGCAGTTGCACTACCACGATCTGGACTTGCTGATTCCCGAGGAGCTGCACGCGGTGTCGCTCGATGGCACGCTGAACGCCGATCAGGACACCAAGCTCGCCGGGTTCCTGCAATCCCTGCAATCGCGCATCCCGCCCGTGGACATGCAAGTGATGTCCATGGTGAACAACTACGACGCCAAGGCAAATGTGTGGTGCCCGCCGGCGATGCTCCAGATGTTGGCGAATCCGGCGGCGCGCCAAAATCTTGCGCGGCAGCTCGAGGAATTCGCCGATGCCGAGCGTCAGGCCGGAATCGTGGTGGACTTCGAATCGCTGCCGAAGTCGAGCCAGCTTGATTTTCAGCATTTCGTTCACGAAGTAGCAGGGGATCTGCACGCCAGGAATCTGAAACTCATGGTGGCGCTGCCGGCCGCGGATTGGAGCTACGACTACAAGTACTTCGCGTCGCAAGCCGACGCCATCATCCTGATGAACTACGATTTCCACTGGCCCACCTCCGATCCCGGGCCGATCGCCCCGCAGGACTGGTTCGTGCGCGACATCCAGAACATGGTGAAGCTGGTGCCGCCGGAAAAGCTCGTGATGGGCATCGCCAATTACGGCTACGACTGGCCGGAGAAATCGAAGAAAGTGCCGCATCCAGTCGCGCAGGGCGTGACCTTCCAGCAGGCCGTAGTCACGGCTGTCGAATCGGATTCCGACATTGTGTTCGACTCCAATTCCATGAATCCGTATTACTCCTACGAGGATGAGACCAATCAGGTGCACCACGTCTGGATGCTCGACGGGCTCACCGCCTACAACGAGCTTCGCGCCGCCGAGCGCGCCGGAGTTTCGGGCACGGCTGTGTGGCGCCTGGGCATGGAAGATCCATCCATGTGGTACATCTGGGACGCCACGCACCCCGACGACGCTATCCGCAATAAGATGACGGACCTTCCGCCGGGCTACGATCTGGTGCTGGAAGGCGATGGCGACATCTGGCGGATCACTTCGACGCCCAAGAGCGGGAAACGCACCTTCGACTATGACCCCGATTCCGACACGTTCGATGACGAGAGCTTCCCCAGCTATCCCATGCCTTGGCGCATCGAGCAAATGGGCGCCGCGGCCAAGAAAGTGGCGTTGACGTTCGACGACGGTCCCGATCCGGAATGGACGCCGAAAATCCTGGACGTCCTGAAGCGCGAAAAGGCGCCGGGGACATTTTTTGTAATCGGAGAATCGGCAAGCGCGTCCGGGGACATTGTGAAACGCGAATTTGCCCTCGGCAACGAAATCGGCAACCACACCTTTACGCATCCGGAATTCGACTCTGCGAATTTGAGCAAGAGGCAGCTCGAAGTTGAGTTGAATCTCACGGAACTGCTGCTCGAGAGTGATCTGGGCGTAAAAACCACGCTCTTCCGGCCTCCCTATGGAATTGACCATCAGCCGGAAACCGCGAGCGAAATTCAACTGTTGCCTATTCCCCAGTCCATGGGTTACGTGATCATCGGCGCGCGCATCGATCCGCACGATTGGGGAGAAGTCAACGGCAAGCCGCCCGCTGCGGTGGATACGATTGTCCAGCGCGTGCTCGATCAGGCCACTACTGGCGACGGCAACATCATCCTGCTGCACGACGGCGGAGGCGACCGCAGCCATACGGTTGCGGCGCTCCCTCAGATTATTGAGGGCCTGCGCGCCAAAGGCTATGAGTTCGTCACCGTTTCCGATCTGCTGGGCCAGACCCGCGCGCAGGTGATGCCCTCTCTCACCCAGCGGGAATGGCTGCTGGTGCGCGCCGACGCCTTCGCCTTCAGCGTCTACGGCTGGCTGCGCAAAGGCATCGCATTTATTTTTATCGCCGGAATTCTGCTGGTCAGCGGACGTGCGCTGATCATCGGCTTGCTCGCGCTGATCGAAAAATTGCGTCCCGCGCCGCTGGATCATCCCGAATACCAGCCGGAGGTCAGCATCCTGATCCCGGCCTACAACGAAGAAGGCGTGATCGTGGACACGGTTCGCGCGGCGCTCACTTCCAAATACGCGAAGCTCGAAGTGCTGGTCGTTGACGACGGTTCCACGGACCGCACCGCCGAGCTGGTGCGCGCGAATTTCGGGCGCGACCGCCGCGTGCGGCTGCTGTTGCAAACCAATCACGGTAAACCCGCGGCGCTGAATCATGCCCTCGGCGAAGCGATCGGCGAAATCGTCGTCTCCATCGACGCCGACACCATCGTTGATCCCGACGCCGTGCCCCGGCTGATCCGCCATTTCGCCGAGCCCAGTGTCGGAGCGGTCGCCGGAAACGTGAAGGTCATGAACCGCAATCGCTGGATCACGCGCTGGCAGGCACTGGAATACATCACCAGCCAGAATCTGGAGAAGCGCGCGTTCGATCTGCTCAATTGCATTCCCGTTGTTCCCGGAGCGGTGGGCGCCTGGCGCACGGATCTGCTTCGCAGCCACGACGGATTTTCCGGCGACACCGTGGCCGAGGATACCGATCTCACGCTGACCATCCGGCGCAACGGCTGGAAGATTCTCTACGACGAGGACGCCATCGGCCGGACGGAAGTCCCCGATACGGTCCACGCGCTGGTTCGCCAGCGCTTCCGCTGGACGTTTGGCACGCTACAAGCTGTCTGGAAGCACCGCGACACTGCCGGAAAGCCGCGCTACGGCACCCTCGGCTGGATCGCCATCCCTAATATCTTCCTGTTCCAGATTATTCTTCCGCTGGTTTCCCCGGTGATCGACTTCCTGTTCCTGTTGTCGCTGGCTCTTTGGGGGCTCGGGCAGCTTAGGTTTGCGCGCTTGCCGCAGCTCTGGACGTCGCAAGACGTCGAGCGCTCGCTGATTTTCTTCGCCATCTTCATGCTGATCGATCTGCTCACGTGCTGCATCGCTTTCGCGCTCGAAAAAAATGAAGACTGGACGCTGCTGGCTCCCCTGATCATTCAGCGCTTCTACTATCGCCAGATGATGTACGTGGTACTGTTCAGCGCGCTAAGAGAAGCGCTCCGCGGGCGGCCGGTTGGCTGGCGCGGCGTCGAGCCGCAAGCTCCAAAGGCGCCACCCGTGCCCCGCACGCCCGTCGCGCAGACGTAAGCGCATCGGGAATCCGATATGAAACGCGAGATTGCCAAGCTGGCTTCGTTGACCTTCCTAGGATCGGCCATCTGTTGGCTGCCGATAATTATTTTTCCGCGTCTTGAAATTTCGTGGTGGTACCCGTTCTCTACTACCGCACTCTCTGCCTGTCTGGCTGGCATGCTCCGGCCAGATCGCTGGGGTCTGTTCATAATCAGCTCGTCCTCTGGAACACTTCTCGGTCAGTGCGTCGGCTACGCGATTTGGTGGCCTACGGATGGAATAGAGGCGTCTTACGTTTCGATCGCAGTCATCGTGACGACGTTGCTTGTGGCTGTCGCAACCATGCTCACTGCTTTTCTGGGTTCACGAATTCCGGCGACCGCCAACCCGCTCAAAATAGTCGCCTGGGCGTTACTGGTGCTGCCGGCAGTGTTTTGGTTTGCCGCGTTAGCGGCGACGCCCTCTTTAGCGCAGCGTCGGATCGTTAGAAACCAGCATTTCGCTGAGCAGAGGCTTTTCTCCCTCTTTCACGCAGCAGAGGCGACGATAGTCACGCCATCTTCATCCGCGCGGCTATGTGATGGCTCGGTCTTGCGGCGGAATTATACGGGCAGGCCGTTTAGCGACAACGATTGGACGCGCATTACTGGCAACTATGTTTTGCAGGACAGATATATGTTCATGTTCTATTGCCAAGAGAAGGAAGGATTCACGATTGACGCGCAGCCCAAAGAATTCGGGCAAGATGGCAATCGCCCTCTTTGCATCGACCACTCGGGTCAACTTGGTTGCGGTATGGAATCTAGCGCGTTAGGGCACAGGTGTCTGCCATGTCCGAAGTAGGCGATGATGCCGGACTGAGTCGTTCGGCCCAAACTGTTTTGCGCAATCGGCAGTCAGTCTGTTAGGATTGGCTAGTTAATGGGCTGCATCCCGAGGTCTGGGAGCGGCACCGGAGGCAAAAATGAGTGTTGCACCGCTTGCGGGCAACGGGAAAATCACCGTGCCCGACATCCTCTCGCGCAAGTCGCAATCCCCCGCAGGTTTTGCCGAATCGAAAGCCAAGATCACCTGCCTGACGGCCTACGACTATCCCACCGCGCGCCTGCTCGACCACGCCGGCCTGGACATTCTGCTGATCGGCGACTCGCTGCGCATGGCC
>Ga0210409_10003616_pt1 | contig 17101 bp, 18 predicted proteins | sample IncBWH17MmetaG_FD_161649 | JGI IMG/M metagenome (GOLD analysis project Ga0210409, IMG submission 161649) | Forest soil microbial communities from Barre Woods Harvard Forest LTER site, Petersham, Massachusetts, United States - Inc-BW-H-17-M | ecosystem: Environmental > Terrestrial > Soil >...
TGAGGTGGAGATAGGCATTACACTGTCTCCCTAAAAAGTACCGACCTATTTATGCTCTGGGTTCCTAAACCCTTCCAAGAGAAAGCGGTCGAGTTCGGTATCGAGCGTGGCTCTGCCGGCTTCTTCCTGTCGCCTGGGTTGGGTAAAACGTCGATTGCTCTCTTCATCCACAAATTCTTGCTAGAAGCAAACCAGATCCGTTGCACGCTCGTCATCGCGCCAAAGCTCGTAATGGAAACAGTGTGGCCGAAGGAGATCCGGAAGTGGGACCAACTGAAAAACCTCCGCTTCTGCATTCTGCATGGATCTAATAAAGACGCTACTTGGCACGAAGTGCTCGCCGGTAAATACGATCTCGTTCTGATCAACTATGACGGTATCGAGTGGCTGATCAGTAAGCTCGCTAACATGACGCGCAAAGCTGTGTTCCCGTTCGACATGCTAGTTAACGACGAGTCTAGTAAACTCAAGGACACGCGAACCAAACGGTTCAAGTTCATCAAGGCGATCATTAGGGAGTTCAAGCGCCGGCTGATACTTACCGGCAGCCCCGCAGCGAACTCCCTGCTCGACCTATTCGGTCAAATTTTCATCATGGACCAAGGAGCGACGTTCGGACCGTACATCACGCGATACCGGGAAAAGTACTTCATGCCCACCGGATACGGTGGGTACGAATGGGTCCTGAAGCCGGGAGCGGACAAGGAGATTTACGCTGCATTGTCCCCCCGGGTCTTGCGGCTGAGCGAGAAAGATCATCTGAAGATGCCCAAGCTCATGACGATCCCGCACGTCCCTGCGCTGGAGATCGCTTTCGAGCCTGCGGCGGGCAAGGCATACAAGCAATTGGAACGGCATTTGCTGCTCCGGTTTGCAGACGGGTCCGAAGTGAACGCAGCCAATGCGGCTGTTGCTACGAACAAACTGCTCCAGTTCACGGGTGGGGCTGTCTATACTACCGGCGACGACGGCGCGTACCAAGTAATGAGCAAGACCAAACTCGCTGCCTGCCGGGAACTGGTGGAAGAGCGCCAGGGAGCGCCGACTGCCATCGCGTTTCAATACAACCATGAGTACGAGCGACTTTGCTCAGAACTAGGTAAATTCCCAGCCCTGAAGGGTGGTCTTAAGAAAGGCGAAGCGACTCAGATCGAATCGGACTGGAACGAAGGAAAAATCCCGTTGCTGGGGATCCACCCGAAAGCCGCAGCGCACGGGCTGAACCTCCAGGACGCGGATAATGCGCTCGTCTGGTATACCCTTCCCTGGAGCTACGAGGACTACGACCAGCTCATCCGCCGGTTCTGGCGCCAGGGACGTAAAACCCCGCTCTTTGTTCATCATCTACTGGTAAAAGATTCAGTAGACGAAGTCGTGCTGGGAGTCCTGCACAGCAAGGAAAAAGGACAAACAGCACTTTTAAATGCCCTGAGAAAATATTGGAAAAAGCACGGATTTTAGTGTAGACTCCGGTTTCTAACTTTTGCCGTTTATAAAGAAAGGATTACAGAATGATTAGGAAACTTTTGTGGTTGGTTTTGTTTGCCGTGGGTTTCACCGTGAATCCTGCGTTTGCTGTGCAATGGAAAACTAACGGCACTGGGCAACCGGGTGGTCCGCCCGTATGCTATCCGACGCTCTGTCCGGATCCGTATACAGCGATGCAGGAAGACATTAATTACTGCACAAACCACGGTTCGACTGGTCTCTATGGTCATCCGTGCCACTATGTTGATGGTACGCTGCATCAAGCTGTGCAAGGGGAGACGTTTTGTTGTGGGGGAAACTGGCAATATAAATTCACGGTGGAGCAGAGCAATAATAATAATCTATGGGCCGAAGTGATTCCGGTTTTCGGGCAAACATCTAACTTCAATCCACAGACGACACAGGTCGTGCAGTACACCAGCGATCCGAGTTTTACGAACGACATCGTACCTTTTAATGCCAATGGTCCGGTGTTGAATATCGTGGTTGAATCTGTGCCGGTGCTCGGTGCATCGGGGCAAGAGACTTTCACGAATATCACAGGAGTTACGGCGACCTACCAACTGGGAGGTTCCGTTGGTGGTTTCGTCCATAGTTCAGGAACAGACGGCGAAGGGTACGGCACTGATCGATGGGTGTTGCAAACCAACTCTGCCACGATGGGGGCGAACATCAACCTGTCGATTACAGGAAACATCTCGCCCGGAGGATCTGATCCTTTTTCTCACTATAAAGTAACGATGTATCAAATGCCGCGTTATGCGGTACAGCAGTGGACTCCGACAGTTTACTTTGGGTCCAATCAACTACCGTTCACCAACTACACTGTTACTTACGCGGACTACTGGCAGGACACGGATAACGGCAGTCCTAATGCGAGTGGTAAGCTAATGCATGCCGAAGTCTACCTATCTCTCACGTCTAAGGGTTCAGCGAACGCAACTGATGCATTTTCAATCGGCGGCTTACCTTGCACAAGTGCCACCAATGCAGGCGGCGGCACTATGTTGGCCGGCTACAACTTTGGTACCACCATCACCCAAACCCCAACCGTGGAGGTTTCCGGCACTCAAGCCTATTTCCTGCATTGGACCGGCACCGGCCTAAGCACGATCAAGTACTCAGATGTCCAAAACAACACCGTAGTAGCAACGTCCTTCACCTACCTTTGCCAATAAGGATCTGATCATGGCGACCGCAACACCCCGAGGCATTACCCCTAAACTCGCCGACGCTCCGATCTGGCCGGCTACCTTGAAGAAGGCGGAAGACGTACCTGTGAAGGCGGCGCCGACCAAAGCGCCGGACGCGCCTAGTAAGACCACCGCGCCTTCAATCGTGAATGCCAAGAAAGCTCCGGTAGCCGTGCAAACTGAAAAAGCTCCGGCTCCTACGGCTACGTCAGGACCCGCTCCCGCGAAGGTCGAGAAGATTCTCGCTACGACTACCGTCACGGTGATCGCAGCTCCAGCGAAGGTCGACAAGATCGCTGTCGCAAAGGCGGTGAAAACTTCGACCGTCAAAGCAGCACCTAAACCTGCTGCTCCCAAGGCGACGAAGAAGGCAGTTATGGGCCGTCCGCCGACTTTCCCGGACAACTTCGTCATCAAACTGCGCGTGAAGGGTAATCCTCACCGTGACAACAGCACCGGTCTGTCAACAGCAGAGCGATTCGATCTCTACAAGCCGGGGATGACAGTGGCTCAGTACCTGAAAGCCGGTGGCCTGCGAGCGGATCTCACGCTCGACCGCAAGGCCAACCGGATCTACGTCACTGCCCCTGAGAAGAAGTAGGCGATGCCATCAAGCGTGCCTTGACATCGTCCGGCACGTCGGTCTCCTCAGACCATCCTGCGCCCTCTTCGGAGGGCGTTTTCTTTTCCAACGGCGGCGCGGTGTTTTGGCCTGCACGGACGGCGGGCGCGCCGATCGCACCGGGAAGCGGAGTCAAGGTATCGAGCGCTCGCGCGAATGGGCTGTTGATCCCGAAGACCCGAGTCGGGGAGTTCGCCGCCCGTCCGAACGTGGCGCCGAGTGCGGGTATCGCGGCCGCAGCTCCAGCCGTGTATTCGTTGACCGGCAAACCAAACTCATGTCCTGCCAACCCGGCACCGGCTAGCGTCAGGAGCGGGTTTTCTTTGACCTTTGACAATAGGGAACTACCAGCCGTAGGCGTCGGAAGTTGTGGCGGTGCTTGTAACATTTGCTTGCTGACATCCGCCACTTCACCTAGGTCTCCGCGCGGAGTACCGGCCTGTCCGGGCGCCTGACCAAACTTGTACATCGTGCGCGTGGGAGCGTTCGCCTTCGCTGTACTGGAGAACGCGGTGTTCAATGCTTGCGGAGTAACGAGGCCGTTCGTCTGATTCGTGTTGATCCGAGAAGCCGACTTCGCATTCGCCCAGTACTGATCCGCTTGGTCGAGCGTCGCCATGTCCGCCGGGTTGTTTGCCGTGCGGCGAAGCGCACCTTTCAACGTATCGTTGATCTGGTAATAGGCGTCGCGCACCAACGGGTTCGTCGACGAGAACCCGGCTTTGCCTATCTGCGAATCGAGTGACTTCCACACATCCCCCGGCATCTGTCCGCCACTCTGGGCATACGTGTTGTAGATGTGGTCGACAGAGTCGTGGAGCGTCTTCTTCTCCACGTCCGTCAAACCCAGTGTGTTGTTCACCGAGTCGTGCATCTGATCGAAGTCACCAACCGTGAAGTGGACCGGGTTGCGGCTGGCAACATCGTCGTACATCGCGCCGATCGTACCGCGACCGGCAGCCGCTCCTGTACCCAAGGCGGAAGCCAATGATTTATCCAGGTTTTCCCCAGGTTGGCCGAAAGTAGCGCCGATCGCCCGAGTCAGAGCTTTGACTTGATTGGCATCAGTTTCCTCAGTCCCCGCGAATGGGAGCATGCGCCCCATCTTCGACGCAGCCGTCTGACCGCCAGGGGTTACCTGCCCGGTGTGTAGCGGGATCCCCCACTTGCGCGCGTTCGCCATGACGGCCTGAACTTCCGGCGACACGGAGTCCCACATACCCGACAGGACCGTGTGCGCGCCTTGCCCGAGTTTTCCGAGCACTGCGCCCGCACCAGCTCCCAGCGCTGCGTTTCCGAGAGTGGACTCACCCGTAGTGACCGGGTTAGAAGCGCCTTGTGCCGCGCCTGCGAGCGCAAATTTCGACAACGGGCTCAAGCTAGCCGCTGCACGACCAACAGCGCCAGGGATGGCAGCAACAGGTGCGTAGCGACTCGCCATGAGCCAAGGGATCGCTCCAGTGCCAATCTGTCCGAGAGCAGCCGCTGGATCACTGGCGAGTGCGGCATCGCGGCGCGCGGCCTCGTCGATGTCCGACTGAGGTGTCACGCCTGCGATTTGACCTGCGCGGCGACCCCAATCAGCGAACTGACGACCGCTACCAATTGCGAGTCGGCTCGGAAACGACTCACCCGCCAGTGCAGCCTCACCCGCCCGGAACTGGGGATTCATTACTCCAGATTGGGACGGATCATTGGGTAACATCGGTATTTGTGCCATAACTTAGTCCGTCCAGATATGACCCGCTACGCGCGGCGGACCGCCAACCAGCACTGGGAACGCCGCGAGTACGTCATGAGCTTCTTCTGGCGTTTCGAATTTCTTCGCGTGGTTCGCGTTCGAACACCACTCACCCGGCGAGCAGTAGTAGACCGACGGCTGTCCGATCTCAATTAACCACCAAGTTTGACTCATGGCGCGGGCCTCGACTCGATGCGACCGGTATCGGGATTGATCCGGTAGATCTTCTTTCCGCTCGTAACGGTCGCATTATTCGCGGGAACATGCGGAGCATTCGGAGTAGAGATGGACCCGACTGGCGAACCCACTGAACCTTGTCCCACTCCCGGCGTGGTGATCGGCGTGGTATTCGGGAATTGTTGAGACAGCTTTTCGTTCCAGATCATTGGGAATTGACTAAAGTCGGGGTCCACCCCAGCCGATCGCGATACCAGCCAACGCTTACGCTCATTCAGTTCGGCCGTTTCGCGCGCCTGCGCTTGGTACGCAGCTTGCCGCAGACGTTGGAGCTGTTCCGGCGGCATACTGGGATTAGATACACTTTCAGCAAACTTCAGGAATTCCAACTGACTGGGCCGCATCGCCGACAGACCTTGCGCCGATGAACGCAGCGACTCCAGAGCCATACCGGCCTGCTCCTTCATCATCGCGCCCAAGGCGCTCAAAGCATCCTGGTTACTGTCAGCGCTTGCACCCGAATTGGCAATTTTATCGCCCAGCGCCTTGGACTGTTCCGGACTCAGGCCGAACGTACCAGACAGATCCCGGAGCGTGGCACCAAGATCGTAGCGCAATGGCGCGAGATCCCCGGTCTTGGCAATCGCCGCGTACTTCTGGATACGGTCCATCCGCATAAGGAGCGATTGTCCCTGCGCCACGGCAGCCGAGTTCGACGTGGTGTCCTTCATGAACTGGGCACGATCAGCCGTGCGATCAGCCATCGACGCCTCGTAGTGGGGGTTGTCGATCGGCGTACCAGACGGCCCTGTCATGAACCGCGACGGCATCGGGAAGGCAGGAATATCTGAGGCGCCAGGAGTGCCGGTCATAGCCGGCAGATGGGCACCGGGAGTGCCGGTCATAGCCGGCGTAACAGGCCCTCCGGCTTGCGGGGGAGCCCCAGGCGAGGCTCCCGCGGCCGGAGGCTGTCCAGGCGCTGCCACGGGAGGAACCGGCGCGCCTGCCGGGGCTGGCCCAGCTCCACCGGGCATTACAGGGAACCGCAAGCTGTTGGCCTGCGCGGCGATCGAACGGGCCAGCGGTGAGTTCGCGGGCGCCGCTGTACCCTGATCGGGTGAGGCGACAATCGGCCCCGCGGGTGACATGTGGATTCCCGGTGCCTGCGGTGCAGGGCTGCGCGGAAGAGCTGGAGGCACCATGCCCGGAGGCGTCAAACCAAGGCGCGCTGTCTTCGGAGCGAAAATATCTTCTCCGCCTTGATTGTGGTACTCGCCCTCCGGTGCCACTGCATTTTCCTGGCCCTCCGGCTTCAGCGACTGCATTAAGAGTCCGCGAATGGCTTTAGTCGCGTCGGCTGGGTTGTCACTCGTAACCTGACGGAAATACTCCTGACCCAGGTTTGGGGGAATTTGATTGGTCGAGATAAGATTCCCAAGAACTTGGTGAACTTGCGTAGGCGTGATCGGCTGTCCGGTACGCAAGAGCGGTACTAGACCGGAGATCGCGCGCTGGTTATACGCCTCGCCTTGAGTCCACATCAGCTTCTGGGCTTCCAGCAACCGGTTCGCCTGCATAGCCATCGCATTCGCCATCAGCGGCATGTACTGTGCTTTCAGCTCGCTCTCTTTGTACATCGAGTTACTGAGTGCACCCATCGCATCCGACAGATTTCCGGCGAATGTCGGTTGCGGCTTGCTCATACCTGACATAAAGGCGTACCACTTCGCATCCGGGTTAATCATGTCGGATGTGAGGGAATGCAGCATTTCCGGAGGCAACACTGTTGGCAAGGTACCGTTGACGCCGTAGTTCCGAGTGTCACCCTGACCCGGTTGTGAACCAAAGGCCGCGGAACGCAGCGCTTCGAATGATGGGTTACTCGCTCCACTAGGCGCAGCCGTTTGGGCCACATTGTTCAGTGGACTCAGTGCATCCGACGCGCCTTGCCCCAGGAGATTGTCAGCCATGTGTGTATCCTATGGCCCGACCGTACCGGGCTGCGTCTGACCGAGCATGTTCGATCCCGCCATTGTACCGAGAGAACTGAGAGGCGAGGGTGCCCCGCTAGTCATGTTGTTAGTCTGCGGGCTGCTGGACGCCGTCGAGGTACCCATCGGCATCTGGTAACCACGCACAATGTTCGACAGCCAACCCAGTTGCTGCTGCGGCCACAACGCCTGATTCATGAATTGATTGTATCCAGTGTTGTACCCTTGCTGCTGAAGGTTCTGCTGCATTCCACCAGCATTCAACAGTTGGCTCGCGTCATTCGACAACAGGTTTTGCTGCACCTGTCCCAAACTACCAAGTCCGGCACCCGTCTGGTTAAGCACGTTGCCCGTGCTCGCGCCGCCGTAGGCTGCGAGGTTCCCGGCACCGAGAGCACCCGTCTGCGCGAGTTGTTCCTGCGTCTGCTGCTGGCCAGCCGCTTGGTTACCGAGATTGGCAGAGTTGAAGAATCCGCTCTCCCCGGCCGCAGCTTGCTGGGCCATGATGTTCTGGTTGTTCTGGACCGCCGCTAGAGAAAGAGCATTTTGATTCGCCTGCGAACCAAACCCACCAGTCCCAATGAAGGATGACTGGATACCCGGCGCCGTGTTTTGCCAGAAGTTGTTATTACCCAGTTGCGCAATGCTGTTGAGCACCGACTGGGTGTACGGAGACTGGTAGTTCTGCATCTGCTGGTAACCCGGCAGATACCCTCCGCTCGTTGCACCCGCTGCCGCACCACCATACTGATTTGCTAAGTTCAGTTGATTCTGGGCAAGCGGCGACACCGTCCCGAAGTTATTCGCAGCACCCGCGAGTGTCGGCTGCCACGCACCTTGGTTTTCTCCGATGTTCTGGAAAGCCGTTTGCTGCATCGGCGAAAAATCCGCCAGCATCTGACCCGGGTAAGCCGGATACTGCTGGCCGGCGATGTTCGCGCCTTGCGCAGCAAGTCCTTGTGTGAAATCCTGGTACCACTGCGGCATCGTCTGCTGTGTTGCAGACGAAGTCGTGGTGGAGGGCGGCGGACTGCCCTGCGACAGCCAGTTCAGGAAGTTGTTCGGCTGTCCGCCAGTCGTATTGGCGAGCGTCATTTCTTCTTCCCTCCGGCCAGATACGCGTGCGGCTCTTTCGCCTTCGGCGGGATCTTGCTCGCCGGAGCAGCGCGCTTATGACGGCGCACGGCCTCGCGCATCATGTCGAGCTTGCGCGCTCCTTCGGAGTTGTTACCATCGCCGAGACTGGAGACAGTGTCGGCGTCCATCACGTACTCACCGGGGGATAGTAGCGAAGGTATGTTGTCTTCCTGACCGCCACCACTGCCATGAGTCAGTCCGTGTGCCACTGTTCCCAGAGGACCCGACCCACTTTCTCCGCCGTGCGCTTGCTTGAAGAACAGCGGTACACCAGTTCGACCGTTGTAGCTTTGCGGATTCGAGACTTGGCGCGGCTGATGAGGAGTACCGAAGTAGCTCGCCGCCAGGATCGCGTTCTGAGGGGACCAAGCAGTACCAGCGGAGGTAGCGGGCAGCGTATTTTGCAATTGCTGCGCTGTCAGTTGTCCCGCCGAACCCGAGCGTTTACCGACACTGGAGATCAAGTTCAGTGCCGCGAGAGCCCCAGCCATAGACTGAGGGTTACTCAGCATGTTGGAAAAGTTTCCTGACATCAGATCCTTCAGGAATGACCCTTGTCCTTTACCTCCAGATCCCGCGGCCTCTGACGGTAGTGTCGTATGCGTACCAGCACCAATCGTCGTGCCTGAGGGTGGTAGCGTGTCACTCGATGAAGGAGGCGTCGGCGCCGAACTGGGTCCACCACCCATTGCGCCCAACGAGTTGTACATCTGGGTTAGATCACCAACCGGGTTAGAACTGCTCGACGAACTACTGGTGTCGGACGTATACGGAGTCGGTCCGGTCAGGGATTGACTGAGCGCGGCGTTCGGGTCCTGCGTGTAGGACTGATTGAACATCGCGTTAGGATCTTGCGTGTATTGGGATATGTCGACCGACCCACCGTCATCGAAGTGCGCAGCGCGTGCTTTCCGGAAGAGCTGTTCCATGCTGCCTGGAGGATGCTGGTTTCCGAAATTCGTGATGTGTTCCTTCATCATCCCGGGCATGGCGTTGATGTTGAGCATCGACCCTCCACCAGCCAGATGCGGGATATCGTGTCCCATCACACTGGGATCCGGATTGCCGTGCCGGAGCATCGCGAGACCGTCGTCGGGCGGCACATGAAAGCTGGTGCTGATTGCACGCTGGGACGGTACATCGTGGAACGCCGGACGATTACCGGCGATGTTGAAAACTTCTCCGCCATGTGACAGATGCGGAACACCGTCCGCGAGCCCAATGCGAGAATCCCCGTGCGCGTGGTTCACCATCGCATCCAGCACATGCGGCGGCACTTCGAACGAATGCGACACAGGCCGGTGCATCAGATCATCGTGATGAACCCAATTACCGACGGTGCTCCACGTCTCACTATGGCCCGGTTCATTGCTGGAGTAGTTGACCGGAGGTTCTTCAACCGGGCCACCACCGGCATAACCCGAACCCCACGTTGATCCGCCACCCGCGTACATCTGCAACGGGCTCGTGGGCTGAGGAGGCATACCGGGATTCTGGACGGGACCCATCGTGCGCATGGGCATCGTCCCCGGCGCCTGCCCCGGACCAGGGCCCATCGAAGGCATCTGAGTCATAGCACCCATACCCGGACGCATCATGGGTCCCATATTGCGGGCCACCGGACCCGTTGCTGGCGGTGTGGCGGCACCGGCCGGCGCACCCGACATTTGCGTCAAAGGAGAGGCCGGTTGCGCCTGTGACCCCATACCACCGTATCCGAACAGGGACGCACTGGGATCGTTGAGATTGATCGCACTCGACGGTCCCATCGATCCGACACCTGTGTTCATCGGCGCGCCGCCCGAGTAGTTAAAACTCGGAGTCAGCGGACGATTACCGGTGTTTTGGAATTGCATACGCTGTGGGATGAAGTAGTTCCCCCAGTTGTTAAGTCCAGTGTTCATAGATGGGCCTCCGTAGCTGCCCGTGACAGTTTGTGGTAGAGGAGTCATGGGCTGCGAAGGTGCAGCTTGGGCTTGAGTTGCGGACGTACTAAACGGTAAATTTCCAGTAGTAACAGGAGGAGTGCCGGTGTTAGAAGAAGGGGCCGGTGCTCCCGTAATCGAATTAGGTGCTCCGCTACCGCCGAGTGCGTTGATTAGTCCAGCGGTGCCAGCAGCGAGCCCGAGTCCACCCACGATCTGGTTTAGGATTGACGGGCTCTCCAATCCGCCAATCCCGCCGGCCATACTGCCCGCGGCGCCGAGTGCACCCAGCACTGGGTTGCGGCCACCCGTGAGAGAGTTCACAGCACCCGCGCCTTGACCGATTTTCTGAATCGTGCCTAAAGTCGAAAGGCCACCGCCCGCTCCACCAGATCCAGCACCGATACTCAGCGGACCTGCCATATTGGGGTCGATCTGTGGCGCCGTCGGACTAATGAAGTTGCCGGTGGGATCGAGGATGCCCGGATCCGTCGGTGCCGCCGCTGCTTGAGTCAATGGCGAAGCACCGGAGGCAGCATCCGATCCCAGAAGACCGCTCGCACCAGCCCCCGCTAGTCCAGCGAACGCAGCGAACGGAAAGGCGGTTTCGAACCCTCCCGAATCCGGTGTAGCACCGTATCCGTACGCCTTTGACGGATCATTCACAAACTGCCCGGTAGCCGGGTTGTAGTTGTAGTACTGCCGCGTACCGCCCGTATCTCCAGGAGCAGTGCTGACGCCCGTACCAATCGCGATCCCAGCTTGCGGGTTGTTCGGGTCGTACATGGCGCTTTCATTCGGCATACCGCCGAAGATGCCACCGTAGGTAGATCCAGGAGTGGTGGCGCTACCGGGAATACCAAAAGCACCCGGACTCCAACCAGCATTAGGGATTAGTTTGCTGAGATCGGAAAGGCTGAATGACGCGGGCATCCCATTGGCGCCCATCGTATATCCAAGCGGAGGCGCACCAGGAACGCCGGAGCCCGGTACGTTTACCAGACCAGCATTAGCGCGGTTTAGTGCGTATTGACTGAAGTTGCCTTGACTGCCTGCCACTGCGTTCCTCGCGGGTGTGCGTCGTCGAACACGGCTCGACGCACCGCCATACGCAGTGCAAAAGCAACGGAATTATAAGGGACTAGACCGAAATGGGGAAGTCTAGTAATGCAGACGCCCAATCCTGCCAGCGGTGCCATTTCTGGGGATCTGGAGCGCCCTGCCCATCAAACCCGGGGTGTTTAATGAATTCCCGTGCAAAGTCCTGCCACCGATTTTCCGGGACCACTGGTAAGTCGAAATAACCTAACTCTTCCACGACACGAGACGCCCACAGGTTCCACGGACATCCGGTTGGGACCGGTAGTTGAATAGGGGTTGCCATTAACTTCGCTCGTCAGCGACTTCGGTGATGATCAGTACACGTCCGCACTCATAGTTGCCACCGAGCACGTTGGAATCGAACCTTAGAGATATTTCCCGGGACATAGCGCGAGGATCCACATGCTCTGTCGTGTTCGTGAAGGACATGACTTGCTGAGCGACGATCGGGCTGTTAGCACAGCTCGTGCCTTGGACCGTCACAGTCATGGCGCCCGATTGATGGAAGAAGTCAGGTTCAACCCGGACCACACGGGTCTGAGCGTTCAACCCTACTTGCGATCCTACCGCGCCACCAGTAGGCAGCCCGAAGCGACTTGTTTCGAACCATGACGGAATCGATGTGATGGTGCCAATCGTGTTGATCTTGTCGAACTGGTATTCATGTTGCCAAACGACATCGATCTCTTGTAACTGGCCTGCGGATGTCGTTCCGGTCGCACCACTCGTACTACCCGTCACGGTCTCGCCATTCGCAAAATCCAGCGTCGTCGTGCGATTGACGTTAATCTGACCACTGTTGATGATACGGACAATCGTACCAGCGGCTCCCGACGTACCACCAGTGATCGTCTCCCCCACAACAAAAGTTCCGGTAATCCCAGTCACCACGATGTAGTCGTACGTTGCGCTATCTTCGCCACCGCTCATGACGGGGTAGTTGAAAATCTGCGGCGATGCTCCAGAAATGCGCGAAAGCGTGACATCGTACCAACAGTTTTCTCGCACATTGAAGACGACGGCGTTCGTACATTCCTGGGCGGAACCGAAAGGATAGAACCACCAAATCTCACCCCAGCGCGGGATCTTGATGCACCACACCTTCTGGCGCATAGAGAAGTTCATGTTGTCGAAAAAGAAGTTAAGGTTCGTCTGATTCGGCAGCTCCTGGACGGTTCCGTTGTAGTAGTAGAAGCGATCGACGCCCGCCCAGTAGAAAATTCCGTCGTATTCAATGATACCGTTTCTTGAAAGTACGGTAATCTGATCGGACACCGTGTCGTATCGGAATACCTGAGGGGTCCCGATGAAAGACACTCGTATAAGGGAGTCTAAGGCCCAAAACATTCCAGCGGGCGCGAGCGAACCACCCCGAACGGGGAGTCCCTTAACAACTTTTGTTCCGGCGACATAGGCGACGTTTCCCAGATTAGCGCCTCCCGCGACAGCGAAAGTGGCCCATCCGCCGACGGTAGCGCTGGTGCCGGTGTAGTCGTTTGCATTGGAGTTCCTAATCATTCCGTTGGACCCGTACACGAACAGGAACGGCTGTAGCACGACACAGCCAGTAATTGCGCCGCCTGCCGGGTTGGCGAGAGGAGCGCTCGTCGTGTTGTCGATAATAGGAGTGAGAGCGGTGGCGGCAGTGATATCGCCGGCATACACCGCACCCGCTATGTCCGAAGTGATGTCTAGTAAATCTGGTGCGGAGACAGTCACGAGCGCGGTAAATACTGATCCCACTTGGGAGTACATCTGATCGTAGGACCAGTTGTACAAAGCATTCGGTGTGAAACCGGAGGGGGTGCGGTCTACAACAGCACCACCGGCTCCGGTGTCATCGATAACTAGTTGCTGGATGCCCCATTGCGACATCGTATGGATGCGATCCACACCACCGCGTTTATCGATCGTCGTGCCGCGTATGGGACCCGAGACGTGTCCGGAAATCGCCTTGTAGCCGCCAATCTTCCGCGGCCGGCGGCGTTGGAAACGGACCCAACCGCCGTCGATGTACAACATCGAATCCAGCACCGAGCCGTCGCGCTGAATCCCGGGCTGGGTCGGAATGGGAAAGACATCCTGTGGAGGATTAGTCTTTCCCTGTTGTTGCGGAGGAGCCATGACTACGCCTTATTCGCATCAGTCACATTGGCGTCTTGCGGCTTGCGCATGTCCTCACGATTGATGTCAGCCATCGCTTCGTTGAATCGCTCAGTCCAGAACTCGACTTTATCCCAGTTCTTGAGAAAAGCATTGGCTTCAATCATACACGCCCGAAACAGCACTTGCGGTGCGTTGTCCGTGAGCCAACTGGTAGAATTAGTTGGGTCAATCGGAGTCAGTCGTGCGTAGTACGACAGCTCGAAAGGATACGCTTGGTCCGGAGACGGCACCACGAAAAAATTCTGCCAGTTGTAGTCCGCGTAAAAACGCGGAGGGGCGGTAAGACTCGACTGAGGCCAGAAGCCGCGACAATACTCGTACGTGCGCGGTAGGATTTGCACCCGCTGCCCAGTCGAATTCGTATAGTTGAACGACTGATTCTCTCTCCAATATGTCGGCTTCGCAATGATGGCACCGACCGCTCCGGATATCATGACCGATTGAACGATCGTCTTGAAGCCGAGCCCTTTCGTCGCCGCTGCAATGCGGTTCTCCGCGAGCATGATGAGCCGCGGGATCTGTGCTAGCAGTTGCGTGTCGGTCGGACGTTCCGCGTAAGTCTGGATGTCCGTGACAAGTGTTGCATAAGTTAAATTGGCTGGAATCTTACACTACCTCCGGCATGTCAGGCCACCACCGATTATTCTTACTAGCATTGGCACTTTCATGCATTAGTTGTAAATTAGACTCCGTTATACGTTTGCACCTTTATTGGCGCTCCGCCGCTAAGGTTGCTTCGCAGGTGCCGAGTTTTGCGACGACCCCGTTAGCTTTTGCTGCTGCTGCTTCTCCAGCGCTTGCCAGCTCTCCGTAAAGTCCAGCAAGGACTCCGAGCTTGGCATTGGATACGGCAAGCTGATCGGCTTGGGGCAGTCCTTGACCGACACTGCCGGTGTTGGCGTAAATTTTAACGGCGTCGAGCAGGCGCTGATTAGTGTCAGCAAGATCAGCAGCGGCGTGAGCCTGATCGTTGAGTTTCGCTTGTAGTTCACTTTGTATTCTCCCGGAGAGCACTTCCTGAGCAGCTTCGCGTGCTCGTGCTTCGCGCTGGAATTGGACGGTGGCAGCTTCGTCCTTGCTTTGAATGGTCGCAATCTGCCCCTTTGCGACTTGTGCATCAAGATGTCCGCGGTAAAACCAAGTGCCCGTCACCAGACCTACCACGGCGACCAACGATCCCAGTAGTACCCACGGGTTCGGAAAGCCCAGCATTTCAATGTTCTCCGTCGCGATCAGTCATATTCTTCAGAGCTACGGATGCAATGATACCACCCACGCTCCAGGCAAAGGCTTTCATCGTGTCCGATGTCATAGCTGTATCGGTGACATGATGAAACTTCCAGATAAGATCCGCGAAGGCGATAGTTGCCAGACCCCGCGCCCAACAATAGGAGATCCCGTCCCGTTCGGTGAAGATGTCGTTCAGCGCCTTTTGGATCCAAGCAATCACACCGGGTCCTTAATGCAAAGCTGAGTTTTCGTTGTACTACCCATGGCGTTGAAAAACAGCGCAAGAGCAACGTTACTGGCCTGCACCGCTGGTTTGTCAGCCAGCACAGTGATCTTTGTGCCCGCCAGGAAGCATCCGTCGCTATCCGTCTGCGGCCAGTTTCCGACGTGGGGGAAAAGAATGCCGGAGTGACCCGGCACGTTCTTTACCTCATACGTCGTGATCTTGGTGAGCTTACCTTGGATCTCGATAGCGTGGTCACCCAGTTCCAGATCATAGATGCCAGCCGGGGTCTTAGGTGCCCACGAACCATCGTCCTGCTGGTACGCATGCTCCGCCGTGTAGATCAGATGGCTGCCGTCGTCGTTAAAAACTTCGGAGAAGCAGCCCGCGGATCCGCACGTAATGCGTTGACAGGTAATCATCCGTTACCTCGTTTCATCAACTCGTAGATGTCAGTACGCAGTCGATCGACACTTTCCCGCAGACCGTGGAGTTCCGAGAAAAGACGGTTTTCCGTCTTGTCAGCGTTAGCTTGCGTTTGGTACGTACGCTCAACTTCATTCATCCGCTTCTCCAGTTCCGTTCTCTGACGGTCCGCATCGTCTAACCGCTTACGCATCTGTCCTACCATCCACCAGAATGCAGTGCTGGAGAAGACCACCATCGCAACCGCCACATCTTTCCAGCCCAGAGCATCCACGTCTATCCCAATGCAACGATTTCAGGTTGAGCCGGCGGAGCAGCTACAACTTCTTCCGCTTTCTTCTGAGCTTCTGCCGCCGCTTCAGCGGCAGCCTTCTGCTTCGCCATCGCCGCCTGAACTTGCTGCTGAATCGTATTCTGTATCGACTGGCTGTGGTTGATGACCAGGTTCATCGCGACGGAGATGTGAGCGATTTCAGCTTCCGTGAATTCGTATTGCATTTTGTAGCCCCTTTTACAAGATGTTGAGAAAAAGAACTGCCGCGGTGGGCAGGTAGAAATCCAATTGAAGATCATGCGGCCATTGCCACGGCAGCCATCCTTTGTTCCAGGCAGCCGACAGGTTACCGGGACTGGCAAGTGCGCGCACTTCAGTCATCTTCCGGGACCAGTACCACGCAACTACGGCCGCTGCCGCTGCCGGACGCGAGTCCGTGATCAGCCACACAGGCAGAATCACGAGCCACATTTCTAGTAGATGCATAACGGACGCTCGCCATCGAGCGCCGCGAATCCAGGCAATGAGAGCGCGTATCACGATCATAAAAGTTCCTTAAGTAACCAGTCCGGCAGGTCGACCAGCGAGTTTAGCACGGTGTGCTTTTCGTCCGGGCGCATCGTCTTAGTGTCTGCTGGCGGTTCGTTCAAGAATAAATTAAGCCACGAAGCGGGGCCACGAGAAGTGATTGCATGCATCAGACCATTGTCGAAATCGTCGAAAATATCTCCCGGTTGGAGCAACTTAAACCACTTCTCGCCAAACACAATCACTTCACCGGAAAGCGCAATGATGTTGTGGTACCCATCACGTGTGCTATGCGCGTGCAGAGGCAGCCCGTATCCGACGCCTGGAATTTCGTACCGAATGCCAAGGATCCGAGATCCTTTCTCGTAGTAGTCTACCTTCAGACCGATCGCGCGCGCTTCCATAGTTTGTCCGAATTATGTGTACACAAACACGACCGCGCCTGTGTTGCCCGCAGCTCCTGCGCTAGCAGTGTTTGTTCCAGCTCCGCCGCCTCCGTAAGGAGAGCCGTCTCCGGCTTCCGCACCCGTGATACCTGTAGCACCCGCTCCTCCGGCACAACTAGCTCCGGTACCCCCAGTACCACCCGTTGTGTTAGTAGTCGTACCTCCGCTCGCGGTACCACCCGTACCGCCGGCACCGTTAGTGCTCGTAGTACCGGCTATGCCCCCATTACCGCCGTTAGCGGTCAGGGTGGTGATTGATAGAGTTCCGCTCGATACCGAGGACGCACTCGCGTTCCCACCGTTTGCAGCCCCGCCCCCGGCCACCGTGTAGGTCAGGGTCTGACCGCCAGAGCACGCGATCGCGTTCGAACGGGAATATCCGCCCGCACCGCCGCCACCACCCCCATGCCCCGGGCACGTGACGTTACCGTGG
>Ga0210409_10003617_pt1 | contig 17095 bp, 12 predicted proteins | sample IncBWH17MmetaG_FD_161649 | JGI IMG/M metagenome (GOLD analysis project Ga0210409, IMG submission 161649) | Forest soil microbial communities from Barre Woods Harvard Forest LTER site, Petersham, Massachusetts, United States - Inc-BW-H-17-M | ecosystem: Environmental > Terrestrial > Soil >...
ATACTGGCGATAAAGATTGGTGACGTCTTCGAGAGTTTTTTTCCAGGCGGCAGCGTCGACTTGCAAGGTAACCGTGGGTTCCACAGCGGCCACGACCGGCGCCTTGGCGAAATCATCGACGGGATTTGTTTCGGCGCTGAACTGCTTCAACGCGGCTTGTTTCTCGGTGAGGGCCTGGCCGGCGGCTTTGTAGGCGTCGTCGGTAGCGAGCCAAATCTGGTGGCGCAGGGCGATGGGATCGTTGTCGAGCGGGAGAATATTGGTCTCGCCCATGCCCTGGTTGTAGTAGCTGTCCTGCTTGTAATCGCCAATACGCACGACGACGCGGAGAATGCGGTAGCGGACGCGCTGGCTTTCGCGCACGGCGCCGAAAGCGGCTTCCACCTGGTATTCGTCGACGTCGTTGACGCGATACTCGATGTAGTACGGCGGGGCGACCTGATCCATCTTCAACTGCGCCTTCGAGCGGTCCAATTCGGTCACCAAGGCTTCGAGCAGCGTGTCACCGCCGGTGGCGGCGCGGGCCACGGCGAGCGCATCAGCCGGCGTTTTCGTGGCATCGTCCGGCGCGGAGTGCTTGGCGGCGTACAGCGAAGTGGCGCCGGAAACGAGAAGAGTTGCAAGTGCGAAGGCGAACGTCGCGCGGGCGATTTTCACGGCTTCACCTCGGTCTTGGATGCCGCTCCCTGCGCGGTGGTCAACGTGTTTTCAAACCCGGGGGGAGGCAAGATGGGCGGACGCTCGTGGGAATGCGCGCGCTTTTGCACTTCCATTTCCGAGAAGAGCATGGCGGGAGCCACCGCGGCGACCGGTACGCTGCCGCTCTCCGCGCCGCAGACGCCGTTGAAGACGTGCTGCTGGTCGCCGGTGGTCATGATGCGGGTAAGCGCCGCAAGCGGAGTGCCGACGATATCGACGCCACGCACCAGTTCATCAGGGCGTCCATCGGCATAAATGCGATAGACGACCACGGGCAGGACCTGGAAGGCTTGCGGAAGCTGGCGGGTGGTGAGCGTGAAGCCGCCTTGAATGTCGTCAAAGTAGAGGCCGTACGGTTTGCCCTGGCGCTTTACTTCGTCGATCAGCTTCTGGCGGAGCTGCGCTTCGGGAACGGTTTGCGTGGAGGTGACGATTAGGTTCCCCTGGCGGCCGGTGGGCATGAGCCCGGGCTGATTGCGGCCGTGGCCATTGGAGACGCCGAAATTCTTGATGGGCATGCGCGACATCAGGAAATTCTTGAGGACGCCATTCTGGATGACTTCGACGCGCTGCGCCGGCGAGCCTTCGTTGTCGTAATCGTAGGAGCCGGCGAGCTTGACGCCAGCGAGCTCGTGAATGGTGGGATCGTCGGCAACGCTGAGAAATTTCGGCAACACTTCCTGATCGATCTTCTTGGTGAAGGTTTGTCCCTCATCCTCATCGCGCTGGCGATGACCTTCCAGGCGATGTCCGAGCACCTCGTGAAAGAAAACAGCGGCGGCACGTCCGCTGAGAAGCGCCGGACCGTCGTAAGGCTCGGCGACGGGCGCCTTGCGCAAGTCCTTCAGGTCCGCGGCCATCTTGTCAATCTTGGCGGTGAGATCGGCTTCGCTGGGAAGGCCGGCGGCGGCAGGGGCTTGAAACGTTTCGACGCGAATCAACTCCATACCGTCATCCGCGCGGGTTTCCGCTTCCATGATCAGGCGCGAGCTGGCGCTCGGTGAGGCGATGGCCGCGCCTTCGCTGGAAACCAGGCGAGAAGTGGAATCCTGCACTTGCAGAACGACGGTCGCGAAATAAACTCCGGGATACTTGCGGAACGCGCCGGAAAGGCGGCGAATCTCGCCCTCCCACGCGGCACGATCGAAAGCGTGGGGCTTCAGCGCTTCACCGGTGTGGGTCTGCGGCGCTTCCTTGGAGAAATCGGGAGATTTGTCTTCTTCTTCGGCGCGCACGGCGGTATTGGTCTTGACGTTAAGAAAGGCGGGAGCGGCGCGCTTGTACTCGCGATCGGTGAGCTCCCAGAGGACGCGGGAGATGGCGCCGGGATCGTCGCCGAGCGGAAGCGAGCCGGACGTCATGCCGCTGGCGCGGCTCTGGCCGTGCGTATTGTCCAGCGCGGGCGAGCCGACGCGCATGACGACGTCCGCCTGGCGACGCTGCAGGGCAGCGTCCGTGAGCAAACTGCCGTAGGCGCCGACCAGCACGACGATGTCCTGGTCATTGACCGTGTAACTCAGAAAATAAGGCGCCGGATCCGTTTTCGAGAGAGAGCCGCTGGCGCGAGAGAGCTCGCCCTGCATCACCTTCAGAATGGGATCGCCGGCGTTTGCAGAGGGAGCGCTCGCCGGGGCGGACTTTTCCGCGGGTGCGGCAGACAGAATCGGAGCGAAAGAAAGCTGCAGCGCCATGAGGCTACAAGCGGCAATGCGAAAAAACTCCCGCGCAGGGATGGGCAGCGTCCGCTGGGCTGATAGGAAGCGAATGATTTTCATGAACTGCAGTCTCCCGGTACAGCGATATCTGAAAGGGGTAATGGACCCCTGATGAAGTCGAGCTATTGGAGTGGAACAATAGGAAAGTATGCCCCAGCGTTCCGCGCGGCGCAATTCAGGTGTTGTCGAAGCGTTCCCGTTGAGTCAACCGCGCGCCGTTTGCAAATTCCTCCGCCGAAATTTGCTTGCGTCCCTCTACTTTGACGTACATGAGGCGCAATAAGGTTGTGTGGCCGCAGGCGATTAAAATCTGGCCGTCTTCCGGGAAAATGGTTCCGGGCGCGCCGACGTTGACCGCGCGCAAGGAAAACGGCTCGCCCCAGAGGTGGCAGCTCTGCCCGCGAAACGAAGTGTATGCGCCAGGCCAAGGAGCGAAGCCGCGCATGCGATTGTAGATTTCCTGCGCGGGGCGATTCCAATCGATGCGGCCGTCTTCCTTTTTCAGCAACGGAGCGTAGGTGGCTTCGCCGCTATTTTGCGGACGAGCAACGAGTTTCCCCGCCGCGAGACCTCGCAAAGTTTCGAGCATACGCGGCGCGCCGGCTTCGGCCAGGCTTTCGGCAAGCTCCGGCGCGGTCTCCTCCGGAGCAATGTCGATCTCCTCCTGGAGGAGGATGTCGCCGGTGTCCATCCCGGCATCGATGCGCATGGTTGTAACACCCGTTTGTGTTTCTCCGTTGGCAATTGCCCAGTTGATGGGAGCGGCACCGCGATATTTGGGAAGCAGCGAAGCGTGCAGATTGATCCAGCCGAGCCTGGGAATGCTCAACAAAGCGGCGGGAATGATTTGTCCGTAGGCAATGATGACGATGCAGTCCGGCGCGAGACGCTGAAGAAGATCCCGCGCTTCGGGCGAGCGAATTTTTTCCGGCTGATGCACGGGAACATTTGCCGCGATGGCTGCTTCTTTTATCGGAGAAGCGGAGATTTCGTGGCCGCGGCCGCGCGGGCGGTCGGGTTGTGTGATCACCGCGGCGATTTCGATATCGGGCTGCGCGAGAAGGCGAATGAACGTCGGCACGGCGAAGTGCGGGGTGCCACAGAAGAGGATGCGCATGGGTCAGCCCGGCGGGGACGCTACCACTCGCCTTGTTTCCTAAGCTTCTTGATTTTGCGCTTGATCAGGTCGCGCTTCAGCATGCTCAGATGCTGGATGAAGAGAATGCCGTTGAGGTGATCGATCTCGTGGCAGAAGGCGCGGGCCAGCAGGTCCTCGCCGCGAATTTCAAAGGATTCGCCTTTGGCGTTTTGCGCCTTGATGGTAACAAATTGCGGGCGCAGGACGTAGCCGCGGAAGCCGGGAATGGAGAGGCAGCCTTCTTCCTCGCGCTTTTCGCCCTCGGCGTGAATAATTTCGGGGTTGGCGAGAACGATTTTCGCTTCCGGGTTTTTCCCCGCGGCCACGTCGACCACGGCGATTCGCAGGTTCACGCCGATTTGCGGGGCAGCGAGCCCCACACCTTGCGCCGCATACATGGAGGCAAACATATCTTCAGCAAGCTGCTCGAGGTCAGCGTCGAATTTCTTCACGAGAGTGGTTGGCTTTTCGAGGATGGGATCGCCGTACTTGACGATGGGGTAGATCTTGCGCGCGGCGGAGACCGTACCCGGCGAGGCGCCTTGCGTGGCTTCAGAACTCGTCGATTTGTCTGGCATAGGCATCGAAATTCCGCCGCATTTCGGCGAGAGAGTCTCCCCCAAATTTTTGCAGAAAAGCATCGGCGAGCACAAGGGCGACCATGGCCTCGCCGGCGACGCCTGCCGCGGGGACGACGCACCAGTCGGAGCGCTCGTAGGCCGCCTGCACCGGCTCCTTGGTGACCATGTCCGCAGTGCCCAGGGCACGGCGCAGCGTGGAGATGGGCTTCAGGTAGCCGCGCACGATCACGTCTTCGCCGTTGGTGATGCCGCCTTCGAGACCGCCGGCGCGATTGGAGGAGCGGCGGAAGCGGCGCGCGGATTTATCGTAGGAGATTTCGTCCTGCACTTCGCTGCCGTAGGAGCCAGCGGCGGTGACACCGGCGCCGATTTCCACTCCCTTCACGGCCTGGATGCTCATCATCCCTTGCGCGAGGCGGCCGTCGAGTTTTTCGTCCCATTGCGCGTGGCTGCCCAGGCCCACAGGGACTTTGTGCGCGATCACTTCGAAAATGCCGCCGACGGTATCGCCCGCTTTGAGCGCGGCGTCGACCTCGGCCTTCATTTTGTTTTGCACGGCGGAATCAACACAGCGCAGCGGGGAATCAAGATCCGCGTTGAGCGCCAGGATTTCGTCCCAACTGGCTTTGCGATCGAGCTTTACGTGACCGACTTGCACGGTGTGGCTGGCGATTTCCGTGCCGAATTGACGCAGCAGCAGCTTGGCAAAGGCAGCGGCGGCTACACGAGCGGCGGTTTCGCGGGCGGAGGCGCGCTCCAGGATGTAGCGGGCGTCGTGAAAATTGAATTTTTGCGAGCCGGCAAGGTCCGCATGGCCCGGACGCGGGGCCACGAGCTTCTTGTCATGGTCTGCGAGATCAGGCGAGTCCTCGACGGGGAGAGCTTTCTCCCAGTTGGCCCAGTCGCGGTTTTCGATGCGCAGCGCCACGGGAGCGCCGATGGTCTTGCCGTGGCGAACCCCCGCGAAGATGTCCGCGCGGTCCTTTTCGATTTTCTGGCGGCCGCCGCGTCCGTAGCCGAGCTGGCGGCGATGGAGCTCGTGATTGATGAAGTCTACGTCGATCGGAAGAGAGGCCGGCAACCCGGAAACGAAGGCCAGCAGGGCCTGTCCGTGCGATTCACCGGCAGTGTAAAAGCGCAACATAGGCAATTAGGAACAAGCAGTGTAGCGGCGGTGCGCTTGCGCGTCCAGTACGTGGGGCGACGGCGCTTGACGTGATTGGCGTTGGCGGTTACGCTTCTGGTTTAGTGTTTGTCTTGCAATCGTTTGCGCTTCGGTTTGTTAGCGATAGGGAATTGTGGCAGACACTCCTTTCCAGGTAGCGGGCCGGCAAGCCAAACCCGAGGGACGCGTTTCCGCGGGGGAGCTGCTGACCGACGCCTTCAAGCAATTCCTCGCGAATGTTCAGGACTATTCGGAAATGGCCGGGCGCTCGCTTGCGAACCTGGTCAGCGGGCCGCGCTATTTCCAGGACATTCTGGACCAGATGGATGATATCGGCGTGGGCTCGCTGCCCATTGTGTTGATGGCCGGCTTCTTCATCGGAGCAGTGATGGTGTTGCAGACGGGATCGCAGTTCACGCGATTCGGCCAGACGGCTTTGACCGGGGATGTTGTGGCGCTTGCACTGGTGCGGGAGCTGGGACCTACGCTGACAGGTATTCTGGTCGCTGGGCGGTGCTCCTCCGGGATTGCGTCGGAGCTGGGGTCGATGGTGGTGACCGAGCAGGTGGACGCCATGCGCGCGATGGGCACGGATCCGAGCCGCAAGCTGGTGACGCCGCGGGTGCTCGCGGGGATCTTGATGTTGCCTTTGTTGACCGCGCTGAACGATTTTATTGGCTTGCTCGGCGGATGCGTGGCGTCCGTCTTTTCGCTGCGCTTGAACGCCGTGGAATTCTGGACCCGCGCGATCGACGCGCTGGATTTTGGGGACGTCATGCAAGGCATGATGAAGCCCTTAGTCTATGGGTTTATTCTCGCAACGGTCGGCTGTTACAAGGGACTGAACGTACGCGGCGGAACGCAGGGTGTGGGCCGCGCAACCACGCAGGCCGTGGTGGTCGCTTCCGTGATGATTATCGGAGCGGACCTGTTCTTGACCAAACTCGCCCTATACCTCGGAGACAAAATCTTTTGACGCCCTCCTCGCAAGAGCCGCAAACCTCCGCGGTCGTTACTTTTGAAAATGTAAGAATTGGATTCGACGAGGAAGACGTGTTGCGCGGTGTGTCGCTGGAAGTGATGCCGCGAGAAACGCTAGTGCTACTGGGAGAAACAGGAACGGGAAAAACGCTCACGTTGAAATTGGCGGCCGGGCTGCTGCGGCCCACGCAAGGCAAGATCGAAGTGCTGGGCCAGGAAGTTTCCGCGATGAGCGAGCGAGAGTTGCTGCCGTACCGTAGACAAGTGGGATTTGTATTTCAAGAGGGGGCACTGTTTGACTCGCTTTCCGTCGCGGAGAATGTTGCGTACCAGTTGCGCGAGGATCGGCTGGACGAAGAGGAGATCGAGCAGCGCGTGCAGGAGGCGCTGCACTTCGTCGAGCTGGAGCACACCGGGGATATGCTGCCGTCGGAGCTTTCGGGCGGTATGCGGCGGCGCGTCTCGATCGCCCGCGCATTAGCGGCGCGGCCGCCCATCGTGCTGTACGATTCGCCGACCGCGGGGCTCGACCCCGTGACCGCGCAAACGATCATTACGTTGATCCTGCGCCTGCGTGACGTGTTCGGCGTAACGGCCATGCTGGCCACGCATCGATTACAGGATGGATTTGCGCTGGCGAATTTTCGATTCGATCCGGAATCCAAGCGCGTAGTACGCGTTACCGAAAAAGAAGGCGATGTTCCGGCAGTTGGAGACGCCGAGCCGGCCACCAGATTCGTGGTCTATCGCGAAGGACGAGTGTATTTCGAGGGCGGGCCGGAGGAACTGGCGGAATCGAAAGACGCGTATTTGCAACGGTTTCTTGTGTGAATTTGATAGGCTGTGGGAGCTGAAAAGGTAACAAGGGCCAGTCGGCTTATCGTGTGGAGCGCAAGAAGAGGACGAGTTCATGCCGCAGCGCAAACAACTGACCTGGACGGAACTGCGCGTCGGCCTATTTGTGCTGGTCGGACTGTTCGTTCTCGCGGTGGGAATCTTTTATGTCACGGGCGCCAATTTTATTGGTCCGAAATACCGGCTGAAGACGTTCTTGCCTGAGGCTTCCGACTTGGCCGTGGGCGCGCCAGTGCGCATTGACGGCGTGGAAGTCGGGAATGTGGAGTCCGTCAAGCTCGCCTCACGCACGCCTGGACACGTTCCCAATAAGAACAGGAATATCGAAGTAGTGATGCGCATCGACCGCAGATTTCAACAAGAAATTTTGGGTGATTCGACGGCCAGCTTGGTCACGCAGGGATTGCTGGGCAACCGCGTTGTGAACATAACGCGCGGTTTCACTGGCGTGCCTCTCAAAGAAGGACAGGAAATCACCGGCACGGAGGAAAAGGCCATCAAGGAAGTGGTCGAGCGCAGCGCGGACGTCCTCGCGAATCTGCAGGCGCTTTCCGATGAGGCGAAGGACTTGCTGGCCGGAGTGCAGCATGGGCGCGGAACGCTGGGTAAGTTGCTCACCGACGATCAGGTATACAAAAATCTGAATAGCACTCTCGCCAAGGCGAACCAGGTCGCCACCGATATCCAAGAAGGGCGAGGCACGCTGGGGAAGCTGGTGGCTTCCGACGAGCTGTATGGCAAGGTGAACAGCGCGGTCGACAACGTCAATATCATCACGAGTGACTTGCGCAGCCAGAAAGGCACGCTTGGCAAACTGCTCTACGATCCATCGCTCTATGACGAGGCGAAGAAAGCGCTGAGCAGCGGCAACGCCATGATCAGCGACGTCCGCGAAGGTAAGGGAACCCTGGGCAAACTGGCCACCGACGATGCGCTCTACAATAAGCTGCGAGACACGAGCAGCAATCTTGCCAGCGCCACCGCGAAACTGAACGAAAATACGACCACGGTCGGAAAAATGTTTTCGGACCCGCAGTTGTACGACAACCTGAGCGGCCTGACGGGTGACCTGCGCTTGTTGATTGGCGATTTTCGGCAAAATCCCAAGAAATTCCTGCACTTCAAGATCACTGTATTTTGACGCCTGGCCAGTTTTGTGGGGACGCACACGCTGTGTTGTAATGGATTTGTAACAATAACGATATAGGCTCCCAGCCACGTCGAGACGATTGTGCCCACAAATGTGACCGAACCACAGGATCCGAAAACGGCTCCGCGCCCGGAGGCGACGAAATCCACGCTCCCGCAGCCAGGCCGGCCGGTTCCGAGCCGCGCCTATCCCGGAGCGCTGATCGTTGTAGAAGGGACAGACGGTTCGGGCAAGAGCACGCAACTCTATTTGCTGAAGCGCTGGCTGGAGATCGGCGGTTACCGGCTGCACTTCACGGAGTGGAATTCGTCGCCGCTGGTGAAGTCCGCGACGCGCCGCGGCAAGCAGCGCCGGCTGCTGACTCCAACGACGTTTTCCCTGCTGCACGCCGCGGATTTCGCGGACCGCTGCGAGCGCCAAATCATGCCTCTGCTCCAGGGCGACTACCTCGTGCTCGCCGACCGCTACATTTACACGGCGTTTGCGCGCGACGCCTCGCGCGGCTGCCCTCCGCGTTGGCTGCGCAATCTCTATCGCTTCGCGCCCATTCCGGATATCACGTTTTATTTTCGCGCGCCGCTGGACGTTGCGGTGCACCGGATTCTGAGCGGGCGCCCCAGGCTGAAATATTATGAGGCGGGGATGGACATGGGACTGTCCTATGATCGCGCCGAAAGCTTTCGCTTGTTCCAGGCGCGTATTCTCGAGGAATACGACAAAATGGTCGACACCGATAATTTCGTGGTCCTCGACGGCACCATTCCGGTCAACAAGCTGCAAAAGCAGATGCGCGACATCGTAGCCTCCAAAATCGATTTGAAGCGCTTTGCGCCGCACGCGGCCGAGGCAGAATAGCCATGTCTGACCAGGAAAAAGAAAAAGAGAAACCAGCAGCGGTCCTGGCCGCGACCGCCGACGCCACCTCTGCTCCCGTGACCGGGCCCGCGACGAAGACGGCCACCGACGAAGAAGCCTCGCAATATTTTTACGGCGAAGCGCTGGTCGGCTTCGATCCCAGCGAAGTTACCGGAAGCTTGATCGTCATCGAAGGGATGGACGGCTCCGGCCGCTCGACGCAAATTGCGTTGTTGCAGGAATGGCTGGAGTCCGAAGGTTTTGCGGTGCAGACGAGCGGTCTGCGGCGTTCGAATCTGGTCGGACGCGACATCGACGAACTGCTCGCGAAGAACGCCGTAACCCGGCTGACGCTTTCCCTGATGTACGCAACTGACTTTTTCGATCAAGTGGAGCACCGCATCTTGCCGGCGTTGCGTTCCGGCACTGTCGTCCTTGCCGACCGCTTCATCTTTACGCTGATCGCCCGCGGCGTCGTGCGCGGCATCAACCGCGATTACATCAGCGGTTTGTACGCCATGGCCTTGCGCCCGCACCTCACGTTTTGGCTGAACGTGCGCCCGGAAACGGCGTTCGCGCGCGAATTCAAGAAAGCGCAAGCCATCAGTTATTGGGAAGCGGGACGCGACATGTCGCTGTCCCACGATCTCTATTGGTCCTTCATCCGCTACCAGACCATGATCAAGCGCGAGTTTGAAGTCATGGCCAAGCGCCACAACTTTATCGAGCTCGACGGCGAAGCCAGCGTCTCCACGGTGAACAAACTTTTGCGCCAGCGCATCGCCGACCAGTTGGGCATTCGCGTCACAAAATACACTCCCTCCGCTGCGTTGGCGCACCTCTGGCGGTAAACTCTGCGCATGTCTGAGCCGGTCCACATCGCCGCCATCGACGCCGGCTCCAACGCCGTGCGCCTCTCCGTCGCGCGCGCCTATTCCGCGCTGGACATCGAGCCGCTGCAGAACGAGCGCTACTCGCTGCGCCTCGGCGAAGGCGTGTTCCTCCGCCATCGCTTCAGCGAAGAGATCTTTACGAAAGGCGTCAAGGCTTTCCGCCATTTCAAGGAAATCATGGATGAATTTGGCGTGACGCGATATCGCGCCGTGGCCACCAGCGCCTCCCGTGAAGCCCGCAACCGCGACGCTTTCGTCCGGCACATGAAACAAAAAACCGGCATCGCTCTCGAGGTAATCAGCGGAACGGAAGAATCCCGGCTGGGAAGGGAAGCAGCCGTCGCCGCGCTCGGGCCGGAATCGCCTCCGCGCTGCATCGCGGACCTCGGCGGCGGAAGCCTGGAGATCAACATCCTTCGCGATCACAGCGTCGAGCAAAGCGCGCAATTGCCTGTCGGCACCGTTCGCTTGATGACCACGCTGAACCTTCCCGGTGTAATTCGTCCCGCGCAAGCAGAACAGGTGAGGCGATACGTGCGCGCGCTGCTGGAGTCGCGCCTGCCCTCGCGGCCGAACCTCGGCGAAAGCATCGCCGTCGCGCTTGGCGGCAACGCGGAAACGCTCATGACCGTCGCGCCGGGTCCCCGCCAGCACGGTGTGCCGACGCTGCAGCTTTCTCTCTTGCGCGAGCGGCTTGACGACATCCTGCGCCGCGATGTCCGCGAGCGCATGAAGGCTTACGCGGTGCGCCGCGACCGCGCCGACGTCATGGCCATCGCGGCCATCACCTTCGTCACCCTCGGCCGCTATCTTAACCTGCGGACCCTGGCGATCCCCGGAGTAGGCATCCGCGAAGGACTGCTTCAGGAAATCGCGCGCGAGGCCTTCTCCCGCAAGGAGCCGCACCGCTACAGCGCTGCCGCGCGCCAGCTCCTGGTTGGTACGCGCAGCTTTGCGCGCCGCATGGAGTACGATCAGCGTCACGCCGAGCATGTCCGCGAGCTGAGCATCCTGCTTTTTGACGAGCTGCAAGCGGTTCATCATTTGCCCGCTGAATCGCGCGTCCTGCTCGAGGCTGGCGCTCTGCTCCACGATACCGGCCACATGATCAGCCACCGCGGCCACCATAAACACGGCGAATACCTTGCGCTCAATGGCGACATTCCCGGTCTCGCGGGCCGCGACCGCGCTGTCGTGGCCGCCCTGGTGCGCTACCACAATCGCAAATCCGATCCGGCCAGCCATCACGTCGCGTATTCGTCGTTGAATAACAACGATAAGCGCATGGCTCGCCGCCTGGCTGCTATTCTCCGCATCGCCGAAGCCCTCGATCACTCGCATCGCCAGCGTGTCACCAATGTCGATGCCACGTTTCAACGCGGAGCCGTCGGCGTGCAAATCAGCGCGCGCGGCGACGCCGCGGAAGATCTAAGCGATGCAAATCGCAGCGCCGAACTTTTTGAGAAGGAATTTCACGTGCGGACGTTTTTCCGGCAAGCTGCGCCCGCGCGCTTGTAATCCGGATTGAACGAACCGACAATCGGATTCCTGTTGCCCGAAGGAGAAAACTCCACTCATGCAGCTCTACATCGTCCGTCACGGCATTGCCATCGACCGCGAAGACCCCAAGTGTCCGCCGGAGGCCGAGCGCTATTTGACCGAGGAAGGCATCGAGAGGAGCAGGCAAGTGGCCAAAGGCATTGCGGCTCTGGGAGCGCACGCGGACCTGATGGTCAGCAGCCCGTACGTGCGCGCCACGCAAACGGCCGCCATTTTCGCCGGCGCCCTCGACTATCCGGAGCACAAAATACGCCACACCGAGAGCCTGCTTCCCGGCGCCGAGCCCGCCGCCCTGTTGCGCGAGCTGGCGCGCGAAAAAAACGCCGCGTCGGTATTTTGCTTCGGCCACGCGCCGCACGTGGACGGCCTGCTGGCCGGCGCGGTGGGCGCGCAACGGCACATCACCTCGCTGAAAAAAGCCGGGGTCGCCTTCGTCGAGCTGAAGCGTGTTTCCCCGCCGAGTGGCCAGCTCATCTGGCTCGTCACGCCGAAGCTCTTTCGCAAAACGAAGTAACGCACCACAGTCGTTGCACGTTCCATTGGTTGTGCGCCAGCGTCAGCGGCTTTTCCGTGGCCTCGTGTTACTCTTACCGCCGCAAGGGAGTTGCCCCATGACCGAAAACGCGATCCCGCGCCGAAAATTTATTTCGCAGACCGCTGCCACCGCCGCTGCGTTGACGATTGTCCCCCGCCACGTTCTCGGCCGCGGTTTTGTGCCGCCCAGCGACATGCTCAACATCGCCAGCATCGGCGTCGGCGGTATGGGGCGCGCCAATCTCATCAATCTGGCCTCGCAGAATATTGTCGCTCTTTGCGACGTGGACTGGGGCTACGCCGGAAAGGCCCTCGACCGCCTGGATTCCGACATCGACAAGCTGCGCACCCGCATCGATACCCCGCCCGCGGAGCCCGCGCCCGGGCAGCCGGCCGCCGAATTCGATCGCGAGAAGGCCAAGGTCCAGCTCGCCAACATGATCAAGCTCAAGACCGAGCGCCTTCCGAAAGCCAAACGCTACAAAGACTATCGCCAGATGCTCGAGCAGCAGAAAGACATCGACGCCGTCGTCGTGGCTACTCCCGATCACATGCATGCGACCATCGCGCTCGCCGCCATGGATCTCGGCAAGCACGTCTACGTGCAGAAGCCGCTGGCCTGGTCGGTCGACGAAGCACGCCGCCTCGCTCGACGTGCCAAAGAAACCAAAGTCGCCACGCAAATGGGCAATCAGGGCCATTCCTTTGACGAAGCGCGCACCGCCGTTGAATACATCTGGGCGGGCGCCATCGGAGAAGTCCGCGAAGTCCACGTCTGGACCAATCGCCCGCTCGGCTTCTGGCCGCAGGGCGTGCCGCGCCCCGAGCCGCTGAAAGTTTCTGCCGACACGCTCCGCTGGAATGGCACCGGAGTGAACACGCGCCTCGCCGCCGCGCTTGCCGGCAACTATCCTGTGCCCGAAGGCCTCGACTGGAATTTATTTCTCGGCGTCGCGCCGCAGATCGACTATCACCCCATCTATCATCCCTTCAACTGGCGCGGTTGGACCGACTGGGGCGTCGGCGCGATTGGCGACATGGGTGCGCACCTCATCGATCACTCCATGTGGGCGCTCAATCTTGGCCTGCCAACGTCGATCGAAACCATCTCGACGCCCTTCAACGGTGCTTCCTATCCCAACGCTACGTTCACCTACTACGAATTTCCCGCGCGCGGCACAATGCCGCCCGTCAAGCTCACTTGGTACGACGGCGGCCTTCTCCCCAACCGCCCCGACGAGCTCGGCGAAGAGCAATTGAACAAAGGGGGTGGGGCATTGCTGATCGGAAGCAAAGGCAAGCTCCTTCACGACACCTACGGCCTCAAGCCTCGCCTTCTGCCCAAGTCACTTCACGATTCCTTCGGCAAGCCGCCGCAAAAACTCCCGCGCATACCGGGCGAACACCACGAACTAAACTGGGTCGACGCCGCCAAGGGCAAGACCGCAGCCTCCTGCCCCTTCGAGTACGCCGCGCGCCTGACGGAGGTCATGGTCCTCGGAGTAGTCGCCCTCCGCGCCGGAACCAAAATCCACTACGACGCCGACAACATGCGCATTACGAACGCCATCGGCGCCAACGATTACCTGACGCGTGCGTATCGTCAAGCTTGGTAAGCAACAGCAAATAGTGATGATTAGAGCGATAGGGTGCTTCCACTGCGCTCTGGATTACATCCTGAGCCGACTACCGACACGGTCATCAGGGCATTCGATTACCCGTAAAAGACCTGATTGCGTTCTCAAGTGATTTGTGGCAGCGTACCCCGCGAAAGTGGTTTGTCCAGAGACCAAAAAACTTAACGGAACTTTCGCCGAGCAGTGATGGTACCGCTCAGTATTTGTGGTGCCATCGTTGTGGTTGCCATGGTGCAAATCTCTGTGTCATTACAAGGAGGCGGCCAATGAAGAATATCTGGCGGGTCGCGGTCTTGGTGTGCTTGATGGGCTCTATCGTTTCAGGGGCCCTGTACGCGCAATCCGACCTCGGAACCATCTCAGGCTTCGTAAAGGATCCCTCTGGGGCGACGATTGCCAATGCAAAAGTCACCATCCAAAACAATCGCGGCGTGGAGCGCGTAGCTGCCTCCAACGATTCCGGATACTACACGATCACCAACGTCCCGCCAGGGTTGTACACCATCGTCGCCGAAGCTCAGGGCTTCCGGCGATACGAATCGAAAGACAACAAAGTGGATCCCAGCGCGAATCTCGCCGTAGATGTTGCGCTCACGGTGGGCTCCGCCAGTGAAACCGTCCAGGTTTCCGCGTCGGCCGTGGAGTTACAGACCGAATCGGCCTCGGTCCAAAAGCTTGTTACCCGCGAGCAGATCGATTCCCTCGAAATCAACGGACGCAACCCTATTTTCATGGCCAACCTGGTTCCCGGCACTCGCGGCGGCACGCTTGCGAACCTCAGTTTCAATTTCAGCCAGGGACCATCGAATATCAACGGCGCGCGCACGCCGGAAAGTCTGATCACTTACGACGGCGCCCCCGCCGTTCGCACCCGCTCCAACGGTACCAGCATCGGCGCAGCCGACGTGGACTCCACGGAGGAAATTCAGATACTCACCGCGGATTACGCTCCTGAGTATGGCCGGTCCTCCGGCGGCCAGATCCGCATCACATCCAAAAGCGGCTCGCAGGACTTCCACGGAGCCGCCTATGAATACGTCCGCAATACCATTTTCGATGCGAATCCCTGGCAGCGCAACGCGGTCGCCAGAACTACCGGCATCACCGCTCCCGTTCACTACAATCAGTTTGGATACAACATCGGCGGTCCCTTTTACATCCCCAACCATTTCAATACCAACAAGACCAAAGTCTTCTGGTACTGGGGAGAGGAATGGGTACGCTACATCTTTACGGATACCAACGGCCTGACCGTTCCCACACTCTCGATGCGGCAGGGCGACTTTAGCGAGCTGCTGAATCCAAACAATATTTTCGTCACGCGCAAGAATTCAGCTGGCAACAAGATTCCCGTGTACATCGCGGACCCGACGTCGCTCTCGGCCTCGCAGTGTGGGCAAGAAATTCCCCCTGGGTCTGGAATCATCAGCACCGCTGGCTGCTTTCAAGATCCGTCGCGGGCAACCCCGAGCAACCCCCAAGGTTTTAACATTATTCCCGCTAACCGGTTGAGCCCGAATGGCCTAGGCATCTTGAAGGCCTATCCCGCGCCGAATCTGGCCATCCCAATCAACGGCAACCAAAACTGGTTTTTCTCCGCCAAGCACCCGCAGAACCAGCGCAAGGATACAGTAGCCGTTGATCTCAATCTGACCGATAAGCAGCGGTTGCGCTTCCGTCGTGTGTATTTCACCTTCCATGAGTACCAGCCTCTCGATGGCGGCACCAACGAGACGCCCAAATTCTTCGATCGCCCCAATCAGACCAACTCCCTCGACCATGTCTGGACCATCAGTCCCACCAAGGTAAATGAGGTGCTGTTCTCCTTCAGCTTGGATGAGGTCTACATTCCTGTGGATCAAGCGCATTTCCTTGACCGCACCACCGTCGGCCTAAACTACCCCTACATTTTTCCGACCGGAAAGTTAATCCCCACTCGTATTCCCACTGTAAATATGTCCAGCTTCTCTGGACTGAGTGGCGGGCCATATCCATCGCACTCCGCGGGCCCGATCTACGACATCTCCGACAGCTTTACGTGGATCAAAGGCAACCACACTTTGAAGTTCGGCGGTCTCTATGAATATTCCGGCGAAAATGACAACGATGAGATTAATGTGCAGGCTTGTTCCACTTGCACGAACAATCAGAATGGCCAATTCCTCTTCAGTGACAACGGAGGAAAGTTCATTCGGCCCGGATTCGTCGTCGCGTCCACGAGCGTCGCTGCCGCCAACGCAGCTCTAGGACTCTTCGACAGCTACTCGGAGATTGGCCACCGCGCGTATACCGTATTTCGCGGAAGCATGTGGGAAGGATTCGGCCAGGATTCTTGGAAGGTTAGGCAGAACCTGACCGTCAATTTCGGTCTCCGTTACTCAGTCATCGTGCCCTATCATGCCATCTGGGCTAACATGATCGTCTTTGACCCCAGCGCGTACAATCCAGCCAATGCCGTGACGGTCGATCCGACGACCGGTCTCATCACCGGTTCACCCACGGTCGCCCAACTCTATAACGGCATGGTCATTCCTGGGTCCGGATTCCCCTCCTCTGCCAACGGTCGCGTTCCCGAGGCCACCACGGGAACATTCAACGGTCTGTTCCGCAACGTTCCCAATCGGTTCTCCGACATCCAGTGGGGCGACGTCCAGCCGCGCCTGGGCATTGCCTATCAGCTCAACAACAAGACCGTGCTCCGCGCCGGCGGCGGCCGTTTCTTCACTCGTCTCGGCGTTAGCGACTCGGTTTTCCTCGGTGGAAATCCGCCCTTCCAGCCCAACGCCAGCGTGTCGTTTGGCTCCGTGGACAATCCGGGAGGTACCGGCACCAACCAGGTTCCGTTAGTAGTGACCACCCAAAGCAAGGCCTTTAAGAACCCAGAAGCATGGGCCTGGAATGTCACCGTCGAACGCGAGCTATTCTGGAAGTCACTCCTCAGTGTGGGCTACGTGGCTCGCCGTGGCCTGCATCAGCAGCGGGAATCCGACATCAATCAACCTACCCTCGCTACGCGCGCAGCAAATCCGACGGCCAATCTTAACGCCATAAGGCCCTTTAAAGGTTTCGGCTCCATTCGGGAAACCGATAACGTCGCCAGTTCCATCTACAACTCGCTGCAAATCGCGTGGAACCGGCGATTCAGCAACACTCTCCAGTTTGGCGTGTCTTACACCCTCTCCAAGAGCATGGATAGCGGGTCTAACCAGCGCGACGTCGTTCCCGATACCTACGACACGAGCATGTTGTGGGGGCCATCTGAATTCGATGCCCGCCATATCGTAATCATCAACTACCTTTACCAACTGCCGTTCTACCGTAAGCAATCGGGC
>Ga0210409_10003618_pt1 | contig 17094 bp, 13 predicted proteins | sample IncBWH17MmetaG_FD_161649 | JGI IMG/M metagenome (GOLD analysis project Ga0210409, IMG submission 161649) | Forest soil microbial communities from Barre Woods Harvard Forest LTER site, Petersham, Massachusetts, United States - Inc-BW-H-17-M | ecosystem: Environmental > Terrestrial > Soil >...
CAACTTCTGAAACAGGCGGAGAATACTCTGGCGCTCAAGGGAGACAAGAAGCAGGTCGAAATGAGCGCCCGTGAAGCCGTGCAGACGGCTGAGGATGCACGCGCGATTACCGTCAAGCGCCGCGAAGAGGAGAGACTCACCCAGGAACGCGCAGCGGCAGCAGAACGGGAAGCGCACGCTAAAGCCCAGGCAGACGCTGCGGAGCGCGCCAAGCTCGAAGCGCAACTGATGGCCGAGCGCGCCGCCCGGGAAAAGGCCGAGGCGGAAGCGGCACGCGCAGCAGCTCTGGTGCAGCAGCAAGCGGCCCAGGACGCGGCTGAGAAATCGCGCCTGGCGGCCGAAAAGGCAAATCGGGATACGGCCACTGCGGAAGCCGCCCGCGCGGCAGCTCTGGCGCAGCAGCAGACCGCTCAGGCCGCAGCGGACCAAGCCTCGCGTGACAGGGCCCAAGCGGAAGCTGCCCGCGCGGCAGCTCAAGCCGATGCGGATAGGGCGCGCAAGGCAGCCGAGCAGGCCGAAGGAGAAAAGGCGGACCTCCGAGCGCGCCTGCTGAGTCAATTGAACACGATCTTGCAGACCCGGGATTCCGCTCGCGGCCTCATCGTGAATATGTCGGACGTCCTTTTCGACACCGCCAGCTACACGCTCAAACCGGGCGCGCGGGAAAAGCTGGCCAAGATTTCCGGGATCCTGCTGGCCCATCCGGGACTGACCCTGCAGATTGAGGGTCACACGGACAGCGTCGGCGGCGATGAGTACAACCAGCAGCTCTCGGAACGGCGCGCCGGCTCGGTCCAGGATTTCCTGGTCCAGCAGGGCGTTCCGGCCGCCGGAATCACCGCGATCGGCTTCGGCAAGACGGAGCCGGTAGCTTCCAACGACACCTCCGAAGGCAGGCAGCTCAACCGCCGCGTCGAACTCGTGGTGAACGGCGCGGACATCGGCTCCACGGCCGTCACCCCCGTATCTACACAACGGTAGAAGCGAAGCGCTTGAGGTTCCGTTACTGGGCAACGACGGCCTTCTGGGTCGCTACGCTGAAAACTTGGTCAAGCTTCTGCGCCGATCGATTTTCTCTCCCCGAGAAAGTCCAGCAGCTCACGGTTGACTTGCTCGGCGTGGGTCCAGGTCAAGCCATGCGGCCCACCCTCCACGACCACTAGGCGGGCTCCCTTGACGGCTTTGTGCGTGCGAATTCCCGTGGCAGCGATAGGAAGAATCCGGTCGGCGTCGCCGTGAATGACAAGCGTGGGCACGTTGATGCGCGGAAGGTCGTTGCGGAAGTCGGTCCCCCACGCCGGGACGCAGTCGAGGGTGCCTTTGGCGGAGGCGCCGACGGCGATGTTCCAGCTGGACTGGACGACTTGGTCGCTGATATGTTTGCCACCTAGGACGTCGACGTTGTAAAAATCCGCGAGAAAGGCGGAGAGGAACGCCGGGCGGTCGGCGGCGATCGCTTTCTTGATCCCTTCGAAGACACTGCCGTCCACCCCCTCCGGGTTGTCAGCCGTCTTCAGCAGGAACGGCGGGACCGAAGCGATGAACACCGCCTTGCTCACGCCCTCCGATCCGTAGGTGCCCAGGTAGCGGGCCACCTCGCCGCCACCCATCGAGAAGCCAACCAGCGCGAAATCACGCAGATCGAGCTTCGTCACAAGCTTGTGCAGGTCCTCAGCGAAGGTGTCATAGTCGTAGCCCGTCGCCGGCTGGCTGGACCGGCCGAATCCCCTGCGGTCATACGTGATGACCCGGTGACCCGCATCCAGCAGGGCCGCTGTCTGCTTTTCCCAGGAAGCACCACTCAGCGGCCACCCGTGGATTAGCACGACAGGCTTACCCGAGCCGTGGTCCTCATAGTAGAGATCGATGTTGCCGGAGTTTTCCTGACCAACATTAACGAATGGCATTGGGGCTCTCTTTTTCTGTGAACTGGTTCGTGGCGTAGTTTGTCTGTTCGGAGGAAATTGCCATCTTCGCAAGTACCACAACGAGCTGATTTCCGCAACTGGCGTCACTTGCCCTATACCTGCCTGGCGCGACATCGGAAGGTGAAATCGGGTATCATCACACAGGGAGTTTCCCCACCAATTTTGCTTCAACTGCCGCGCCTAATTTCGACGGCGTGTGCTCTGAGGGAGTTCCGATTGATCGCACGATATACGCGCGAAGAAATGGGCCGTGTCTGGAGCGAGGAGGGCAAGTTCCGGCGCTGGCTTGAGGTTGAGATTGCCGCGACGGAAACGCTGGCTGAACGCGGCGTGGTGCCGGCCGCCGCAGCCGCGAAGATCCGCGAGAAAGCACGCGCCGACGCCGGCGTGGTGCGGCGCATCGCGGAGATTGAAGCCAAGGTGAAGCACGACGTCATCGCGTTCACGATGGCCGTCGGCGAAACCATCGGCGATCCCGATGCCGCGCGCTGGCTGCACTACGGCATGACGTCGAACGACGTCGTGGACACCGCGCAGGCCCTGCAGCTTCGCGAAGCTTCGCGCCTCATCGAGCACGGCCTCGTGCGTTTCGGCGAGGTGCTCGAGCGCCGCGCGCGCGAGTTCCAGCACACGCCGCAGATCGGCCGCACGCACGGCGTGCACGCCGAACCGATCACATTTGGCTTGAAAATCGCCAACTGGTTTGCCGAGAACCGCCGCAACCTTGAGCGTTTCGGGGACGCCGCGCGGCAGATGGCCGTGGGAAAAATTTCCGGCGCCGTGGGTAACGCGTCGCATTTGGGGCCGGAAGTGGAAGCAGCGATCTGCAAACGACTCGGTCTCGATGTAGCTCCGGTAGCGTCGCAAGTGATTCAGCGCGACCGCCACGCGCAATATCTTTCCGCGCTGGCGATTCTGACGGCCACGCTTGAAAAAATCGCGCTCGAAATCCGCCACTTGCAGCGCACGGAAGTGCGCGAGGCCGAGGAACCCTTCGGGGGCGAACAGCGCGGCAGCTCGGCGATGCCGCACAAGCGCAACCCCGTGTCGAGCGAGCAGATTTGCGGCCTCGCACGCGTGGTGCGGGCCAACGCGGGCGCGGCGCTCGAAAACATCGCGCTGTGGCACGAACGCGACATCTCGCACAGTTCGGTCGAGCGCGTCATCCTGCCGGACTCCACGATTCTGGCCGACTACTTGCTCGCGCGCATGACCGATATCGTCGCGGGAATGCGCGTTTTCCCGGAGCGCATGCGCCGCAACCTGGACGCGACCGGAGGCCTGGTATTTTCAGGACAGCTTTTGCAGGATTTGGTCGAAGCGGGCGCCGCGCGCGAAGACGCCTACAAGTGGGTGCAGGAACACGCCATGGTGGCGTGGGAAACGGAAACAAATTTTCAACAGCGCGTCGCCGCCGATCCGCGGATTACAAAATTCTTAGACCGCGCGGCGCTCGAACACACATTCGATCTGAACCGCCAGCTCCGCTACGTGGACGCGATCTTCGCCCGTGTGTTCGCCTGAGGGTAGGACAGGCTACACGCGCTGAACGTAACGCGCTTCCGAGGTATCCACTTTGACTTTGTCGCCCGTGTTGACGAACGGGGGCACCTGGATCGTAAGCCCCGTCTCGAGTTTTGCGGCCTTCATCACCGCGCTGGCAGTGGCCTTCTGCACCGTCGGCTCAGTGTCCACCACTTTCAAGTCCATCGTGTCCGGCAGGACCACGCCGATCGCTTTGCCCTCGTAGAACTCCAGCTTCACTGTCGTATTCGGAATCAGGTAGTACACCGCTTCGCCGAGCACGTCCGCGCTCAGATGAAACTGCTCGTAGGACTCCGAGTTCATGAAGTGGTAGCCCTCATTATCCGAGTAGAGATATTCATGCTCGATTTCATCGAAGATGGCGCGTTCGATATCCACTTCCGCGCGGAAGCGATAGTCGATGATCGAGCCAGTGCGCAAGTTGCGCATTTTCGTGGCCATGGCGGCACGCTTGTTGCCGGGCGTGCGGTGCTCGACGCTATGTACTGTAAACAGTTCGCCCTCGTGACGGATGGTCATTCCGGGGCGCAATTGTGTTGCTCGCATTGAACTCGCTCCTGATGCCTACGGGATCGTGCGGCAGGCGGCTAGTATCCGCTGCGTTCCACTTCGCGCAGTCCGGGCGGGCCAGGGGTGCGCCGCCCGCAAAAGTGTAATTATAGACGTGCGGCGCGCGAATGGTCAACGCGCAGAGCGCGGTGGCCGCATTTTCGGGCACAAGTTCACGCTTCGAGTTCGATCGGCTCGATTTCGTCCACGTAGCACCAGGTCCAAGTCTCGCCGGGCTCAATGGATCGAATTAAGGGGTGTTTACTCCGGTGAAAGTGTTTGGTGGCGTGCTTGTTTTTCGATGAGTCGCAGCAACCGACGTGTCCGCATTCGAGGCACATCCGCAAATGAACCCAGGTGTCCCCGACTTTTACGCAGTCCTCGCAAACGCGCTTGTCGGTCTTGGTAAATTTGACTTGATTGAGGTGCGAGCATTCCCGCGCCATTTTTCCCTCCAGTAGCATGGTCCATCAGTTGGGGATGATCGAGTTCCTGACAGCGCTCTTCCCTTTGCGGCTCTGGCCACAAGGGCCGGTTCAGCCCTGCGCCAGGTAACGGTGCACGAACGCCACCGCCATGGCGCCTTCTCCGACTGCGGAGGCGCACCGCTTCACCGAACCGTGGCGCACATCGCCGGCCGCGAACATCCCAGGAACACTTGTCTCCAGGTAATACGGATCACGATCGAGAGGCCAGTTGGCCGGCCGCTGCCCTGCATGAAGCAAGTCCGGACCTGTGACCAAATAGCCCGCCTCGTCGCGCACAATCCCCACTTCGTCGGCCCATTGCGTGTGCGGCTCGCCGCCGATGCACGCGAACAGCCAGTGTGTGTTGATTGTGCGCTCCTGCCCGGTGTCGCGATGTCTGAGGGTAACCTCCTCGAGGCTAGTTTCACCGCCGAGGCTGGCGACATCAGTTCGTCTAAGCACTTCGACATTCGGAGCGGCGTTAACACGATCGACCAGGTACTGCGATAACGTCCTTTTCAAGCATTCACCGCGAATGACCAGACTTACGCGCTTGGCGAGAGGAGAAAAATGCATGGCCGCTTGTCCTGCCGAGTTGCCGCCACCCACTACAATGACATGCCCGTCTTTAACCAGTTTAGCTTCGCTCGCGCCAGCGCCATAGTACAGCCCCGCTCCGAAGTACTGCTCCTCGTTCGGCAGACCGAGCCGTCTGTACGCGACCCCGGTCGCACAGATGGCAGCGCGGGCGACAATCTTTGTGCCGTCGGCAAGGTAACCTGTCCCTCTGCCAGCCGAAAACTCTCCGCGGACGCCTTCCCGCGCCAGAAGTATTTCGGCCCCGAAACGGCATGCCTGCTCGCGCGCTCGCTCGGCCAGATCTGCCCCGTTGATTCCCTCGGGAAACCCGAGATAGTTCTCAATCTTGGAGCTGCTTCCGGCTTGCCCGCCGACGGCGGATCGTTCGATTAAAACGGTCTTGAGCCCTTCCGACGCGCCGTAGACTGCGGCGCTCAAACCGGCCGGGCCTGCGCCATAAATGGCCAGGTCGTACTCGGAACGCGACGGAGTGCGAAACCATCCAAGCTTCTCCGTAATCTGTCGAAGGGTCGGGCATTCGATGCGCGTGCCGTCCACGAATACGCAAACCGGAAGACGCGAGTCCTGAAGATGATCGACGCCCGCGTCCGAGCGCGCCTGATCGTCCGTCGCAAGTTGAACCCATTCAAATGGCACATCGCTGCGGTGAAGAAAATCGCGAATTGCATACGCCGCAGCGGAACCAGGCCTGCCAAAAATTTTTACCAGTGGAGACGTCCCGTTTCCCGATCGCTCCGCCATGATTCCCCCCGTGACTATGGCCCTGCCTGAAGCGAGCGGATCCGGCAGGGTAAAAGTACGCCCGCGCCCATGCTCGCAGATTTGACGCTGGAGCGTTGGACTTCGCTTGCCTCGCCAGGATGCCGCGCAACAGCGAAACATCTGAGCGGATCTATGCAGCCTTGCCCGGCGCTTTCTTCTTTTCCCGTGAGATCCACGCCGGCGGGTCACTCGCCGGAAACGACTCCTGCGACGCTTCTTCGACTACGTCGAGTTCCTGGTCCGGACTCTGCTGGATCGGCACGGGCTCTTCTTTCTTGCGCTGTGGTTCGCTCATTTTCCTATTTCAATCCTGCCGTCCTGCGCGATGCCGTACACTCCTCAACAATACAATATCTCTGCCTTGAGGAAAGCGCGATACCCGATTAGGCCGGCTCATCCGACAGTTTCACCAATAGCTTGCCTGCATTGGTTCCATCGAACAATTTATTGAGCGCGGTGGGAGCGGAGCGCAGGCCTTCGGTCACGTCGACGCGGAATTTCAGCTTCCCTTCCGCAAGCCAGGGCACGATTTTTGCGGCAGCTTCGGGGAAGCGCGGTACGTAATCGCGCACAATGAAGCCCTGCACGCGGACGCGCTTCAACAGGATGTTGCCAAAGTTTAAGGGGCCCGGCGCCGGACCGGTGGCGTTATACTGCGAGATCAGCCCGCAGACGGCCACGCGCGCGCCGATGTTTGCCCGCTCGAGCACGGCGCTGAGAATCTCGCCGCCGACATTTTCATAGTAAATGTCGATCCCCTTCGGGCATTCGCGCTTCAATGCGTCTCGAACATTTTCTTTCTTGTAGTTGATCGCAGCATCGAATCCGAGATCGCGCGTAATCCAGTTGCATTTCTCCTCGGAGCCGGCGATGCCCACGACGCGGCAGCCCGCGATCTTGCCGATCTGCCCGGCAATCGACCCGACCGCGCCCGCGGCGGCGGAAACGACCAGCGTCTCGCCCGGCTTGGGCTGCCCGATATCCATCACACCGAAGTACGCGGTGAAACCGATGTGACCCATCGCGGCCAGAAAAGCGGTCAGGGGCACGCCGGGAATGCGGGCCAGCCTGGTCCAGCCGGTCGTGTCTCCGGCGTAGCATTCCTGCCAGCCGCCCAGGCCCTGCACGATGTCTCCTACGGCATAGGCGGCATTTCGCGACGCGGCAACGACGCCGACCGTGCCTCCGCGCATGACCGATCCGAGCGGCAGCATTGGCATGTAGCTGTCCACCGGCTCCATCCACATGCGCTGCGCCGGGTCGAGCGAAAGGTACACGACCCGCACCAGAATCTGGCCCTCGCCAAGTTCCGGCACGCGCGCCTCAGTCCATTCGAAATCCGATTCCTTTACGCGACCTTGCGGGCGCGATACGAGCCGCCACGCGTGATTCACGTCCGCACGTCCTGCAGGTGTGGCCATGTTACTCCTCCTGAATGCACTCGGCGCTCTGTATGCACCGGGATACCGATTTCTCTGTGACCCTCATGCTCCTCTGTGTTCTCTGTGTTGCGCATTCGGATTTCACCACAGAGGGCACGGAGAACACAGAGAGTACAGGAATGACGGAACAAAAAACTCAGCCGCGTAGGGTCGCGCTTAGGGACGCCGCTTCTCGCGTTCGGCTTTCCCTTCGGCCATGATTTTTTCGATCTCATCGGGCGAGCGCGGCAGGCGCGCCGTGAGCAATTCGTACCCGGCCGGCGTGATGAGCACGTCGTCTTCGATGCGCACGCCGAGATTCTCCTCGGGAATATAAATTCCCGGCTCGATGGTGATCACCATCCCGGCTTCGAGCGGACGCGCCGGACCGCTGGGGTCGTGCACGTTGAGTCCAAGATGATGGCTCAGTCCGTGAATGTAATACCGGCCGAGCGAGCGGCCTTCCTTGTCCTTCCCGTGCGAATCAATGTACGCCATGGCGATTTTCTGCAGGCTGTTCGCGCCCTGTCCGCCCATCATGATGCCGGGCTTGAGCGCGGCGAGCGCGGCGTTCTGCGCGCCCAATACGATTTCGTAAATTTCGCGCTGGCGCGGCGTGAATTTTCCGTCGGCGGGAATCGTGCGCGTGATATCCGCCGCGTAGCCGGAGTATTGCCCCGCGACGTCGAGCAGCACAATTTCCCCGCCGTCGATCTTGCGGTCGATCTTGTTGTAGTGCAGCACGGTCGAATTGATACCCGAGCCGACGATGGGCGCATACGCTTCGGTCTCGCAGCCGGCGTCGGCGTGGATCTCGACCATTTTGGCGGCCACCTGGTACTCGTACAGCCCCGAATGCATCATCCTCATGGCCGCGAAGTGCGCATCGATGGAAGCTTCGATCGCCTTGGTGAGCAGGGCCAGCTCGCCGGGCGACTTGACCGCGCGCAAAGGGGCGACGGCAGGTGACACATCTTTGAGCGTAATGTGAGATGCGGCGCCCTTGATCCAATTCGACCAGTTGGCAGCGTGCGGATAACCCTCATCGTGCGGGCCCGGCAGTTCGGTATAGATTTCTGGAAAATCCCGGCTGAGATCCGCAAGTGTTTCGTGCAACTTTGTGAATACTTCGACATTGGCAAAGCCGGTCCTATCCTTAATGCCGGGATCGTCGGGCCCCACGCGCGGGCCATTCCATTTTTCTTCGGCCAGATCGCGCGGCGGCAGATACAGAATTTCGCGCGGCCCCGTCCAGCCCTTCTCCGCCGCCGATTCAGGAACGAGCAGCAGCGCCGCGCCTTCTTCGTTGTGGCCGGTGAGGTAGTAGAAATTCTCTTCCTGCATGAAGACGTACGAAGGATTCGCTTCTTCGTGCCCCGTGTATCCGAAAATCACGACGGGCGCGCCCACCGCAGCCATGAGCTTCGCGCGCCGCTCGGCATAGATGCTGTTCGGCTCGCGCTCCCACGCCCGCACCAGCGGTGCGAGGCACACCAGCAGGAAAAGAATGAGACTGCCGCGAAGAATCGAGTTTCGCCCGTTCATCAACTCACCTCTCTCAACAACCTTACGACTACGATAGCACGGCTTCGTTGGAGATGCGGAGTGACCCAATGTTTCGTCTATGTGTCAGAACGGGAATCCAAGGGAAGAGCGAAGGCGACAGGCGTATAGTCAATCATACCGAAGAGGTTTAATTCATTAGGGGATAGGATAGATAGCCAACCTGTATTTAAGGGGTGTACGGACGCAATGTTACGGTCGAAGTGCGGGTACATTTGGCTCTGGAAATTGCTCCAGAATGCAACCCTAGATAGGTACCAACGCTCTTTTTGTAATGTAATGAGGAGGTTGCTCTCTATTGACATTATAGGCATAAAGCTATATCATCCAAGTCGCGTGTGGAGAACACATAGCTTATAAATGATGAAGGCACCTATTGACAGCTACAAAACGGGAGCGGCTAAGTGAAGTCCTCCGGCTTCTCCGGGAGGAGTCACCGTTTTCGACCTCGGTGGACGCGCGACACGCCCTGGAAGAAATCATGCGACAAGTCGAGGACATGCTCAGCGGAATACCCGAAGACCCCACTTCTCCAACTGCGGGGACTGACGGGCGCATGTACCCTCCTGACGACCGGTTCGAAGTAGATTCCGGCTCCGGACACGTAAGGACGTTCAAGCAATTGCGACATCGCACCGCATTTGGAGATAACGGAGCCATACGAATCACCCTTTCGGATGGCACGATCGAGATAGACCTTCCAGGAGCCGACGGAAGGCTGATAAGCGATCTTTTAGGAGACAAACAATGAACCCGCTTGAACTTCTGCGTGACTACATCCTGCGAACGCATCCTAGCGCGACAGCGCATTTGACGCCTCCTTTCCGTGATGAAGGTATGTGGTCACTTGACGTGAATGCGCGAGACAAGGAGTTATCAATTCAGTGGGGTGCGAACACTGGATTTGGTCTTTCAACCGTGAGCAACGAGACCTTCGGTGAAGGTCCAGACGAAGTCTTAGAGTCGCTCGAGGATGCGCAGCATCGCATCGATCGTTTGCTGACAACTCGCGAACGGACCTCCCCTCCATTCGGCGTTCTGCTTTCTAGGCTAAGAGAAAGTCGAGGTATGACCCAACAAGGTTTGGCCACGATACTAAACATTCGACAATCGACATTATCTGGGATCGAGCGTCGAGAAGACGTGCAAGTTAGTACTCTGCGACGCATTATCGAAGCCCTCGGGGGAGTTCTCGAAGTGTTTGCTGTCTTCCACAGCGCACGCTTTCGGATTGTGATGCCCGGGCCCCGATATCGAGAGCGTCCTTGCGTAACGGTGGATCGCAGGTTGAATGAAGACGCCTTTGAACTGCTCCATGAGGCCGGTACTCTGCAACGTGCCACAATGATCGCTAATGATATCAGTTCAAGGGGTGCGGTACTCGAGATGCTCTAATGCGAACAATCACATTCTACTCTTATAAGGGCGGTGTCGGTCGTTCGCTTCTGGTTGCAAATACCGCAAAGTACTTGTCGACTCTGGGGAAATCGGTGTTTGCATTGGATCTGGATCTTGAGGCGCCAGGACTGCACTATAAATTTCACCTTGGTTCGGACAGCGCGCCGACAGATTCGATTTCAGGGGTTGTTGATATTCTTGCACATTTTCTTCGCGAAGGTACTTTCCCCAAAAGGTTGGGCACCTACACGAAGAGCGAGGATGTGGCGAAGGAGGCTGGCCCAATCACCATCATGCGAGCTGGTACAGCGCCACACGGCGATTACTGGCGGGCGCTGTCACGCATTAACTGGTACGACCTTTTCTATGGCACGGAACCGATTGGGGCACCTTTTTTCCTCGAATTGCAACAGAGAATTCGCGATGAATTCAATCCAGATTTCCTTTTAATTGATTCGCGGACTGGAATTACTGATATGGGGGGCGTTGCCACAACGCTCTTGCCAGACACAGTGGTATGTCTCGCCCTCGCGAGCTTGGAGCATCTTGAAGGTCTGCGTGCGGTGATGCAAGGTATACACCACACTACCTCGCAGCAAGCCAAAACCGTTCGTATGATACCGGTTATATCGAGGCTTTTACTGCGCAAAGAATCCGCCCTTGAGGTTCAAGAATTGGCAAAGATCCGATCTTTCTTGAACCAGCCGGTGAAAGAGGGTTCCCCAAGTCTAAATGTGGATGAAGTAGTAGCGCTGCATTCTGAACCGTTGCTAGATTCGGAGGAACAACTCTTGGTTGGCGGCAAGAGCAGCCCCTACGAACTGCCACTCCTGCGCGATTACCTAAAGCTGTTCTCGAAGACCATACCAGCAGGAGACATTCGCCCTCATGTCGGGATGTTGATTCAACGAGCTGTGGGACGTTTGCTTGATGACCCAGACGGTGCCCAAAGTGATCTCGAAGCGCTAACAACTTACTGCGCAGACGCGGAAGCCTACTCCGCACTGCTGAAACTCTACCAGGTCCGAAAGGCACCACTTGAGAAGATTATCGCCACTGCGGCTCTCATGTGGCAACTTCGCCCAACTGGATCAGAACAAGAGCGGTTTCTCGAAGGGGTTATCGAGGCCGCCTACACCGAGCCGCGGGCGACAGATCTGCAGAAGAAATATGCGGATTTTGCGGAGGAAGTTTGGCGAGCAAGTGGGATGAGGGATGTCCGGGTCGGTATAAACATTGCAAACGCCTACGCGCCAGAGCGACGAGACAAAGCTATACGCCTTCTGTCTGACTACGTGGAAAAGGCAGACTCACCCAGCTATAGCGCCATTGTAAGGCTGATCAATATGTTGAGGGTTGCCCGGTCAGGTGCTGAAGCGTTTCCAATCATCGATCGCTTCAAGGCAAACGCTGATGATCCAAGTTTTCACGCGGCATGGGCCAGATTGGTTGTGGCTCAGGACGACCCGGCTCTAGTGCGACAGACTCTTCAAGATAAGTTATTTCGCCAAGACGCAGTGCGAACTAAGGATCCGATTACACTATTCCGGTTTCTCAAACTAGGAGGGCTTGAGATTCCGCCCACTTTTCTGCTTGAGGCAACCGAAGCTGCGGTTTTCGATCGCAATTTGTCGCATTTGGAGGGTCTTGCCAGTATCTTCATGAAAGAAGGGAAATTTAGCGAGTTTGAAGACAGAGTCCGCCAACGGGTTCCAAGGGGCTTTTGGAATGAACTTACGGACTCCCTGCGTGAACATGGTCATCATCTTTCGTAAGTCTGAACGTAAGCTCTCGTGTTGAGCGTCTTGCTCAAGACCGATTGAATGAAGGTTTGTTGAAAGGGGCGACAGATCTCAGGGAGTCGAATTAAATCCGCAAGACTGCTAAAACCCAGGCGCGCCGGAGGCGGCGGGACGAATCTCGGAGGGAGGAGCCTGCCGCGCGCCGAAGCGGAGCCGCTCGATCCAGCCCTGCGCGACCGACATCACGCCAGTATAGAGAAAGCCCCAGACGAACAGGGCCAGGAAAGGCGCGGTGGCGTAATTCTGATTCTGGATGGAGTACACAATCGTCGCCGCGAAGTAGAGACCGAGCGCGATTTCGAGGTACGGCATCCACCCGGCGCGGTTGCGGTAGAGCTTCTTGCGCCACGTGCCGGTCTGGCCTTCGATATTGAATTTCGGCGTGCGCGCGAATTCCGATTTCACTCCGAGGATGGCTTCCAGCACGGCCTTGGCGTTGCGCACGGATAGGCCGATGCCCACGGCCATCACGAACGGCATATACAGGATCGAGCGTTTCCACGTCTTCGGATAGAGCGCGCGCTGCGAGGCCAGATAAAAACCGGAAATCGAGCAGCTCGACGCGATGAACAGCGGCAAGTCGATGAACAGCATCTGGAACCAGCCCTGATAGAAACGCACGATCATCGCGGGCAGCAGCAGCGTCGAGAGAATCACCATGAAGGGATAGCTGATGTTGGCCGTCAAATGGAAAACGGCTTCGGCTTTGACGTGCGTGGGCTCGTCCGAACGCAGCACTCGCGGCAAAATCTTCTTCGCCGTCTGCATCAGGCCCTTGGCCCAGCGCGCCTGCTGCGCCTTGAACGCGTTCATCTCCACGGGCAATTCCGAAACGCATTCGATGTCGGGCAAATAGAGGAACCGCCAGCCGCGAAGCTGCGCGCGGTAGGAAAGATCGGTATCCTCGGTGAGCGTGTCGTGCTGCCAGCCGCCGGCGTCGTCGATGGCGCTGCGCCGCCACACGCCCGCGGTGCCGTTGAAGTTGAAGAAGCTGCCGCTGCGCGAGCGCGCGCCGTGCTCCATCACGAAGTGGCCGTCGAGCAGGATCGTTTCGATTTCGGTCAGCGTGGAGTAATGGCGGTTCAGGTACGTCCAGCGCGCCTGAACCATGGCGATCCTGGGATCGGCGAAGTAGCCCAGCGTGCGGCGCAAAAAATCAGGTGCGGGGAGGAAATCGGCGTCGAAGATGGCGACGAATTCGCCGGTCGCGGACTCGAGACCCGCGGCCAGCGCGCCGGCTTTGTAGCCGGTGCGATCGCCACGGTGCAGATAGTGGATCGGCAAGCCAAGCGCCTGATAGCGCTCGACGCAGGCGCGCGCAACTTCCTGCGTTTCGTCGGTCGAATCGTCGAGCACCTGGATGTCCAGCAGCTCGCGGGGATAGTCGAAGCGCGCGACCTGGTCCACGAGGCGCTCGATGACGTAGCGCTCGTTATAGATGGGAAGCTGTATGGTAACCTTGGGCCACTCGGCAACCGGAGGCGGCGGGCCGGGAACATTGTGGCGATTCTTGAAATAGGCGTACACCAGGTAGTAGCGATGCAGGCCGTACGCGGCCAGGATCACCAGCACGAGGAAGTACGGGATCATGATGGCCAGATCGAACGCGTTGAGCTGGTACAACCCGCGGAACGGGTTGCGGCTCGCGTCGGTGAGCTTGGACCAGTAGTTCGTAAGCGGACTCTGCGCCGCTGCCGCCAGGAAACCCAGAAGATGTTGCCCGGAACTCAAAACGGCTATTCCCCCTTGCGAAAGATCACACTGCGAAAGCTAAAACGTTGAGCACTTCACCGCGCCGCGCGCAACCTCAAGCTATCATCGCGCTTGTCGCCATCGTCGCTCTCGAAGCTGTGTTCGCCGCGATGGCGCGCCTCGGAGACCTGGCGGACCACATCCCCGAATTCATGGCCCTGGCGCTCGGCTCGGGCATCTTGTACTTCATCACGCTCTACGCGCTCGAACACACGCGAGACAGCCGGGCCGTGCTGTGGCTCGTCCTGCTGGGCGCGCTCGCGTTTCGCCTGACGATGTTTCCCTACCCGCCGTCGCTTTCGACCGATGTCCACCGATACCGATGGGACGGCCACGTTCAAAACGAGGGCTGGAACCCCTATGCGGTGGCGCCGACCGATCCGCGCCTTGCGCCGCTGCGCGATTCGGGCTGGCATGTGATGCCGGCGCCGGAAATTCCTACGATGTACCCGCCGCTGTCTGAGCTTGTGTTCCGCGCGACGTGGCGCGTGCTACCGGGCCCGGTCGGCTTCAAGCTGCCGTTTCTGCTCGCCGATCTGGCTGTCGCGGCGATGCTCGCCGGGTGGATCCGTTCGACTGGGGGACGGAACTACCAGGCAGCGATCTATGCCTGGAATCCGCTGGTCGTGGCCGAATTCGCGTCAAGCGGCCACAACGACGCGCTCGCCATCGCCGGTGTCGTCGCTACGCTGCTCATTATACGAAGGTATCCGGTTGTGTCAACGCTGACGCTCACCGCCGGGGCGCTCTCCAAAGCCTTCCCCGCGGTGCTGCTGCCGCTAGCGCTTTTTCGCGCGGGCTGGCCCGGGAAGCTGCGCGGATGGCTGGCCGCAGCGGGCTGTGCGGCATTGGCGGCACTGTGCGTCTGGCCGTACCGTCACGGGTGGCGGGAATTCCTGGGAATGCTCCAGTATTACCAGGTGGTCTGGCGAAACTACCATTCGAGCATCTATCCGGTCCTGTTGTGGATTTCCGGCTCGCATGACGTAGCCGCAGGAATCGGCGAAGGCGTCGTGCTCGGCCTTGCGCTGTGGCTGGCTGTGCGGCGCGTGGACCCGACGCGCGCGGCTTTCTTGCTGATCGGCACGGTGCTGCTGTTCGCGCCCAACGGGTATTCGTGGTACTTCACCTGGATCGTGCCGCTGCTTTGTTTCTATCCAAGCGCGGCGTGGCTGCTGCTCACTGTGCTGCAATTTCTCTCCTACAAGATTTTCATCAACTATCGTGTGCTCGGCGACTGGCACTTCGATCCCTTCTTTCAGTGGCTCACCTACGCGCCGTTCTACGCCTTGATGGCTTGGGAGATCTTGCGGCGGCGGACGCAGAAGTTGTAGCTCGTCCCGGTCAGACCGGGACGAGTGTTTTTCTCCCTATTTTCGAACAACCCCGCGTCTGAAGACGCGGGCTACAGCAAATGCCAAACCATCTCTAAAGGTTGATGGAAAGCGTCACGTCGGGGCGGGGGCCGGGCGGCGGAGGCATCTTCGAGCGATCGACGGGGCGGTAGAGAGTGTCGCGCTCGACGGGGACGCGTCCGGCTTCGCGGATCAGGCGTTCCAGCTCGACGCGCGGGGTGAATTCGGCCGTTTTGGCCCCGGCGTCGTGATAGATCTTTTCCTCGACGACGGTGCCGTCAATGTCATCGGCGCCGAAGCGCAGCGCGATCTGCGCGATGCTCGGGGTCAGCATCACCCAATACGCTTTGATGTGGTCGAAGTTGTCGAGCAGCAGGCGCGAAATCGCGATGGATTTGAGATCGTGGTAGCCCGTTGGCGGGGGCAAATGCGCAAGCCCGGTGTTCGCAGGGTGAAACGCCAGCGGAATGAACGCGGCGAAGCCATGCGTCTCGTCCTGCAAACCTCGCAAGGCCAGAAGATGATCAACGCGTTCCTCTTCCGTCTCCACGTGGCCGTAAAGCATCGTGGCGTTCGACCGCAGGCCGATTTCGTGCGCCGTGCGCGCGATGTTGAGCCACTGCTGCCCGCTGACCTTGTGGTCGCAAATAATCTTCCGCACGCGCGGGTTGAAAATTTCCGCGCCGCCGCCGGGAAGTGAATCGACGCCCGCTTCCTTCAGCGCGAGGAGCGTGTCGCGGATCGAAAGCTTCGAGATGCGCGAGAAATATCCCACCTCAACCATCGTGAACGCTTTGAGGTGCACGGTCGGGCAGCGCTTTTTCAGCCCGCGCATAAGGTCGAGAAAATATTCAAAGGGCAGATCGGGGTGCAGGCCGCCGACCATGTGAAATTCGGTTGCGCCCTCGCGCACGCCCTGCTCGGCGCGCTGGTAAATCTCCTCGAGCGCGTAGGTGTAGGCGCCGGACGCGTTCGGATCGCGGCCAAAGGCGCACAGCTTGCAGTGCGCGACGCAGACATTCGTGGGATTGATGTGGCGATTGACGTTGAAGAAGACCGTGTTGCCGTGGCGCTTCTCGCGCACGGAATTGGCGAGCCAGCCGAGCGCCAGCAGGTCCGGTGAGCGGTACATCGCGATGCCGTCGTTGGCGTCCAGGCGCTCTCCGGCGAGCACCTTATCGGCGATCGGTTTCAGCGCTTCGTCGTTGATCCGAAGGTGGGTCACGGTTTACGTAGGACAGGCTTACAGCCTGTCTGCCTTTCCAAAGTGCCGCCCGAATCCGCACATGTGCCCTAACAAACCCGACAGGCTATAAGCCTGTCCTACTTCAGCGCCACCGCCGCGCCCCAAAACAGCAGAAACAAGAGACTAATATAACCGTTCACGGTAAAAAACGCAGCATTCAACCGGCTCAAATCGGCCGGCGAAACGAGCGATTGCTCGTACGCCAGCAGCGCGGCGACCACCGCGATTCCCGCCCACGCCGGCCACGGCAGATGGAAACTCCACGCGAGCCACGCGAGGAGCGCGATCATCAGGACGTGCATGGCGCGGGCGATCAGCAGGGCCTTCGCAACTCCGAATTTTTTCGGCACGGAAAAAAGATTCGCGGATTTGTCGTACTCAAGGTCCTGGCAGGCGTAGAGCACGTCGAAGCCGCCGACCCACAGCGTTACCGCCGCGCACAGGATCAGCATGCGCCAATCGAGCGAGCCGGCGATGGCGATCCACGCCGCCGCAGGCGACATCCCCAGGCAAAATCCGAGCACGAGATGAGACCACGATGTGAAACGCTTCGTGTAGGAATAGAAAAACAGGACGGCAAGCGCGACCGGCGAAAGTTTCAGCGCGAGAGGATTCAATTGCCACGCCGCAATCACGAGCAAGGCTGCGGACGCGGCGGCGAAAAGCCACGCGAACTGTACCGTGAGCGCACCGGTCGCAAGGGCGC
>Ga0210409_10003620_pt1 | contig 17086 bp, 13 predicted proteins | sample IncBWH17MmetaG_FD_161649 | JGI IMG/M metagenome (GOLD analysis project Ga0210409, IMG submission 161649) | Forest soil microbial communities from Barre Woods Harvard Forest LTER site, Petersham, Massachusetts, United States - Inc-BW-H-17-M | ecosystem: Environmental > Terrestrial > Soil >...
CCGAAGAGCGACGCGCGACCCAGCGGTTTCAGATTCGGCTACCTATGATCGTTCGCTGGACCAGCGGTTCGGCGATTGGTGAGGCCAATACGGAATCTCGGGATGTGAGTTCGCGCGGCGTTTATTTCTTCCTGCCGAAGGAGGTCTCCAGCGGTTCGCCCGTGGAGATCCTGCTGACGCTACCGCATGAAATTACCCTCGCCGGGCCCGTGAAGGTTCGCTGCCTCGGCCGCATCAAGCGCGCCGAAGTCGACGAGCCCGGCCGCATCGGCGTGGTAGCCCAAATTGAACGATACGAGTTTCTGCGCGGCGACGAACACGCCGCGTAGTTAAAGTCTTGCCCGCCACCTGCGGAGGCGGACAGGGAAGACCGGGGTGCTCCGGCCCCTCAGCTGAGCACCCCGGTTAATTTTTTGTGCGCGATTTTCGCGTCATCACGGTTTTGCTGTTTACCGAGGATTGTAGCCCGGCCGCGAAGTGACTGGTAATTGGTGAGTGGTGATCGGTGACTACTGCTAAACGCAATCGAGGCGAGTGCCTGCATTCAGGGTGAGCAGCGATTTTCAAATCTCAAATTTGAAATTTCAAATTTCAGATCGTAACCGACGAATCTAGAGTCACAAGCCACAAATCACAATCCACGATTCCTCATTCACCAGCCACCAATCACCAGTTACCAGCCACCAGTCACTAGCCACTAGTCACTCATACCGCAGCGCCTCCACCGGATCCAGCCGCGCCGCCCGCGACGCCGGATAAATCCCGGATGCCAGGCTGACCGCCACCGCGAAGGCAATCGCGCCCAGCACCAGCCACCACGGCACCGACCAGATATTCGGCGGAGTCACTCCTTGCCGCTTCAAGTAAATCATGGTGGCAAATTGAATTGCCCGCCCTATCCCCCAGCCCAACGCCACGCCAAACAAGCCGCCCGCTAGGCCCATCACGCCGGCCTCGGCAAAAAACAATTGGCGCACGTCGCGGTCCGCGGCGCCCAACGCCTTCAAGACCCCAATTTCGCGGCGCCGCTCGAGGATGGCCATGACCAGCGTGTTGATAATTCCCAGCGAAGCGACCGCCAGCGCCAGGCTGCCGAAAATTCCCAGAAACAAATCGAAGATCGCGAAAAATGTGCGCAGGTTGCGCGTCACGTCGATCAACGAAAACGCCGCAAATCCCATGTGCGTGACGCTGGATTCGATCTGGGCCACGGCCGTGGGGCTGCTGGCGCGAATGTTCAACGCGGCATAGCGCATGCCCTCGGCCGCATTGGACCGCGCGACGTCGCGCAAGTCCCCTTGCTGCACGACCTGCAGCTTTTCGGCAACCGCCAGCGGCAGATACATCCCCGCATTGTTAAATCCCACCGGGCCCCCGCCGGAGTCTGAAGTCGGAGTGACTCCCACGACGAGAAATTTCTTCTCGCTCGGAACGATCGAAAATCCCATGGCCTCTTCATCCGGACCAACTGCCTGATTGGGCGCGTCCGTCGAGGCCTGTTGAGTAGGCGGCGGAAGCGCCTGCCGCTGCGCAAATCGCAAAGTAATTTCCTGGCCCAGCAGGGACGCCGGAGCTTGCCCGGCGTCAAGCAGGCGCTTGGCCAGATCGCCCTGGATAATGGCTTCCTCGGCGTCCGGGCTGGAGAAAAAATGTCCGTTCAAGCCGTCCAGTGTCCCGCTGGATTGCGAAGACGGCGCCATTCCCGAAACCATCACCAGTTGGCTGATCGGTTCGCGCCGCGCCTCGGCCGTAAATCGCACCTCCGGATTCACTTCCACTACGTTCGGCAGCGCGGCGATTTCCCTCCGCGCCACGTCATCGAGTGGCCGCGGAGGCGCCACTTCCGCGGCATCTCGTGAATTGCGCCGCCCGCCCCCGGGCTGGCCGAATGGGGAACTCTGCCGCGACCGCACCGAAATCGTGTCGAATAATCCGGCGCGCGCGACCGAACGGTTCACCAGCTGTTGCAATCCGACTCCCAGCGAAAGCAGCGCCACGAGCGAAGCCACGCCCACAGAGATGCCCAGCGTGGTCAGCGAATTGCGCAGCATTGACTCCCGCAAATTCCGAGCCGCCAGTTCGGTCAGGTCGCCAAGTTTCATCGCAAGCGCTCCTCGCGAGAAATCGCTCCATCCGATAGCGTAACGATGCGATCCGCGTAGCGCTCCGCCAGCACGCGCTCGTGCGTCACCATCACAACGGTCCTCCCCGGCCCCGAAGCCGGCCTGTGAATCTGCGCGATCAGGCTCATGATTTCTTCGCCGGTCTTCGTGTCCAGGTTTCCCGTGGGCTCATCCGCGAGCAAAATCATGGGCTGATTGACGAGAGCGCGGGCGATCGCCGCGCGTTGCTGTTCGCCGCCGGAAAGCTCGGTCGGGCGGTGCCGCGTTCGCGCCGTAAGGCCGACGCGCTCCAGCGCCTCGCGCACGCGCGCAGGGCGCTCGCCGCGCGGCACTTCCGCCAGGCGCAGGGGCAACTCCACGTTCTCTTCCAAGGTCATTCGCGGCAGCAGTTGAAAAGATTGAAACACAATGCCAATGGTCCGGTTGCGATGCGTTGCCAGGTCCGCGCTGGAAAGGGTTGCCAGGTCGCGCCCGTGCGCATGTATGGTTCCTGAGGAGGGCCGGTCGAGTCCAGCCATCAGGTTGAGCAGCGTGGACTTGCCCGATCCGCTGGCGCCCAGCAGCGCCAGAAATTCCCCCGCGCCCACTTCCAGCGATATCCCATCCACGGCGCGAATCAGCGCCTCTCCCATCTTGTAATGGCGGAAGACTCGTTCCGCGCGGATCGCAAATCCGTTCGAACTTGTGTTTGCTTCGGGCACATTCATACTACGCAGAGTAACATGCAAAGGTTTCACCGAGGAATTTTGCGGGTGCGAGAATCATCGGCTTAGGGCGGTTTGCTCGATTTAGCATGGGAACCCACTTTTGAAATTGTTCTCCAAGAGGTGGCTGCATTCTACGATCTGTTGAAATCGAATGCGATTTCGCTATTTTGCAACCTAAAGATATGTAATGATTCAAAACAGCATCGCTCAACCCGCCCAGCGATCGCATGTCGCCGGAGAAAAACAATTTAGGAACCCAAATGGACAATATGAGTATATAATAGTCATAGAATTAGTTGGCACGGATGGTGACACACATGCAACAGGAATTGAACGTCCCCGATTGGTCCAGCTCAATTTTTAGCCTTCGACAACGCCTCGGCCTAAGCCAATCCGAATTCGGCTCCCGCCTGCATTATTCCGCCATGGCCGTCTCGCGCTGGGAAACAGGGAAGCAGGAACCCACCTCAAGATGTTTTATCCAGCTTGGAAATATGGCCGGCCAGCCAGAGTGCTGGCTCTTCTGGGCCAGAGCCGGCCTGAAGAGTTCCGACCTCCGTCAGATGCTTCCCGGCACGCGCGCCATTGCGCGCATGTCGACGTCCATGGATTTTGAAATTGTTCGCGCGGGAAGCGGAGTGAAGAGAAAAAGGCCCAAGGGCTCTCCCAAATTGCAAATGGTCGCCGTTCCTCTGCTCGATATGCAAGCCGGCACGATAGGACAGACGGGCGGACAATTTGCCGATTTTGACAACGCAGTGGCTGAAGAAATGATAGCAGCGCCGGCATTCTGGTGCCCCAATCCAGTGCAGACCAACTGTCTTCGCGTGAAAGGAACTTCCATGAGCCCGCTGATCAACGACGGTGACATTGTGGCCGTGGACGGCTCCCAAACGAATCCGGAAGAGTTGAATAGAAAAATAGTTGTGGCCTGGCACCGCGTTACCGGCCTCTCCCTGGCGCGGTTTATCGCGGCGGACGGAGTTCACCTTTTGGAATCGGAAAATCGCGACTACAGCCCTGTCACGGTGGAAAAAGACAGGCTGTGGCAAATAGTCGGCAAGGTCCTGTGGTGGATTCGAAAAGGGCCCTGAGAGCCTCGGGTAGCACAGATTTCAGTCTGTGGGGTTCCGGGCGCGCAACACACAAACCCCGCAGTCTGAAGAGCCTGCGGTGACTCTGTCTGGTTGATGTAGTACCGCCTTCAGGTGGGCACGTCCTTGCATGCGGGATGCCCGCTTGAATCAGTGATGCCCGCCCGAAGGCGGGCGCTACATATTTGTGGGATAAATGTCCTGATTTGGATGCAGTCCCGCATGGTTTATTGCCCTTTCTAGATGCGTTGATTTCAGGAAAGTTTAGTAGAGTTGATGTACTATACCCCTCGGTAAGAGCATACGGGGTCATGTCCGAGAGTGCCTGGTCGTTCTTCCGGCAGGCTAAGACACATTCGATCTTTCGAGGCGCCACGATTTTGCGTGTCGAGAATCCCCGTGAAAAAAGCAAGGCGCGCTACTCCAAACCGAGTAAAGCCCGATAGGAAAATTTCGCAGCAGGCTCCGGGACCAGGGCTGTCCCAGGCGGGCTCATTTCCCGTCGTGGGAATCGGCGCATCGGCCGGCGGCCTGGAGGCGTTCAAGGAATTGTTGGCCAGCCTGCCGGAAAAAGGGGGGATGGCGTATGTGCTCGTTCCGCACCTCGATCCCGCTCATCATAGTGTCTTAACGGAAATTCTTTCCCACTGCACGAAAATTCCCGTCGCCGAGGTGATGGATGGCATGCCGGTCGAGCGCGATCGCATTTATGTGATCCCGCCGAACAAGACCATGGGGCTGGCCGGCGGTAAATTTGATCTGATCGAGCGCGACGCCGCGCAGAGTCCCCACCTTCCCATTGATTACTTCTTCAACGCGCTGGCCAACGATTACGGCGACCAGTCCATCGGAATCGTCTTGTCGGGCACCGCCTCGGATGGGACCCAAGGCTGCATGGCCATCAAGCTCGCCGGAGGAATCACTTTTGCGCAGGATGAGAAGTCCGCAAAATTCTATGATATGCCGGGGAATGCGGCCCGCGGAGGAAGCATCGATTTTGTATTGCCCCCCAAGAGCATCGCGCTGGAATTGGTTCGAATCAGCCGCCGCGCCTATGGCCCCCGCATCCCTGTCGAGACCCTTGACCCCGATGTGACCGGGCCCCCGTCGGAAATAGACGCTTTATTCGCCCTGTTGCAGAAATCCATGGGAGTGGACTTCCGGCATTACAAGCAGAGCACGCTGCAGCGGCGCATCAAGCGGCGCATGGTCCTGCACCACCTGCTGAAGCTGAAGGACTATCTCCGCCACATCGACCGCAACCCCAACGAACTTGACGCGTTGTACCGCGATCTTCTGATTCATGTCACCGAGTTTTTCCGCGACGAGGGCGCCTTTGATTCTCTCCGAGTGAATATCCTGCCGAGCCTCCTGCAGGACCGCAAACCCGAGGTCGGCCCGCTGCGAATCTGGATTCCCGGCTGCTCCACCGGGCAAGAGGTCTATTCCCTGGCGATGATACTTCTCGAATATTTGTGGGCCCGCGAAGCGAGGCGCAAAATTCCCGTTATTCCTCAAACGGCCCTGCAAATCTTCGCCACGGACATCAGCGACTTCGCTCTCGATCGCGCGCGCAGCGGCGTCTACACGGCGAATGAGGCTTCCGGAATTTCCGCGGAGCGGCTCAAGCGTTTCTTTGTCCGGCACGACGGCGGATATCAGATTCACAAATCCGTCCGGGAAATGTGCGTTTTCGCGAAACAGAATGTGGTCAAGGACCCGCCGTTCTCCAATCTGGACTTGATCAGTTGCAGGAATTTGCTGATCTATTTCGGCCCCATCTTGCAGAAGCGCGCCATTCCCACGTTTTACTACGCCCTGAAACCCCGCGGGTATCTGATGCTGGGGCCCTCCGAAAGCCTGGGATCGTTTGAGGACCTGTTCACATTGGTGGACAAGAAACACAAAATCTACCAGAAGAAACGGTCCACCGCCCGGGTGGTCGCGCATTTCATCGGGCCGGAATATACGGTCCCGCGCCTGGAACCGGTTCAATCTCCGAAAATCCTGGGTACGGGATTTGATGTGGATCGCGAAGTGGAACGCGCTCTGGTGCACCGCTTCGTTCCCGGGAGCATCGTGGTAAATGGCGATATGGAAATCGTGCAATTCCGGGGCAAGATCGGACCCTATCTGGAGCCCGCCAGCGGCCATCCGACGTTCAGCCTCTCGAAAATGGCCCGCGAGGATCTCCAGGTGGATCTCCGCGACGCGTTGACCCGGGCCAGAAAAGAGAACAAGGCTGTGCGAAAAGAGGGCCTGCGCATCTCTTCAAACGGCGGCACCCGCTCGATTGACATGGAAGTAATTCCCTTGCGCGGCCCATCCGCCGGCGAACGCTTGTACATCATCGCCTTTCAGGATGCGGTCCGGCCCGTATTGACCGCCTCGGCCGGCGCGCGCCGCCTCGAAAAGCACAAGGAGAAGGGAAGAGTTTCTCAGGAATTGGCGCACGCCAATCACGAAATGGAACGCCTCCGCGAGCAACTCCATACGCTGATTGATGAACACGAAACCACCCTCGAAGAATTCAAATCGGCCAACGCGGAAATTCTCTCTGCCAACGAAGAATTGCAGAGCACCAATGAGGAACTCGAAACGACCAAGGAAGAGTTGCAGTCCAGCAACGAGGAACTTTCCACGCTCAACGAGGAATTGCAAAACAGCAACGCCGAATTGACCCAGGCCAACAACGACCAACTCAATCTCATGACCAATGTCAATCTCCCCGTGGTGATGGTCGGGAACGATCTGCGTATCCGGCGCTTCACTCCTCCGGCCGAAAAATTGCTGAACTTGCTTTCCGGGGATGTGGGCCGGCGGCTGGGCGAAATCCGCACCAACCTCGAACCCGACGACCTCGAGCAGGCCGCAGCGACGACCATCGAAAACGCCGTGTTGCAGGAAAGGGAAGTGCGCCTGAAAGACGGGCCATGGTATTTGCTCCGCGTGCGGCCCTACAAAACTTGGGAGGACAAGGTCGAGGGCGCCGTCCTCAGCTTTCAGGACATTGACAACCTCAAACGAACCCTGGATCAGACCCGCACGTTCGCCGAAGCCCTCATTGAAAATGCGCGCGAGTCGATCCTGGTGCTCGACGAAGCCCTGCATGTCACCCTGGCCAATCCCGTGTTTTACCAAACCTTCCAAGTCTCGCCCAAGGAGACCAAGGGACGCCTCATCTACGATCTCGGCAACCGCCAGTGGGACATCCCGAAGCTTCGCGAATTACTTCTCGAGATCACTACTCGCAATGCGCGCATCGACGGTTTTGAAGTGCGCCACAAATTCCAGCACCTCGGACTCCGCCATATGATCCTGAACGCGCGCCGCATCGAACCGCACGGCGGATCGCAAATGATCTTGTTGTCCATCGAAGATGTGACCAGGAAAGCGCAGAAACGCGCGGTTTTATTCGTGGATTACAAACCTTAACTTCACGCCACTCACCTCAATCAAGTCGCCGTGAGACAGCAAGGTCGCCCCTTTGATGGGCTTGCCGTTAATGCTCGGTACCTCGTCGCCCAGGCCCAGATAGTAGCCGTCTTCGAGCCTGCTGATTTGGGCCGCAACTTTTGGTTTGCGCCAGCCCCGCAAACGAATCGTGGCCATCGCGGATTTGCCGATCACCGAGAGTTTGCTGGTGAGCGTATATTCCTCCTGATCCAGGTTTCCTTCCACCCGGGACAGGGTCGCCACCTGGACTCGCTTAGGAGCGAGCTGCGACCGCTCTCCCGCCGCTGCCAATTCTTGGATCAACTGCCGCCTCTGCCGGGTATCGAGAACGAACGTTTCGGCCATGGCCGGAACGGCTGCGCGTTCCTTCACGGGTTGCGCCACGCCAGCGTGCGCCAGTTCCATTCGATCCATTTCGTCCACATAGATGGAATGTTTGCCGATCGAGATGACGTCTCCGTCCTTCAGCGTGACGCTCACTACCCGCTGGCCGTTGACAAACGTTCCATTCAGGCTTCCCGGATCGCTGAGGATCAGGCGGCCTTCCTGGACATCGACGCGGGCATGGTGAGTCGAGATCGACACATTGTCGATGGCAATCGAGTTATCCGGCGCCCGCCCTATGGTGATGGGCCCTTCAAGCACCGGAACCGTTCGCAGCACTGAGCCTTCAAACTTTACGATTAAAACGGCCATAATCATTCACCTCCCACACTATTGGACGATCTTTTTCAGCGCCGCGGGAATCAGGATGTTGACGTATTGATCGGCCTCTTTTGTTCTCGGCCCGCCGGAATTTGCAATCTCTCGAAATTCGGGCTGGATTCGGGATCGCAGCATCTTGCTGTTCTGCATGGCGACGGCTTGATCGAACTCCTTCACGGCATTCCGGAATTTCGCATTGAAGAGCGTGTCCGCTTCGGCGTTGGCGAGTTTCGCTTCGATGATCTTTTGCGCCCTGGGGATGAGGTTATTCAAGTAATCCCGCGCGTCGGGAACGAGCAGGCCGCCGCCATCCGCGATCGACTTGAATCGCGGCCTCATCTCCTGCAACTGTTCGAGAGCCTTGGCATCGCCCTGCGTCACGGCTTGATCGAACCCGTCTTGCAACCGCGGAAATTGGGCCTGGTCCGCGGCGGAAACGACGGATTGCGGCGAATTGTTTCTGCGTCGATTCATCTGAGCGAATTGCGAAAACAAAGAATCGCGCTTCTGCCGGGCCTCTTGCTGGTGAACGCCACCCGCTGCCAGCACCTGGTCCAGTATCTTCACTTCGTTGATCCGGTGATCGGGTCCGGTCGCGCCGGATTCCTGCTGCGCGCGCGACCACAACTGCTCCTGCTGACGCCGCTCGGGAATCGCTTCATCCACGTACTTCGCGGCGTCCGTCCAGTGCCGCCCCGCCTCCGGCAAAGTTAGGATTTCGCGCAGCGACTTTTCCGAGTCGTCGAGGCGGCCCGCGTCAAAGTCTTTCATGGCGCGCGCCCAAAGAGTCTGCTCCTGCTGCGCCGCACGCCGTAATTCCGCGCCGTGAGCCTCGTCGCTGTATCCACGCCGCAGGTCCGTGATCATCGCATTCAGTGGGCCATCCAGTTTTGCCGCCTCATCGAGGCGGACTTGGGCGGTCTTATAGTCCTTGGCGTCGGCGGCCTCGTGCGCCCGATCGATCAGCTGGCGCTGCTGGTCCTCGATGGAAACTGTGGGCGCTGCCGTGGCTTCGGTGGAGGGCGCGGCATTCGAGACGGCGGCCGAGGCCGCGGGCTGCGCTTCGGGAGGCGCCGGAGGCGGCGCACTCACCTGCGGCTTGTCGGCAACTTTGGGTCGAGGTGACAGCTTCCAGTATCCAACCGCCCCGAGTAGGAGCAACACAACACCAGTCGCTGCGAAAATAGCCGTACGATTTCGCGGCACACTGACTGTCCGCGGTGCAGCGCTTCGGCGCCCGGATAGCGCCGGCGATTGCGGCGTCGCTGATTTTGGCGCTGCGGCATTCGGCGCGGTTGACCGCTGGCCGGCAGCAGGCGGCGCCGGTCGATCGGTTCGCAGCGCTTGCACTGGTGGGGAAGCAAAAATCGTTCCCCCAGCCTCGACACCACGCTTCTGCATTGGAGGAACGGAAGAATCGCCCTGCTGGCCTTCTGGCTCCTTCACGCGCGTCAATGGAGAATCGAATTGCGATGTGGCGGCCATGGTGCCGCCCTGTCTGTGTTCGGGCGATGGATTGTCGGCGCGGGACAACGCCTCCAGAATCCGATTCGCGTCTCCTGCAATGGCCCCTTCACTCTCCGCCACTGGCGCGGCGTTGGCTCCGAGCAACGCGTTTACCCGGTCGAACAGCGCTTTTGCGGTCGCGTTCCCAGTGTCAAGGGAGAGCGACTTGCGCAGAACCTCGCTGGCTTCTTGTAACTTCCCGCCGTCCATCAATTCGCGCCCGTGGCTCACCAGTTTCTCAACCGCTTCCTTCTGGAGAGACATCCAAATCGGCTCGAGGTCTACCAGCAGCGCTTCCATCGTGGGATATCGCAGCGTCTCCTCTTTGCGCAACATTCGTTGCACGACGCTCTCGACCGCGGGTGGACACTCCGGGAAGAATTCTCGAATCGCTCGTGGTTCCTCCTGGAGAATACTCATCAGCACGGCGGCATGGTTCTCGCCGTCAAACGGTCGACGGTAGGTCAGCAGCTCGTACATCACCACGCCGAGCGCCCAAACGTCGCAACGCTGGTCGGCGTGCCGCCCGCGCACCTGCTCAGGCGACATGTAGGACAGCGTTCCGAGCAAGATTCCCGTCTGGGTCTTGGCCGCGTCCACAATCCGGGCAATGCCGAAGTCCACCACTTTCACGATGCCCTCGGATGTCACCATAATGTTTGCCGGCTTGACGTCGCGGTGGATGACCCCTCGGCGATGAGCGTAATCGAGCGCCCGGCAGGCTTGCACCAGGTAGCCAAGTTTGTCCACCAGTGGCAGCCGCAATTGCTCGCCAATCGTTTTCTCCAGGCTTGCTCCCTCCAAATACTCCATGGCAATAAAAGGAGTGCCCTCGAATTCAGACATTTCGTAGATGGTGACAATGTTGGGATGCTGCAGGCCCCCGGCGGCCTGGGCCTCGCGCCGGAATCGTTCCAGGAGATCAGGATCCTCTGCGATTCCAGCGGTGATAGTTTTTACCGCGACGAGGCGTCCAATGAAGGGATCGCGCGCCTTGAAAACCACACCCATGGCTCCCCGGCCGAGTTCGTCGAGAATCTCGTATCGGCCGATCTGTTGCGGCGCGGAAGTCCCTCGGAGAGTCACACACCATTTTAACTGGAAGGGCCTTGCGTCCCAGAACTGTCGCTTGGGAGCGTAGCTGATATGTCATTACGCAGTATTCGTGCGCATAAATCGCCCGTCGAGGATGATGCCTGCAACTTCCTCCTCTAGGCCACAAGCCGGAATCTATCCATCGCTCAGATCAAAAGGGAAGTGGTCGGGGCGTCCGGATTTGAACCGGAGGCCTCCTGCGCCCAAGGCAGGCGCGCTACCAGGCTGCGCTACGCCCCGACATGAAGTGCGAGATTCATTCTAAAGCACTTTCCAACTTTGCTCCTAATCCGTCCCATGCTTTTTACCCCCGACTGTGCACGAACTGTGCACGAATGAGGCTATTGCACCGTGACTGTGCACAATGGAGCCACCAGAACGTCAGCGGCGACAGGTGCCATTTCGTTGGCTCGACGGTTAAGCTTTTCCAGAGCCTCGCGCTTCATCATCAACTTCATTTGGGAATACTTCTTGAAGACTTGCGCGTCGCTTTGGCGGAGCATTTGGGTTACCCATTCATCGGCTACGCCCCCGGCACTTAGCCGTGTGGCATACGTGGAACGAAGATCGTAGATCCGAAAGTAGGGAACCTTTGCCCGTCGGAGAGTTTTTTGCCAAACAGTCTTGAGTGCCGTTTGGTGCCCGCTCGGATTCCGATTACTCGGAAACAGAAACGGCCCATCACCAGAAATCGCCATCTGGCTCTTGAATGCTTCGATGGCGAGCGAAGTGAGGGGAACCTCGGCGATACCGTTCGGCGTCTTTGAATCCGGTATCCAGACAACCGCATTGTGCAGGTCCACTTGGTCCTTTTTCATCGGAGTCAGTTCCTTGTAGACCCGCAATCCGGTCTCCGTAATGATGCGAATGATGTTCCGCAAATGCTGCGGACCATGAGATTCGATCCTTTGCTGCTCAGACCATGCGACGTAGTGAGGCCTGAACAACCCTTTTACAGCAACCGGGAATTCAACGCCTGAACACGGATTCGCTACTAGGAGTTTCTTGCGAACCGCCACGTTGAGCATACGTCGGAGTACTCTGAACTCTTGATGTATTGTGGTGGACTTGATCGCCCCTAGTAGTTTGTAGCCGAGCTTGACCTTGACACGAACTCGCTGCCGAAGACGTTCACGAAGGTACAGCTCGATCGAATCTGCGGTGATGTCCACCAGTCGGCTTATACCAAAAGCAGCCTTGAGGTGTTTTATGCACCTTTCGTTCGCTTCGTGTGTCTTCTCAGCACGCACAGGCGGCTTGGAATAGTTCTCCAAGAAGAAATCCGCCCATTGTTCGTAAGCCAAGCTCTCGCCCTTTCGAACAACCTCAAGGAGATTGGCATCTCTCGCCTGAAGTCTTTCTCTCAGCTTTTTATTTGCTTCCTGCCAATCAGCGGTTTGGCTTGACTCTCTTCGGGCAACGCCCTTGCGATCCCGATAGCGAATCCACCAGATTTCGGTGCCAGCTCGCTGATAGACCACTCCGTCGTACTTGCGTGCTCTAGGCATTCTCCATCTCCTGTTTGAAGGACGCGCGAAATGTTTCGAGATCCGATTTGAGGAACCGGATATTGCGACCCATTACGCGGAGATGGGGGATCTGCTTTCGCTCAACCCAAAGATATACTGTCTGTGGGCTCACGCCAAGATATTTGGCTGCTTCCCTCACTGTTAGCGGGCATTCTTCGAGGACAGAGGAAGATCCTCCATGAGGTTCGACGAAGGTCTGATGACTCATGGCGTTTCGCTCCGGTCCTGAGTGAGGTCATTTCCAGGTGTCAGTTCTGCGAAAGCGACTTCGGTGCTGGCCGCTTTGCTTTGTAGCTCCGCCTGGGCGTTCATTACGGTGTGTCGGGCATAGTATTCGGGGGATGGTTTATCCTCAGAGCGGAAATCAGCAATTCTCCGAATGATTTCGTCTGGCTCGTCACCACGAGCTAGTGCGCGTTTAGCGTAGGCCCAATCATGCTCCGATTGGCTCAGTGTGCTACCGGGAGCGCGATGGCTGCGAGCAGCTTCTTCATTGTGGAGCCGTGGGGCATCCTGTGAATCAATCGGGACCTTGAAATCCCGAATGTGGTATGTCTGCGTCGATTCCGACCGAGCCTGGACGTAGAAATCTTGATCATATTTTTTGTTTGCGAAACCGGGCAATCGGAGGACGCGTGTAGAATCTGTTGCTGCCGGATCACCGGCGAACTCTCTGACCATGGCACGCTGCAAGTCCTCGGCCTCTTCGGGCGCGATTCCCTCGACCTTCCAGATTACTTGGAATTTCTCTGGTGACGTGTTCAGTACGTAGTTCGGTTGTGGGACCAAATCGGAGTTCTTAATTGCTTCAAGACCGGCGGACCCGCCGTGGTCCAGATCAAGATATAGATGCCTGATCGTTTCGATGTCGTCCTTAGTTCGAGTCGATGCATCCTGCTTTAGGGGATTCATCCCCACGTAGATGTCAGCACCATTTGCGTTCTTGTAACGGAGCCATGCCTGGAATTCAGGACTGGCCGCCCTCTGTGCCGTCGTGATGCGCTGCGTGGTTTCGCCTCGATTCCGATTCAGAACCAGAACTGCAATGCGGTCTGAAGGCTTGAAATTGTCGCTGATATACTCCGATGCTGCTGGAACAGATCGTTTTGGATTTTCAGTTTCAGTCATCGAAGTTCCTCGTGCTTCTGGTATATAGCGGAGAATTCGAATTCGTCGGCGTCGGGGTCATATCGATGGATTTCGAGCACCTCCGAAATGAAACGCCTGCCGGGCCGCCGTTCGAGTTGCACTACAACGTTGAGAGAATCGCCGATATTGCTCTTGATCGCCCGATACGGGAGTTCAACCCCGCTCTGAAGGACGCAACTCATAAACCGGGCGAGACCTTGTTTGGCAGACGTTGCATGGACGGTTGAGAGGCTGCCAGAATGACCTGTATTGAGAAGCTGCAAGAGATCGAACGCTTCGCCGCCGCGTATCTCACCAAGAATAATCCGGTCCGGGCGGTGCCTTAGGGCTGCCTTCAGCAGATCGCGGATGCTTACTGCGGGCAGGCCGTTCTGTGGCTGCCGCGCCTCGAAACGAACAAGATTGTCCTGACTCATCTGAATTTCGGAGGTGTCTTCGATGAGAAGAATTCTCTCGTCGGGGGGAATGAATTTCCCGAGGATATTTAGGAGCGTTGTTTTGCCCGTGCCGGTGCCACCCGCAATGAGAATGTTTTTGCGGGCCAGGACGAAGTTCTCAAGCTGGTTTGCAAGTGATCTCTCAAGCGTCCCCACCTTAATTAGGTCCTCGATCCCAAAGTGGCGAGAATTGAATTTTCGGATGGTAAGTGTCACCCCGTTCAAACTGCACGGAGGGATTACAGCCGCGACGCGGCTGCCGTCAGGCAGACGTGAGTCGAGAATCGGCTTAGATTCCGAAATATCATCACCCAGGCGGCGAGCGATATTCTTTACCGCGACCATCAGGGACTTTTCCCCAATCGAGAGCCCGTGGACCTCCTCGACGAAACCGGCCTTCTCCACGAAGACGCGATCTGAGCCGTTCACCATGACCTCGCTGATGGAGTCATCCAGGATCAAATGCTCGATGGGCTTCAGGAATGGAAGGATCATCTCGAATCCGTTCATCAGAGTTCTCCGTCTGCAAGCTGCCGAAAGTAGGATTTGTTCGCGTCGTTGAAGTAGGGCTTCAAGTAGCAAAACATCGGCGGCATCGGGTTCGTGCCGTCATATGCAATGGTCACGGATTGTGCGTTGCGGAGTTCCGTAAACGTCTTCATGTCGAACCGAAAATCGACCTGCGTGTTGTAGCTCTTCGAGGCCGTAATGTTCGACTTGTGGGACAACGCCTTTCCTGTGAGCAGGCTTACACGGGCGTCGTGCCCACTCTCGGAGAGGTTGTAACTGACCTTGAGCTTGTCTTCGCGTCCGCACAGCTCGCTGGCGGTTCTGGCAGAGAAATCATCCGAGAGCGCGAGGAATATCTTCGTGCGGAATGTCTGCAAAAGTGTACGCCATGTTTCACCGGGCAGGGCGGACTTGAGAGAACTGATGCTTTGAGTAGCGACAATTGGAATGCACTTCGGCTGGCGGGAGAGACTGAAGAACTTCTCGTCGCCCGTTGGCTCGCTTTCACCAACGGTGGCGAAATGCTGGTACTCGTCGCACATGAATAGAACCTCACGGAAATGGCGGTCGGGGTGAGCCTCCATATCGGGGACCCGGTTCAGCACGGACCGTTCGAAGTCGAGTTTCATCATTACGCCGATGGCTTTTGCCAAGCCCGCGTTCATGCCAATCGGAAAGTTCAGCGCGCAAACCTTGCCGTTCTCGATGAGCCATTTGAACGAAGGCAAGGGCTTGCCATACTTGAAATCGGCATTTGCCTGGGGGTCGTAGCACTGCGCCGGTGGGCAGAACGTCCGTTTCACGGACGGGCTGTCGTCGAATAGCGAAAGAAATACCGAAATCCCTTCGACGATTGATGTGCGTAGCTTTGGCTCAATCCGTCGCCAATCGTGATTGAACCAACGCTTGACTGCTTCGAGCTGCTCTTTCTTTTCTGGTGATACCGGCTTGCGTCCGCCGACATTCTCCGCTTCCCATTGAATCGCCTTGTCCTTCAACACAGCGGCAAGGCCGGGCGTCAGAGTCGCGACATAACTCTTAGATTCTTCGTCCAGCCGGAATTTGAACGGCTCAAGCTCGCGGGGATGCTTGAGATATTCCTCCTCCGAGACGAGCACTGAATCCGTCTCGGTGAGTCTGCGCTCTGCTTCGTTGATTTTCTTTTCGAGCGTCGCGGGGTCAATCGCGCATTCGTAGACATCGAACAAGGTTACGTAGTCGAACGCTACCTTATGGAGAAGGATGATGAACTTGACCAGATTTGTGTATGCCTGCTGCCAGAAAGGCTCCTCGCCCCGCCCGAAGAGGTTGTTTAGCAGTGATGCGATGTTGTATGCCAATGCGTATGCGTCGAGGTCGTTGTGAAGCGGGTTGTAGCGATATTCAGAATCGAGGCTGATTTCGATATAGTCCTCACCCCTCCCGTGGCGCTCTAGGATTTCGTTAACCCTGTGGCAGAAGTCGCCCTTCACTTCGAGAACGAGACCTCCGATCCTCTTATCTTTATCTCCTGCCCGGTATCCAAGAATCTGATCTGCGTATGGGTACATGCAGCAGCTTGTCTTTCCGGTGCCGATTGCGCCGAGAATTGCAATGCCCGTGAAAAGACCCCTTTCCGGGATCACGAGCCACTGCGGATTTTCTGCGGGTACGTGCTTACGAGGATTGTGAACCTCCCCCAGGACAAGGAAGAGGTCGTCCCTCTTTCGGGGATCTGGAAAGAGAGGCAATCGGCCCGCGCGAATTCGACGGCCCGCTTTAAGACTAAATATGTATATGCCAGAGAGCACCATGGAATAGCCAATGTAGGGGGTCGAGAAGAGGAACAGGGTGTAAGAGTATTTGACGAAGAAGAAGATTGACGGCGACCGCAGAGCCATGACCTGCAGGAAGACATTTTCTTCGGGAAACGGCACCCGAAAATAGAGGGTCATTCCCGTAGCCGCCGCCAGCAAGCAGGCGACGAAGTTCTTCGAGCTAAGGATTTTTTGCATCATTTTGCTGCCACTCTTGCAACCGCGTTCCCATCCCTCTTGCCAGCCGTTTGTTGCTGCTTTCTCCAATTCAAGAACTGCTTGTCCTTGAACAGGAGGATCTTCAAAGCCGAATTCACAACATGATCCGGCGTGCTTTCGATGAACGTCGCGTACTTCTCGACGGTCGAGACGACAATGTCCTCCAGCTCGTACTCTCTCTTAACGAGTTCCGGTCGTTTGTTGATGATCGACATATCCTTCCTCCTTGTGAGTTATCTGCTTCCCTGGACGCGGGCAAAACACGGTCTAAAAGGAACGCGCATTCCGTTCCCTGGGCTGGAGCGACCCCACGATTCTTTGGGCAGCCGGAGGCTCCCAAAAGTGGGGTCGCTCCAGCCCAACTCGGTGTTTTGCCCGCGTCCAAAATTGATTGCCGCGCCATACGCAACCTCTAGGCTCCTACTAACTTCCGTTCACCATCCGGGTGAACGGAACGGTGAACAGTCAGGTGATCTGTGTCTTTCATGCACCGTTCACCGGCTTTACTGTCCACGGCAACGGGAGACCAGTGGGCTTTCACCAGATAGGTATCGAAGAACACAGTTCTATCGGGAGTCAGTTGGGAGAATGCCCTCCGCAGATCGCGCTCTTTTAGCTCTCCGGCACGCCATGCTTGGTACAGACTCTCAAACCGCTCCCCATGAAATCGCCGCCGCGCATCATTCAGGAACTCAAAATCCTCGGTTACCGGCACGACGTACTCGCGGTTGTCCCACTTCCTGCGAACCTGGAAGTAGCG
>Ga0210409_10003621_pt1 | contig 17081 bp, 10 predicted proteins | sample IncBWH17MmetaG_FD_161649 | JGI IMG/M metagenome (GOLD analysis project Ga0210409, IMG submission 161649) | Forest soil microbial communities from Barre Woods Harvard Forest LTER site, Petersham, Massachusetts, United States - Inc-BW-H-17-M | ecosystem: Environmental > Terrestrial > Soil >...
GTGTGCCTCGGGCACGCAGTCTCACACCCGACCCTAGGCCCTCTCGGATAACCAGAAAAAGCTATGGGCCACGAGTCCCAGATAGAACCATGGTCGCCAAATTTGACCACGTTCTGCTTTGTTGGTTTCGGAACTGACAGGCTTCGTCGCCAAGAAGCGATGAAAACCGCTGGTAGAGAAAACCCAAACCACGGGGTCGCACTGCCCCGCAACCGAACACATGGCGCGGTAAGTCAGAACAGATCTCGCTCGCTTAAGTGGGCTGAGAAGCAAGAAAACTTCCAGCCGAAGGAGATGTGTTTTTTCTTGACTTCTGCCTTTATAGAACTAACCAGGCACTGACATCTATATCCCCGCAAGATATGCAACGTAGAGAATAGCGAATACGCCGTCCACCGTTGCTATCACGGTCATCGCGCCTGTTCGCTTCACGGGCCCGAAGAACACCAACAGCCCGATCGCAAACTTCTCAAACGCGGCTGCGACCAAGACTGGAGCGCGCAGTATCGGCGTGTAGGTGCTGTACAAGATGAGCGCTGCAACCGCAACGATTAGGACTCCCCAGTGCCGAACAAAGAAAAGTGCCGAGCTGGCAGGGCTTTCGACTCCAAAACCCAATCGCAAAAACAAAACAGGTGAAAAGATGGCTCCCATCCCGCCCCCAATTGTGATTATCCCGGAAACGACGAGAATCCATCCGATGGAAGATGCAAACATTTGTTCAGTCTGATCAGCCAGTTGGAGTTCTAGCGCAGGTTGAGCGGTGCATGATTCTGCAAGCGGGATTGAATGGGGGTAACTGTCAAAAATAACACTTCGTTTTCTCTCGGCAAATACGCCGAGGGGCCAAGTGCCTGATTAACGCTAACCGGAAACTGACCCACTACCAAAACTTCGTATGGATCGACGAATGGGACGGAGTTTCAAGCGTAGAAGCTAAGCAAAATAGTTCTGCAAAAATATGCCCCTGACGTGCGTTGACAAAAAATTCCCCGAAACGAGATAAGCAATGCCAATCCAATATTTCAGACAGCCACCGGTCAACCGCCTTTCGGTGTACAATCCCCGGCAATTGCTTTTGCATGGGTGACTTATGACTCCAGCGCAATCCACCAACGTCTGGGTTCCCGTCTGTTGCGACCGCGTCATGCGCTACAACATCTTCGTCCCGAAAGATGGCGCGGCTTATGGCGCATTGATGTGCACCGTTTGCAGCAAGAACGTAACCTTTGAACTGGAACCGCTTCTCGACTTGAACGCCTACGGCGATGGCGCCCGCGTGCTCAATATGCTGGGATCGCCCAAGCCCCCCAAGGTCGACAGGCCCAAAGTCGCTGGCGATGCCACTCTTAACGATCAGACCTTGTGATTTGAATCTTCGAAATTAAACGTCGGCTCGCCAATGATTGACGGGACCATTTCTCACTATCGCATCCTGGAAAAACTCGGTGCTGGCGGAATGGGCGTCGTCTACAAGGGACTGGACACCCGCCTTGATCGCACTGTAGCTCTGAAATTTCTTCCCGATAACCTGGATCAGGATGCTCAGGCATTGGAGCGTTTCCGCCGCGAAGCCCACGCCGCTTCCGCGCTCAATCATCCCGGCATATGCACCATCTACGACGTTGGCGAAGAGGATCACCGTTCCTTCATCGTCATGGAATTCATTGACGGTGAAACTCTCAGTCAGCATATCCAACGCCAACCTCTCTCCGTCGAGCACATCCTCGATCTCGGCATTCAGATTGCCGACGCTCTCGATGTTGCACACGCTCGCGGCATCATTCATCGCGACATCAAGCCTTCTAACATATTCGTGACCAAACGCGGCCAGGCCAAAGTCCTCGATTTCGGCCTCGCCAAGCTTCTTCCCAAAGAGCTTCCTCATCTCGATTCTTCGGATTCGTCCTCCAGGCAGTCGCAAGAAGTCTCCCTCGTCGGCGTCATCAGTGGCACTCCCGCATATATGTCGCCGGAGCAAATCCGCGGCGACGACCTCGACGCCCGCACCGACATTTTCGCTTTTGGTCTGCTGCTCCATGAAATGGCCACCGGCCAGCAAGCTTTCGGCGGCCGCACTGGCGGCGTAATTATCGAATCCATCCTGACTCGCGCTCCCGTTTCCATTCGAACCGCAAACCCGCAAATTCCTCTAAGGCTGGAAGAAATCATCACCAAGTGCCTTGAAAAAGATAGAAGCCAACGATATTCCACCGCCGCAGCAGTTCGCTCGGATTTGCAACAGCTCAAACGTGAGGTGGAATCCGGCAACATAACGCGATCTGACTTTGTTCCTCAACCTCGACCATCTCGCTTTCGTTGGAAAGAGCTCGCAGCCGGTAGCGCGCTGCTCGTAGTTCTTTTAATTCTCGTTGCTTGGTATTACGCCGCGCGCCCGGCTCACGCCTTGAACCGCATGGATACGATCGTCCTCGCCGATTTCAGTAATAAAACCGGCGACCCCATTTTTGACGACACCCTGCGTCAAGGCCTGGCCGCTCAACTGCAGCAATCACCCTTCTTGAGCCTGGTCTCCGACCAGCGCATTCAGCAAACCTTGCGGCTTATGGGTCGCTCCGCTGACACCAAACTTTCTCCCGCGATTATCGGCGATCTCTGTCAGCGCGCCGGAAGCAAAGCCTACCTGAGCGGTTCCATCTCCAATCTTGGCACCCAATACGTCATCGGCGTGAGCGCCGTGAATTGCCAGACCGGTGATTACCTGGCTCAGGAACAGGTCACCGCCAATGGAAAAGAAAATGTCCTGAAAGCTCTTGGCGAAGCCTCCACAAAATTGCGCGCAAAACTCGGAGAGTCGCTCAAGACCGTACAGAAGCTGGACACTCCCATCGAACAAGCCACCACCCCATCGCTCGAGGCTTTGCAGGCCTACAGCATGGGGCGGCAGACCATGCAGGGAAAGGGAGACCCTGCCGCCGCCATCCCGCTGCTCAAGCATTCCATCGAGCTCGACCCCAAATTCGCCATGGCCTACGCCATGTTGGGCACTTCTTACTACAACATTGGCGAAAAGAAATTGTCGGCCGAGAATACCTACAAAGCCTACGGCCTTCGTTCTCGCGTGAGTGAATGGGAAAAGTTTTATATCGAGTCTCACTACTACCAATTCGCCACCGGCGACTTGGAAAAGGCTCGCCAGGCTTACGAGCTCTGGGCCCAAATCTATCCCCGCGAGCAGGTGCCCAAGACGAATCTGGGTGTCATCTATCAGAGCCTGGGTCAGCACGAAAAATCCCTGAACGAATTTCGCGAGGGTCTCCGTCTAAGCCCGGATGGCTTGATCTATGGCGATGTCGTCGCCGAATTTGTTCGCTTGAATCGCTTCAACGAAGCTGGCGCAGCCGCCGGCGAAGCCTTGTCAAAGAATCTCGATTCCCTCGATCTCCGCATTTACCTCTATCTGCTCGCCTTTCTGCAGAACAACCCAGACAGCATGGCCCAGCAGGTATCTTGGGCCTCCGGCAAACCTGGAAAAGAAAACGTCATGCTTTACCTGCAAGCCAGTACCGCCGCGTATTCTGGCAAGCTTACCGCCGCGCGCGAATTTTCTCGACAGGCTGCAACTTCTGCAGATCGTGCCGGCGAAAAAGAGGTGGAGGCCGGTTGCGAAGCCGCTGCCGCTCTCTGGGAAGCTTTCTACGGAAACGCTTCAGAGGCCAGGCAACACGCCGCCGCCACTCTGGAAAAATCCAATGGTCGCGATGCGCAATACGCCGCTGCCTTGGCTCTCGCAGTGATCGGCGACTCCGCGCGCGCTCAATCACTCGCCGAAGATTTGCAGAAACGCTTCCCGGACGACACCGTGGGCCGCTTCAATTACTTGCCGACTCTACACGCCCAGCTTTTTCTAAACGCCGCTGACCGTTCCCCTGAGCCCCCGAGCGATCGTTCGCCCGATCGTTCCCCTCACCGTTCGCCTGCTCTTTCGCCTGAGCGTTCGCCTGAACGTTCCCCTGACCGTTCCCCTGAAAATGTCGCGAAGGCTATTGAAGCACTTTCCGTCGCTTCGCCCTACGAACTAGCCGTCCCAGGCAACAACACCTTCTGGACCAACCTCTACCCCATCTACGTTCGCGGCCAAGCCTTTTTAGCCGCTCATCAAGGCGCCCAAGCCGCCGCCGAATTCCAAAAAATCCTCGATTGGCGCGGCGTAGTAGCCAACGAACCCATCGCCGCGCTAGCCCACCTGGGCCTAGCCCGCTCCTACGCCCTCGCCGGCGACAAAGCCAAATCCAGCCACGCCTACAACGCCTTTCTCTTCCTCTGGAAAGACGCCGACCCCAACATCCCCGTCCTCAAGCAAGCCACCACCGAGTACGCAAAGTTGCAATGATTCGACGCGGCCATCTTCGGGAATTTCAAGTATTTTATGAGCTTTTATGCTTAGCCCTCGCGGCCTTGATTCTTCCTGTAACCCTATTTGCTCAAGAAGAAAGTGGTGCCTCTCTCTCAATTCGATTTGCAGATGGCATTAGCCGGTTTCATGTCGGCGAAATTATCCCCATTGAATTATCGTTCCGCGCTTCTATTCCCGAGATGTACGACATGAACACCGCCAACTACGATCGCAGCGGACGCCTTAACATCGAACAGTTTCACGTCGATCCGCCCGGTCGCGACCCACTCGAGCGTTATTACTCCATTGGAGCCATGATGGGTGGCGGCCTCTCGAGTTCACTGACGCTTTCCTCCGAGCCACAAGCCAGGCGCGAAGACTTGAATGAATGGGTAGCCCTGGAGAAACCGGGACACTACTTACTCTACGTAACTTCCGACCGCGTTAGTCGTCGGGGACTCGAGAAGAACGAGGTTGTGGAGTTGCACTCCAACAACTTGGAGTTTGACATCGTTCCCGGCGGCCCAGCCTGGCAACACGAGATCCTTAGCGCTGCGTTGGCAACGCTGCATATGTCATCGAGCACGGATGCCGAAAAGGCCAAAGCTTTGCGCGTGCTTCGCTTTTTGGATTCTCCGGCAGCGGTGCATGAGCTCGTACTTGTTCTCGGAACACCAGCGGCCGCTGACAGTTGGAATGAGGTTGCAGGCCTGGCTAGCTCGCTGCATCAGAGTTTGGTGGTCCGCGAACTCGAGCAGCAAATGGGCGCTCCTGACATCGCCGTGACTGGCAGTTACCTATACATCTTCGCCAAATTAAAGTTGCAACTGAATCACGAACCTCTTCCTCCCTATCCTGAAAAAGATCAGCAGCAACTGAAGCTTTGGAACGAGCGAGTACAGGCGCAATACAAAGAACTCCAGGACATACAAGACGGTCTTTATCAGAAGACTGCAACCCTGGTGTCGGCCAAGAGAGGGGCAGCGAAAGCGGAGACGATACAAACATTGTTGGCGCGCCCCGTGAACGAGACCGAGAACGTCAAACCTCTCGCGGGAATTTCCGGTGAAGACGTCGCGGCAGCCTTCGCAAATTTGACTCATGACCAGCAGTGGGGTCTGCTCATGAGCTTCTGGGACCGACTGAAGGTTCCCGCAATGAGCGCCGTGCTAAAGAAGCTGGTTGAGCAGCCAAACATGGATCATCAGATGTTGCGAGATCTGGCCCTGCGTTGCTTCTATGATTTGGATCTCCACGAAGCTGCTCCGGTATTCCTCGAGGAAATAAGGCATCCCCACATTGACAACGGCATGTTCACCGTTAAAGGGGAAACCCTTGGTCTCCTTCCCAACGAAACTTTGCCGCAATTTGATGAAATGCTCGCGGCCCGAATCGAAGAAAAAGAAAGCCGCACCAGGCCTTTGGATGCTCAACTGATTGGACGATTTTCCACTAAGGCCATCCTGCCCCGGGTAAGGAAAGTCTACGAAGCCAATGCCGGACAGGACTGTATGAGCGCAGATGGATTCGTTTTGTATTTCTTGCGCGTCGATCCCGATTATGGCGTCAAGAGCTTAACGCAGGCCCCAAGCTACTGTATGACAAACGCTTTTCCTGCTGTGGCCAAGATGGGTCGCTGGAGCGAAGTGGAACCTGGAATAATAGCGAGCCTGAATGGCCCGGACCTCAACCGTGCCCGGCAAGCTGGCGAGACACTCGCGAAATACGGCAGCAAGCAAGCGCAGAACGCCATGTGGGAGCGGCTGCGAAAATTCAGTGAGCAGTGGGCCGCGCGCGGGACAGAGCTGGACATGCGGCCCGGAATTCGAAATGACGCCAATGAAGCTGTAGGATTCCAGTTTGGCTTAGTCGAAGCCATTGGGAAGGCGCAGGCTTGGTTGCTGACCGACGAACAAATCACCGAGCTCGAGAATCTGACCCTCGGCCAGGAGCGCGATAACGTGAAGCAGTGGCACTGGAAATCACCGGGCGATCTGAGCGTCACCTTGGTTGGAAATCAGATGGTAGCCTCTATAAACCAGTATTCAGCGCTTGATGTCTCGTCCCTAAAAGCCAAGCTCGGGCAATATCCCCGCGGCACAACGTTCCAGTTGAATTTTTATGGCCCTCCTGACCGTGTAGCTCCAGTGCGCGCCGCAATCGCCGAAGCAGCGGCCGAACACGGATTGGATGTGACTGAGGTACAACCTGTCAACTAGACCTCCCGGCCCGTGCGTTGACAGCAAAATTCGCCGGGGCGTATAGTCAAGCCAATAGTTAAAACTAGTTACCCCCGTGGACGCATCTACCACCCAAGTTCCTGCGGGCTTGATTTTTGACTAAGGGCAGGAGTTGCCCCAAGATGCCGCAATTTCCTTTCACTCGGCGCGTCCTCTCTTTCCTGGCACTTCCGTTATTGTTTGGCGTTTGCGCCGTGCTGAACGCGCAAGATCCTCTCGCACCCGCACCTCTCGCACCCGCACCTCCCGCTCCGTCCACCAGCGCCACACCGCGACCGGCTCAACAAGAAGGTGCCAAACAAGACGCAACAAAATCTCCCAACGCGCAACAGCCCTCAGATAATTCCGAGATGGTTACTCAAGACTCTGCCGCCACCTTCAAAGTCCACGTAAACCTAGTGCTAGTCCGCGTGGTCGTGCGCGACAACCAGGGCAAAATCGTCACCACCCTGCGCAAGGAAGATTTTCAACTCTTCGATAATCGCAAGCCGCAAGTCATAACCTCCTTCTCCACAGAAACTCCAGAATCACAAGTCCTCAAGCCCACGCCCTCCAAAGACGAGGAGACCGGCGAATCTCCCACATCCGTCGAAGTTGAATCCGCCGCCAAAAAATTACCTCAGCGCTTCGTGGGTGTGATGTTCGACGACGTGCACATGTCCATGGAGGACACCACCGTAGTGCGTGACGCCGCAACCAGATTATTCGGAGCCCTCGCGCCTTCCGATCGCGTGGCCATGTTCAGCGCCTCCGGCCAATTCCACTTGGCCTTCACCGCCGACCACGATCAGCTCACGAAATCTCTGCTTTCCATCGTCCCGCATCCCATCACTGGCGCCGGGGGATTCCACGAGTGTCCGGAAGTGACCTACTACCAGGCCGACCTCATTCAAAATAAGAGCGACTCGCAAGCTTTGGCGATTGCTGCGGAAGATGCCGTGCAATGCGCGTTCAATGGCGACGAAACGAAAATTGCGCAGGCCACCCAAATGGCGCAGTCCGCTGCCATGCGAGTTTTAAACCTCGGCGATGGGGAAACCGAATATGCCTATCGCCATATTGAAGAGGCCATCAAGCAGCTATCGGCCATGCCCGGCCAACGCGTAATGGTTTTCGTTTCACCCGGTTTTATCCCCAGTACCTTGTGGTCGGAGACTTCTGACCTCATAGACCGCGCCAGCCACGCAGGCATCGTCATCAATACCATCGACGCCCGCGGCCTTTACACGCCAGATCTCCTGGGTGACATCGCCAACCCGCCGCGGGGCTCGGCACTCACCGCCGGCATCAGCTCCTCCTACCGCCTGGCCGCCCAGCAAGCTCAGGACGAGGTGCTGCAACAATTGGCTTACGGAACCGGCGGCACTTTTTTTCACAATCGCAATGACCTCGACGAAGGCCTGCGCCAGGCCGTCGCCGCCCCGTCGCTTTCCTACGTCCTGGGATTTTCTCCGCAAACTATCAAATACGACGGCCGGTTCCACTCCCTCAAAGTTTCTCTGACCAACAAACAGAAATATGCCATTCAGGCCCGTAACGGCTACTACGCCCCCAAAAAGATCCCTGATCCTGTAGAAGCGGCCAAGCAAGAAATCCGCGAAGCCATTTTTTCCCAGGACGAATTGCACGACGTGCCGGTGGATTTACAAACCCAATTTTTCAAGAAAGATGCCACTTCCGCGCGTCTCTCGGTCTTAACTCACTTCGACGTAAAGAATATTCATTTTCGCAAAGAGGCAGGCCGCAATGCCGACATTCTCACCATCGCCACCGCCATTTTCGACGACAACGGAAATTTCGTTGTCGGCGGTGAGAAAACGGTGCAGATGAAATTGCTGGACACCACTTACAACCGCTTGAGCCGCTCAGGCCTCACCTTAAAATCAAGCTATGACGTTAAGCCCGGAACCTATATGGTGCGATTAGTGGTCCGCGACGGTGAAGGTGCGCAGATGGCCGCGCGTAATGGCGCGGTAGTCATTCCGAATTGATTTGGCAGTCAGGAGCGATGGCCATGAACATGACAACAATTTCAAACCGACTCAGCTGGATGTCAATCTTACTGCCAATCGCGCTGCTGCTCTCGCCACCCCGGCTGGGTGCCCAGCAGGATAATCCTCCCGCGCCAGTCCCGGCACCTCCCACCGTTGAAGTACCTAAGGATGCCGCGCCTAAAGACGCCACCCCAAAAGATGCCTCGCAATCACCGCAGCAAAATTCCACTGAGCCGCCGCAGAGCAGCGTCGTAATCAGGAAAGAATCTCGCTTGGTCTTGGTCGATACCGTAGTCACAGGCAAGAAAGGCGAGTACATTCGCGACCTCAAGCAAAGCGATTTCAAAGTTTTTGAAGACAACAAAGAGCAAACCATCTCCAGCTTTTCTACCGGCTCCGACCCCGCCATCCAGGCCAGCGGACAAAAGCGTTACCTGATTCTTTTTTTCGATAATTCCACCATGCAGATGCCCGACCAGATTCAGGCCCGCAACGCCGCGAATCAATTCATCGCCGCGAACTCCGATGGCGAACATTTGATGGCCGTGGTCGATTTTGGAGGCGCGCTGCGCATCGTGCAAAATTTTACCGCCAACGCAGACCTGTTGAAGTCCGCGGTGGCCGGCGTGAAGTCTTCGTCCGTAAATCCCAACGCCAACGTTCCCGACGTGCAGCCAGTGACCGTCGCTTCGATCGGACTTTCCTCACTCAGCAATGCGGAGGCTGATTTTGGCGCGCGCAGCGTATTGCTGGCGGTGCGCAGCCTCGCTAAGAATCTGCGAACTGTGCCGGGGAGAAAAATGCTGGTGTTATTTTCTGGAGGTTTCGCGCTGAATCCCGAGAATCAATCGGAACTCACCGCCACGATCGACGCCTGCAACAAGTCCAACGTGGCTATCTACGCTTTGGACGCGCGCGGTTTGGTTGGCGGACTGCCCGGCGGGAGCGCGCGCCTCGATATCGGTGATTCCCCGAGCAACAGCGCGAACAACGTCGCCGATACAAGCTCGAATAATGGAAAGCCTCGACTGCTGCTGACGTCTTTTTTTAACTCAGCCGAACCTGATCCGCAACGGCCCGGCGGCGCGGGTGGGGGCGCAGGCGCGGGCGGAGGCCGTGGGACCACTGGCGGCACCGGAGGGGCAGGACCCGCGGGAGGAGCCGGCGGAAAGGGAACTGCCGGAGGAACAGGCACAGGTACCGGCGCCGGACGCAGCACCGGTGGGACAACCGGCACCGGAACAGGAACCGCCCCCAGAACCACCAGTCCAAGCGCTTTCAACTTCAATTCGCCGTACAACCAGCCGCGCACCATCGTTCCGCCATTCCCGCCGTCAGCCTCCACCAATCAGCAAATCCTGGCGTCCTTGGCTGAAGGCACCGGCGGATTCACGATCTTCAACACCAACGATCTTCTGGGTGGTCTGCAGCGCATCGGCAAGGAGCAAAGTGAATTTTATATTTTGGGTTATGTGCCCAGCGACACGCCGGAAGGTTCATGCCACACGCTGAAGGTGAAACTGAGCCGCGGCGGCACGAACGTGCGCTCCCGCAGCGGATATTGCAATGTGAAAACCGGCAACACCCTGGAAGGGAAGCCGGTAGAAAAACAACTTGAATCGCGCGCCGCTGCTGCGCAAGCCGGTTCGATCCACGGCGGCATGCAGGCTCCTTATTTCTATACTTCCGCAAATGTCGCGCGGGTGAATCTCGCCATGGAAATTCCCGCCGATGCCGTGCACTTCAACAAAGAGAAAGGAAAATACAACGCCAACCTGAATGTGCTGGGTATCGCCTATCGCGCGGATGGCTCGGTCGGGGCGCGCTTCAGCGACACCGTGAATCTCAATCTGGAAAAGGATGAATGGAAGCAATTCACTCAGAATCCATATCGCTACGAAAATCAGTTTGACGCTACTCCCGGAACGTACAAGTTGACCGTGGTATTGAGCGCCGGCGGTGACGCTTTTGGAAAATTTGAAACGCCGCTGCAAATCGATGCCTACGATGGAAAACACTTTAGTCTCGGCGGCGTGGCGCTAACTAACAACGCGCAAAAACTCGGCGACATCCCGACCAGCCTCGATGCCGCCCTGCTCGAAGACCGCACCCCTTTGGTGGTGCACGGATTGCAAATCATGCCGTCAGGGACCAACCGCTTCAAACGCGATGAAAACGTGATTGTCTATTCTGAAATTTACGAGCCCTTACTTACTTCCGACAACCCGCCGAAGATCGGTCTCGGGTATCGCATTCTCGATCGCGCCAGCAAGAAAGAAGTGATGTTTACCGGTGTGGTGACCGCCGACGCATTTATTCAAAAAGGAAATCCGGTGGTGCCGGTGGGCTTAAAAGTTAATGTTAAGGATTTGCCCCCCGGCGCCTACTGCCTGGTGATGCAAGCTGTGGATGCCGCCGGCAACAAAGCTCCCAATCGCGTCGTCGACTTCGACGTAATGTAATTATTCTTACTGACCCAAAAAATCGCGGCGCATCGTCGACTTCGACGTCTTTTGATTACTCTTCCCCGTTACCTAAAAATCGCGGAGGGTGCCCCACCCTCAGATTTTTGGAGGGTGGGTCTTGTAACGTGGAAACACCGTATTCATAACCACGAAGCTCTTCTCGGCGCCATCACTGCTCAACTCTTACTTTTTAGCCTTTTCCGGAAAAGCCGCATTCGACACAAGCTCCCTCGAGCCTGCAACTTCCCGACCGCCATGGGGTTAATCTTTATGGAGCAGGCATGAAGCCCGGCTACACAAAACTGCTACCGAAGAATTCCTGCCACAGCTCAGTGGCGAAAGTCTCTCTGCGCCCCAAAGCGTTGTTCGCGGTATTTTTGTCGATTGCCTGCGTATTGTCTCTAGGAGTTGATCTTCCAGCCATCGCCGCCATTCCCGCAGCCGCCGCGAAAGACAAAAAACCAAAACAGGACCCCGTCTTGAAAGGCTTGCCCATCACCGAACTCACCGCCGCTGAAGCCATTCTTCACGCCATGAATCGCCTGGCCTACGGACCGCGCCCCGGCGATGTCGAGCGCGTGCGCCAAATGGGATTGGCCAAGTGGATCGATCAACAACTGGCGCCTAATTCCATTGACGATCAAGCGCTGAATGCGCGTCTCGAAAATCTTCCCACGCTCTCGAAGTCCTCGGCGCAACTGATCGCAGAATATCCGCAGCCAAAGCAAGCTGCCATTCAGGCCGCCAAGCGCGCCGACTCCACCGCGAACTCCAATCCGCAACTCGCCACTGACGGTGGCCCGGCGGGCAGTAAAGATAAGGACATGCAAAACGCCCCCGATGGAAGCGTGGCGACTGCGCCGCCAGGTTCCTCCGCGGCCGTCGGACAATCCGCTTCAAATAATTCCCCCGAAATAAACGTCGCAGATAAAGCCAGCGTCCCGGTTTCCATGAAAACGAAGCCGTCGCCAACGAACCCAGAAGTCGCCGCCAATCCGACCACTCCAGGCGCCGGAAAACGAAATGTCTTAAGCGGCCCCGATCCCAACGCCGTCCCACAAGTAATCGCCGACAACAGCAAAAAGCCGCAGCGCGTGATCGAAGAACTGGCCATGGCCAAAGTGACCCGCGCCATTTACAGCGAGCGCCAATTGCAGCAGGTCATGGACGATTTCTGGTTCAACCATTTCAATGTCTACGCCGCCAAAGGCGAAGACAAGTGGTACCTCACTTCTTACGAACGCGATGTAATCCAGCCGCATACCTTGGGCAAGTTCAAAGATTTAGTCACCGCCACGGCCGAAAGCCCCGCGATGCTTTTTTATCTGGATAATTTTTTAAGCGCCGATCCCAACGCCGCCCAGCGCCAGGCTGCACTCCGCGCCATGCGCCAAAATCGCGGCCGGTTCGGCCGGCCTCCCCAGCCGCAAAACCAGCAAGCCAGGAAAAATACCCGCGGCCTCAATGAAAATTACGGCCGCGAATTGATGGAGCTTCACACTTTGGGCGTAGAAGGCGGCTACACCCAAAAAGACGTAACCGAGTTGGCCCGCTGCTTCACTGGTTGGACCATCGACAAGCCCCGACTGAATCCGCAATTTAAATTTGACGAAAAGCTCCACGACCCCGACCAGAAAATTGTTCTGAAGAAGAAAATTCATGCCGGCGGAATGAAAGACGGCGAGCAAGCAATCGAGCTGCTCGTGCGTCAACACAGCACCGCCAAGTTCATCTCCACGAAATTGGCGCGCCGATTTGTTTCGGACAATCCGCCTGCTCCATTAGTCGCGCGCATGGCCAAAACATTTGAATCGAGCGACGGTGATATTCGCGCGGTGATGCACACCATGATTTATTCGCCGGAGTTTTGGTCCGGTGATGCCTACCGCGCAAAAATTAAAACGCCATTCGAACTGGTGGTATCCGCCGTGCGCGCGCTCGGCGCTGATGCCGATACCGCCATGCCCTTGGTGCAATGGGTCGGGCGCATCGGCGAGCCGCTCTACCAATGCCAGCCTCCAACCGGATACGCCGATAACGCGGAAGCCTGGGTCAACACTGGCGCACTCCTGAACCGGTTGAATTTTTCTTTGACCTTGGCGGGAAACAAAATTCGCGGCTCTCGCGCCGACGTAGCTTCGTTGCTGGGCGTTGACGCCACCGAGCCGAACGTCGCACTGGAACGCGCACTACAAATTTTCCTGGGCGGCCAAGCGAGCCCCACAACATTAGAAACGCTGCAAAAGCAATTGGACAGCCCACAAGTTCTGCAGGCCAAGCTCGACGATCCAGTAAAAAAAGTTGACCTTGGTGTGGTGACTGGCCTGGTCCTCGGCGCTCCGGAATTTCAGAGACGCTAGTCCCAGTCTCGATGTTGCGTTGATATTGAGTCGATGATGTTTTAGTCGCGGTTGCAACAGAAGGAGCAGCACATGAGATTTTCCCGGCGATATTTTTTGAAGCAAGGCGGCGTGGCCATGGTGGGGCTGAGCGCCATGCCCGCATTTTTACAACGCGTCGTCGCCGCCACACCGATGCCCAACAAGAAACAGCTGGTAGTGCTGTTCCAAAGAGGCGCCGCCGACGGACTGAATATCGTCGTGCCTTTTGCCGAGCCCAACTATTACCGCCTCCGTCCCTCCATCGCCATTCCTCAACCACGCCGCGGCGTAGTCGGAGAAGCGGCTATCGATCTCGACGGATATTTCGGTTTGCACCCCAGCCTCGCGCCCCTCGAGCCGCTCTTCCACAAAAATCAATTGGCTATCGTGCACGCTGCCGGCTCGCCCGATCCCACCCGCTCGCACTTCGACGCGCAGGATTTCATGGAGTCCGGCACGCCCGGTGTCAAAGCCACCGACGACGGCTGGCTCGACCGCGCCCTGCAAACCATCCCAGAAGAAAACGCCTCGCCATTTCGCGCCGTGGCCATGGGCCCGAATCTTCCGCGCATGTTGCGCGGCAGCCTCGGCGCCATCGCGTTGCCGGATTTAAAAAACTTCAAAGTGATCCCGCAATCCGCGGCCATGAATAACGTCGTCCAGGGCGGCTTCGAAGCCATGTATTCGCAAAGCGTTGACCACGCGCTCCACGGCACCGGCACCGAAACCTTCGAAGCCATCGACATGCTCAGCAAAATCGACACCAGCAAATTGCCGCCGGAAAATGGCGCGCAATATCCCACCAGCCGCCTGGGACAAAACATGCAACAAATCGGCCAGCTGCTGAAAGCCAAAGTCGGTGTGGAAGTTTTATTCGTCGATTGCGGCGGGTGGGACAATCACGTCAACGAAGGCGGCGTCCAAGGCCAGCTCTCCAATTTGCTGAAAGACCTCGGCCAATCGCTGGCCGCCTTCCATCAAGACATGGGCGACCGCATGCAGGACATCGTCGTCGTTACCATGAGCGAGTTCGGCCGCACCGCCAAGGAAAACGGCAATCGCGGCACCGATCACGGCCACGCAAACTGCATGTTCGTAATGGGCGGGGAAGTGAAAGGCGGAAGAGTCTACGGCAAATGGCCCGGCCTCAACGATCATCAGCTAAACGACGGCCGCGATCTAGCCCTGACCACCGACTTCCGCTACGTCCTCGGCGAAGCCCTGACCAAACACATCGGCGTAAAAGATCTCGCCACCGTATTCCCGGGCTTCGACAACAACCCCCACCGTTTCCCCGGCCTGATCAAAATATAAATGAGAAGAATCGTTACACGGAACCAACACGAAGGGTGCCCCACCCTCAGATTTTTGGAGGGTGGGTCTTGTAACGTGGAAACATCACTCAACTAAACCGCGAGTTCTTCTGAGCGGTCGTTCCATGCTGTTAAATTTCAAGTAGCCCTAAACGACATCCGCCGTCGCGCCACTCCTCGCCTTTCGTCGGCGCTCCGCGAAGAATCCCCCCGCCGCTCCGCCGAGAATTTTCAAAACATGCGCGACCAGATAAGCGGTAGGTTCTGGTCGGCCCCGAGTTAAACCGACGTACAAAAGCGTGGCGACAACTCCTACCAGAATTCCGTGCAGAACCAAGTACGAATCGACGCGCCGCCCCACCCACAAAGCAAACAAAAAACACATCACCAAAGATCCCGATAGCGCGACGTAGGTCACCGCACGTTGGCCAAACAACAATAATGTCGGAATGACCACCGCAATCACGGATACCTCGGCCAGAAATCCGCCTATTAAAATACGCACCCAATGAATTTTTGCGGAATTATTCATCGCGGATTCCAGATTAGCGTCTTAGATTCCCAGCATGCCTTTTCATACCATGGAAGCTCTGCCGCAGGAGTATAAGTCAAAGACAGCGCGGATCGAGATATCATTCCGCAAGTGGCTCGACACTCATGCGAGGTTAACACTATGAAGAAGTTTCTCGGCGTTTGCGTGACGGCGCTACTGTTTTTGTCCGCACTTATTTCGAGAGCTACGCCACAAGAAAAAGAGCCTCTACGTTTAGTGCAAACAATTCCCATGCCGAACGTCAAAGGGCGCATCGATCATATGGATATAGACGTACAGCGCAACCGACTGTTCGTTGCCGGGCTGGACAACGGCTCGGTCGAAGTAGTCGATCTCGGGGCGGGCAAATGGTCGAAGACTATTCCCGGCTTTAAGAAGACGCAGGGAATCGCCTATATTCCATCCCTCAATAAAATGTTCGTGGCCAGCGGAGATGATGGAATGCTACGCGTTTTTCGCGGCGACAGTCTGGAATTGGTTGATTCGATCAAACTTGACCTCGGGCCGAACCGGGTTGCGTTCGACCCCCTTAAAAGCCTCCTTTATGTGGGTTATGGCGGAAAAGATGCCGGCAAGGACTACGGCGAAATTGCAATCATCGACGCAAAAACCGATAAGCATCTTGGCGACATCAAAGTCGACGCGCACCCCTCGGAGCTTCTTCTGGACAAGTCTGGAAAAACTTTATACGTTTTCGTTTCCATAGCAAGCAAAGTACAAGTTGTCGATAACCAAAAACGCGAAGTGGTTTCCACCTGGCCAGTAAGCAGCCAACGCAACGGTGACGGTGCCTTGGATGAAAAAACGCATCGTTTATTTATTGGCACGCGCACGCCGCCGCGAATGGTCGTGATGGATTCCAACACCGGTAAAGAGCTAGCAAGTCTGCCGACGACAGAAGGCATGGACGGTGTCTACTTTAATGTCGCACAGAAACGCATTTACGTTTCAGGCGGTCGCGATAATGAGGTTGGATATGTTTTCGTCTATCAGCAGAAGGACGCAGATCATTACGAATTTATCGGCAAATTACCAACGCGAGCCGGCGCCGGCACTTCCTTCTGGTCGCCGATCTTCAATCGCTACTACGTCGCCGCGCCGGCCCACGGCAATGAAGACGCGGCCATCTTGGTATTTGAACCACAGCCTTAGATTTTCGCGACTGGAAAGAGCTAGAAATCTTAGGAGGGCCGGATGAAAAAGCTCGTCGTCAGTGGGTTGATGCTGGTAACAATAGGAATTATTTGGCACAGCGGCCCGAAGATCGTCGCGGCTCAGAATTCCGCGCGAGACGTTCTCCCATTGCAGCTGGAGGAGCAAATTCCGGTTCCCAGCGTGGCTGGGCGAATCGATCACTTTTCCGCGGATGCCAAGCGCAAAAGGTTGTTTGTTTCCGCGCTTGGAAATAACTCGCTAGAAGTTATCGACGTATTCGCTGGCCGGGTGATTCACAGCATCAAGGGACTAGCTCAGCCGCAGGGAGCGCTTTACGTGTCGGCCGTGGACAAGCTCTACGTGGCTAACGCGGAGGATGGCAAGGTCCGGGTGTATGACGGCGCAACATACACCCTTCGTAAGACCATCGATTTCGGCACCGATCCCGATAACATGCGCTATGACGAAGCTGCCAAAAGAGTGTATGTGGGATTCGGCCAGGAGGATGGCGGAATCGGCATGATTGATCCAAAAACCGACGAACGCGTTGGCGATGTTTACAAAACCGGAGGCCACCCGGAATCCTTCCAGGTGGAAGCTTCAGGCGCGCATATCTTCGTGAA
>Ga0210409_10003622_pt1 | contig 17079 bp, 14 predicted proteins | sample IncBWH17MmetaG_FD_161649 | JGI IMG/M metagenome (GOLD analysis project Ga0210409, IMG submission 161649) | Forest soil microbial communities from Barre Woods Harvard Forest LTER site, Petersham, Massachusetts, United States - Inc-BW-H-17-M | ecosystem: Environmental > Terrestrial > Soil >...
AGTTCGCCGGCCGAGGCAGATACAAGTATTAAGCCGCGGCAATCGCTTCAATCAGGAACCAGGAGGTTTTGTACGAGCGGAATCCGCGTCGAAGCAGTTTAATTACTCCGGTCGGTTGGGTTGCATCCAAATCGCTGCGGGCCTGAGGGGCTCAAGCTGAATGCTCTTCAACGTTGGGCCTGCTCGGCCTGCGACCTGGAAAGCGCTCCGGCAAGAGCCGTATTCGCATGCGCAAGTTCACGACGAATCTCGCCTACCTGGTCGTGCCCATCGGCGTCCAGTTGACCTGGCCCTGTGGTTCGAATATCGAGAGCTTTTTGGAACCAGGAACCGGCATCGCTCCAAAACCGCTTTTTGTCAGTCGGCGAAGCAGCATGTTCCGCCAGGGCTGCGCTAACCCTTCCGAGGTCAAGATACGTCTGACCCATTTCCACCGCATACCAGTACTTGTTAGCAGGGTTATCCCTCTCGAAGGTCGAAAGAGCGGCGTGAACCATTGAAGCGGCCTCCGTTACTTTGCCTTGTCGAAGCAAGACCTCGGCGGTGTTAAGGTCGGTCCACGCCAGATCCTCTTCGGCCATTCTGTCTCCCGCATCTGTGGAGGTAATCTCCTGGTAAATCTTCTTTGCCTCGCGAAGCAGGCGTAGTGCCCCTTCCAGGTCACCGTTGGCCTCCAAAATGTCCGCATTATCGATGCAATGGCTGGCTAAACCCTCGCGAGCGGTGGCATTGGCGGGGTTGTCCTGTGAGAGCTTTCGGACAACGCTCAGACTTCGGCCGGCGATGGCTACGGCCTCAGCAGTCTTCCCCAGCTCAGCGAGCATCTTGCCAACCGCCATGCGTTGCCCAGCGAGGTAGTAGGGTGCAATGGGACTCGCATGAGGTGCGCTAGCAAGTGGTTCCATGAGCGATACTGCATGCTGATAATTCTCCAGGGCGCCGGAAAAATTGCCAGTCTTCTCCAGGGCCTTGCCTTTGTAATAGTAAATTCCGGACATGTTGAACTGTTGCTGCCGGTCGCTTGCCCCCGAGGGCAGTGTGGTCGCCAAGGACTCGGCCTTCTGCAGGGTGCGCAAGTCGCTGTCGAAGTCGCCGGTGCTCTCAAAAGCTCCTGCCGCTCGGAAGTAGGCCCCCAGAAGGTCAGCACGCAGATTCACGTCGTTTGGGCTAGCAGTGGCCAGCGCCTCGCGAATGGCCATTGCTTTCGCATAGCTCGCGGAAGCGCCGGCGAGGTCGGCGAGGTTAGCCATTCCGTTGTACCCCTGAACATCGCCAATCCTCTCGTAGGCGGCGGCGACTTCTCGTTGGAGCGCAGGGTCCGGGCTCTCCTGCGAAAGGCTGTCGAGGTACTCGAGAGCTCGTTTTACCAGGAGTTCCCTTGCCATGGTTGCTCCAGGCAGGTTCCTGATGGAGTCATGAATCTCGAACATTAACGAGTTGGCGAGCTTACGGACATCGTTAAAGCGGCGTTCTGCCCGGGCACGTTGTTCTCGTGCCAGTGCTGCCTGCTCTCTCGCGATCTTTGCCTCGCGAAAGGTTACGATGAGCGCAACGAGGAGAATCACGGCAACCGAGACAGCTGCCAGCACACTGGCTTTGTGGCGAGTGACGAACTTCGAAGTTCGATACCGAACCGTGTCCCTGCGCGCGATAACCGGCAAGTCGTCCAAATGTCTGCGAATATCGGCGGCAAACTGTTCGACTGACGCGTACCGACGCTGCGGCTCCTTGCGCATGGCCATCAGCACGATATTGTCGAGATCGCCGGTTAAACGCCTTTTGAGCTTCTCCGATGAGCCTTCGGCAAACGCACTGACCGTCGCCGAAGTCTTGGGCTGCTCCTTACTTTGCAGGACGTCCAGCGGGTTACGTCCCACGGCCATACTCGGCTTTTCCGGTTCGAATTCACAAACCGCTCGCGCTAATTCCTGAGCGGTGCGGTTGTTCACGCGATAGGGACTCCTTCCGGTGAGCAACTCGTAAAGCACAGTCCCCAATGAATAAACATCACTCGCCGTCGTTATCGTCTCGCCCTTGATTTGTTCCGGACTGGCGTAACCAGGAGTGAGCATGCGAAAGACCGTCAAGGTCGGCTCAAATCGGTCTGAAGCTTCGGCGTCCAGAATCTTGGCGATGCCAAAATCCAGCAGTTTGGGTGTGCCGTCCGCGGTCACCAGAATGTTGTTTGGTTTGATATCGCGATGAATAATGAGGCGCTGATGGGCAAACTGCACCGCGGAACTAACCTGCAAAAAGAGCTTCAGCCGATCGCTGATTCCGAGCTTGTGATGCTTAGAATATTGATCAATAGATTCGCCTTCGATCAGCTCCATGACAAAGTACGGTGTGCCGTCTTCTGTTGTCCCTCCATCGAACAGGCGCGCAATATTAGGATGATCGAGACTGGCCAGAATCTGGCGCTCATTCTTAAATCGGCTGATGACAAAGCCCGAGTCCTTTCCGCCAGACACAACTTTCAACGCAACTTGCTTCTGGTACTGATCGTCGGCGCGGAAAGCGCGATAGACCTCACCCATGCCTCCAACGCCGATCAACTCGACCACTTGGTACGCACCCACACGCCGGTTCAGCATGGAGCGGAGCGAAGTGGAGCTTGGATCGGGCCGCACTTGCCCCATCGGCGATTTCAAGAAGTCGGCCGTAGCCTCTTGATGGGAGGCCAGCAACGATTCGACTTCGCGATGCAAGTCGGGATCTTCGACAGCCAACTGCGCCAGGTAGGGGAAGCGCTCATGGGCCTCAAGGCGCAAGGCCTTTTCCATTTGCTCCGCTACTTCTTGCCAACGCTCAGGAGTCACGCTTCGAGCTTCCTCCTATTTCTCGATGCAACCAGGCGCGAGCAACGGTCCAGTCTCGCCCGACAGTAGCCGCGGACACGCCCAGCAGTTGCGAAGTTTCCTCAATCGACAGACCGCCAAAAAACCGCAACTCCACAATGCGGCTCTGGCGTTCGCTGAGACGGGCAAGCCGGCTGAGCGCGTCATCGAGAGCGATGAGATCTACCTCCTTGGATTTCGGTAACAACACGGCCTCATCCAATGCCAAGGTGTATGCCTGCCGCTTCGCCGCGCTTCGACTGCGAGCAAAATCCACTAGAATCTGCCGCATGAGCTGCGATGCGACCGCCATGAAATGGGCACGATTCTGCAGGTGGTTGGGCTCCTGGCTGAGTAGCCGCAGATAGGCTTCATGCACCAGGGCCGTACTCTGCAACGTGTGGTCCGAGCGTTCTGACCGAAGATAGTGATGGGCCAGGCGACGCAGTTCGCCATAGACCAGCGGCACGAGATCGTTCAACGCCCCCTGGTCGCCGTCTCTCCACTTCTCCAGAAGCTGGGTTACCTGGTTGGATGCGAATGGAGACAAATGCCGCCCCTATTCGGGGTGTCACCCCTGTCGACGGCAACGATATCCCCAGGCAATTGGGAAGTCAATGGATAATGAATTCAAAGCGGAACCAATCGGGGATGCAAAATCATGCACCTGCCAAAAGGGGCTCGCATCGAACCGCGAAGTGTTACGCAAGCTGCTGTCGTTCCCGCTGTGAGCTGTTCGTGACAGGTCACGCCGCCCAAGAGCGCATTGGTTTTGTGCTTCAAAAAATAATCCGGCCCAGTCTCCCGTGCGGAAAGCTAGGAACCGCTAGAAGATTCAGTGCAATCCTTTTCGGCGGCTACGGCGAGGTGGATGTCTCCAAGCGCCGCTACATTTAAACCGTCCGAACTGAGCACTGAACAGCCGCGTTGCCCGAAGGAGACAGAGTGAAAAAGTATTTCGTTCTCTTACTCGGTGGCTTGTACCATTTGGGCAATGAGGCTGTGGAGATCGTCAGCGGCGGGGATGATTGTCCGCCAACTACAAGGATTCGCGGCTCGGAGTGAGGGTGTGCATGCAATCAGGGTTGCCAGATTTCGCTCGTCTCAAGTCCAACATGAAAGCAAGCTGGATGGCCGGAGATTTTGGCCAGATCGCTAACTTTGCCGTCAAGGCTGCGGAAGAGTTTGTCGCACGAACCACAATCTCGCCCGCTACTCGGGTTCTCGATGTGGCTTGCGGCACAGGGAACACCGCGATCCCGGCTGCACGGGCAGGCGCTATCGTCACAGGTGTGGATATCGCACCCAATCTGCTTGAGCAGGCCAGAAAACGTGCCGCCGCAGAGCACTTGGAAATACGCTTTCAGGAAGGTGACGCGGAGGAACTTCCGGCCGGTGATCGTGAATTCGATGTCGTGCAGACAATGTTCGGGGCCATGTTTGCTCCCCGGCCAGAGCGGGTGGCTGCTGAGTTGATCCGGGTGTGCAGGCCGGGAGGACTCATTGCGATGGCGAACTGGACGCCTGAAGGATTTGTAGGAAAATCTTTTCAAATCACTGCGGAAATGGTGCCGCCTCCCGCAGGGGTTCCCGCCCCGGCGCTCTGGGGAAACGAGCAAGTGGTTAGCCAGAGGTTTGCAAACGGGATTTCGAAGCTGAACCTGTCCCGGCACAAAGCAATGTTCGATTATCCTTTCAGTCCAAAGGAAGTGGTGGAATTTTTCCGGCAATACTTCGGCCCTACGCAGGCAACATTCTCAAGACTCGACAAACAGGGTCAATCGGAGTTGGCTTCCCGGTTGGAGTCTTTGTGGACTGAGCACAATATCGCCAGCGAGGGCCGCACGACAATCGAAGCGGAGTATCTGGATGTCAGGGCGATTGTATCCAGCTAAGGGTTCGTTTAGCGGGCAAGTGAGGGAATGGGCATGTAAAGGATTGTTGCCGTGCTGTACGTGGGACACATCAGATGCGAAAAGAATTCAGGTTGAAGCTAAATGGAGATAAGTCTCGCGATGACGCGACTGCATCGTTCACGCTTCCGTTCGACACGCGAGAGGTCTGGGGCAAGGCTAAAGTCCCCGTCAAGGTGACGATCAATGGCTACACCTGGCGCAGTACAGTCGGGAACAGGGACGGGACTCAGTACATCGTCGTGAATGCGGCCGCGCGCCTCCATGCTGGTGTCAAGGCTGGAGACGTCGTTACGATCATCCTTGAGCCGGATACCGAAAAGCGCGACATCGAGATTCCAATCCGACTGCGGAGGTCGCTGGGCGCGAAGCTCACGGAAAAGCTCAACCATCTCTCATTCAGCCACAAGAAAGAATTCGTCGTTTGGTATTCCGAAGCAAAGAAGGAAGACACACGGGCTCGGCGAGTAGAGAAGATGAAGACAATGCTCTTGTCGGGAAAAGTCATCAGCTGATCACGACTGTGCCACAGCGAGTTCGCATGCTGCCTTCTAGATACTCCATCGACTACGAAGCCGTGCTGTCCGAAGCGAGGACGCACAGTACGGTAAACACGACGCTAGCCTTAAAGGAACACCTTCCATCAAGATGGCGCGATGTTTATTTGAGTGCGATCAGGCACGAGCCAAACCTCGTTCGGTTTCGGCATGGCACGTTCGAGTATCTGTGCGACATTTATTCCCAACTGGAAACAACGGGCTCTATCCCCTATGACCAGACAATCGCCGATCGGGTGATCGGCGTGCTAGGGACATCCTCAAGAGCACAACAAACTCGCAATGCGAGACGCATCAGGGTCGAGTTAACCGAAGAACTGGAAGGAACATTGCGGGACGATGGACATTTCATGGCGCACAGCATTGGGGGTGGTTTCGACGTAAATCTTTTCTCTCAGGAAAGGTGTTTGAATCGGGGCTGGTCGCTCCAGGGAAAGATTTATCGCCAGATGGAGAAATATTGCCATGAGCGAGAGGGCATCTTTTGTTTCTCACGCCCTGTTTACGCTGATGGCTCCAGTGTTCCTCGCTGGCTGGAGTTCGGGGTCCTAAAGACTGACGACACTCTTTGGGTCGAGGTTTTCGACAACTGAAGCACGCTCGTACGTTAGAGTGCACCAATCCCATACCTGCAAGCCGGGATCGCGGCCACGACCTAAAAGCTATCGATTATCCTGATTGCATGTCTGACGCCAGCGCAGTACGCATGCACGTTGCTGCTCGTGGTCGGCGGATCGAGTGTTTCACCATCGTCTGGAACGCGCTGGAAGGAATCGCTGCCGTTGCAGCGGGTGTCATCGCAGGAAGCATTTCCCTCACCGCTTTTGGCATCGATAGTTTCATCGAAGTGACATCCGGGACGGTCTTGCTCTGGCGGATATCGGTCGATGCTAACGAGCAGCGGAGAGAACGGAGCGAACGTATCGCGCTCCGCCTACTTGGTGTCTGTTTTCTCGTCCTCGCCATCTACGTCGCGGCTGAGTCGATCCGCGAGCTGCTCAGTCGCAATGCGCCGGAGCGCAGCGTGTTCGGTATCGTCATCGCCTGCGTTTCACTCATTGTAATGCCGATACTTTCAAGAGCGAAAAAGCGTGTCGGAACAGAGCTTAACAGCGCGGCGATGCACGCGGACGCCAAGCAGACTGATTTCTGCGTCTACCTTTCAGCAATCTTGCTGCTTGGTCTCGTCCTGAACGCGCTTCTCGGATGGTGGTGGGCTGATCCGGTTGCGGGACTCGTGATGGTGCCAATCATCGCCCACGAGGGTTATCGGAGTCTCAGAGCCGAAACATGCGGCTGCGAGTGAGCCTTTACGCTATCCGCCGCTCAGACTCGTTCTCTTTTTTCACAACTTCGCTAGGCTTCGCGTGGGGTTGGTCCATGTGAAAAAGGAAACACATGCTGCAATAAGTTTCCTGGCAAAGATCGCACTCCTCAAAATGCAAGTCGCACAGTTTGGCTCCGCAGTCGCAACACTCAGCGACCGACGTACGCCCACAAGGGCAGCCATTCGCATCGTCTACGCCGCGAACCATCACAATCTCGCAGTGGCTCACTCTTCGGCTCCGAAGTTTAGGCTATCAAACCTTAGGCTATCAAGGATCGCGACGAAGATAGGGCGAAGTACACGCGAGCAGGTCCAAACGCCGTTGGGTTTTACCGCATCTACAGTAAACCCTGTAGAGCATTAAATCCTTGTTGTGTTAGGCTTCGCAGAGCAATACCTCCCCCGCGCTTGCCATCGCGGAGGACAGAATGAGCGCCACAGAAAAAGTTAACATCCTGATGGTGGATGACCACCCCGACAAACTACTCACCTACGAGGTGATTCTCAGTGAGTTGGGCGAGAATTTGATTAAGGCTACTTCCGGACGCGAAGCCCTCGAACAACTACTGAAGAACGACGTTGCGGTAGTGTTGTTGGATGTGAACATGCCGATACAGGACGGCTTCGAATTGGCGCACACGATTCGACAGCACCCCCGCTTTGAGAAAACGGCAATTATCTTCATCTCCGCTGTGCGCGTCACCGACCTCGACCGCCTGACTGGGTTTGAGCAAGGGGCGGTGGACTATATTTCCGTTCCGATTGTACCCCGGCTATTACGCGCCAGAGTCAGAGTGTTCGTGGAGTTGTATCGCAAGACGCGAGAACTGGAACGGGTGAATGGCGAGTTACGCACCGTTTCGAGCCGCTTGATAAGGATGCAGGATGAAGAGCACCGGCGGATCGCTCGGGAATTGCACGACGGTTTAGGACAGGAACTTGCTGCCCTGACGATGACCTTGGCGCAGATTCCTGAGTACAAATCGGTTGAAAAGAAAGATCAGGCTGTGAACGAGGCAAGTGAGATCGCGGCTCGCGCCATCCAGCAAGTCCGCAGCATGTCCCACCTCTTGCACCCACCGTTGCTCGATGAGGTAGGTCTGCTGCCTGCCGTTCGGTGGTACTTGGACGGATTGACGAAGCGCAGTGGAATTGCGACATCACTAGAGGTAAAGCCTGCTGATTTCCCACGGCTCACGGGCGACTTAGAAACTGCAATCTTCCGCGTCATTCAGGAAGCCCTCACCAACGTCTTCCGGCATTCGGGAGCAAGGAAGAGTTGGGTTACTCTGTGTCAGCAACACGGAAACGTGATGGTAAGGGTCAGCGACGATGGCAAAGGAGTCGGCCCAGAGATTGCGGGGATGCGACCTGGCAGTTTGGGCATTGGTCTGGCAGGGATGAGGCAACGCGCCAAGGAGTTTGGCGGGACTCTGCGGCTGACCAACGCAAATCCGGGAACGCTCCTCGAGATCGTCATTCCTGCCCGATGCCTAGTTCCCCAGGACGAGCATGCGACCGCCTGAGAAAACGCGGTTAGCGCAGACCTCCCAATAGTTCGCCGCGCGTCCCCAGTTGATTGACCGAAAAAGCCGGGGAACGCTGGATCCACGGCGCCCCGGCTTTTGGCCGACAGATCAATATCAGTCCGATTTGATTGCGCTGGTGTGGTTCGAGTTGCTTTGGTTGGGCCGATTTTTCACCTGGTCGAATGGGAGGCCGGACCACACGCTAGCACGGAGCTTTATGTGACTTCCCAACTTGAGACGTGACGTGCAAATCGAACCACTACGCGACTCTGCCTTACGTTTTAGATGTTTCTAAGTATTGCCTTAAAAGACGAGGGTTCTTATCTTTCAATTTCGGACCTTACACGGACCGGAAGGAGAACGATGAGCCTCCTCAGAGCATGGGCCTTCGCAACCGCTGTCCTCCTCTTCGTCGCACCGGCCTGCGCTCAGACGACAAGCCCAGACGTACCAGTTTCGCCGGCTGATTTAATACGGGCGGTTGTGTCCAGTGAACTGAATCGGCAGGTGGATCGAAGCCACTGGATGTATGACGCAGAGAAAGAGGAATACGGCAAGAAAGAGACTAAACAAGTCGTGCAGTTGCGGGAGTTCTCTATCGCAAGATTGACCGCGATCAACGGGCAGGCGCTTCTCCCGGCACAACAGCAAGAGGAGACGGAAAGAATCGAAAAGCTTGTGGGTCATGCTGCGGAGCAGCAAAAATTGGAAGAGGTTCAGAAGAAAGACGCAGAGCAATGTCAGGCATTCTTCAAAATGATTCCCGATGCTTTCCTGTTCAGTTACGAAGGACGTGAGGGCGAGTTGATAAGGGTTAGCTTCAGACCAAACCCGAGCTTTCAACCCTCTTCGCGGGAGGCGAAGGTGTTCCATGCGTTGGAAGGCGAGATACTGATCCAGGCCAAGGAACGGAGACTAGCAGGCATAAGTGGTCATCTGGTAGAGGATGTGAAGTTCGGCGGCGGCTTGCTGGGGCATCTGGAGAAAGGTGGCACGTTCAGTGTCAAAAGAAGCGAAATTGGTCCCGCTCAATGGGCTCTGACAGGCATGGAAGTGGATATGAAAGGAAAGGCGCTCTTGCTCAAAACGATCGCTGTGCAGCAGAAGGAATACCGCCGCAATTTTCGAAAACTGGCAGACGACCTCTCCGTCGCGGAAGCCGCAAACATCCTCAATGGTCGTGTTACTCTTGCCGCGATCCACTAGCAAGTCAAACTTGATTTCCCCCCCTTGCTTTAAGCTGAAAACTAAACCTCTGCGGTCATAGCCCGCACTCGGGTCTGCTACCTGCGCTTGATGACGAATACCGTTTTGTCGTCAATGACATCAGCTTCACCGATTTGCTGTAAGCGTTCATCGCGCTTGACGGCATAGTCAAGCAATGCGTTACAAATTTCGCGGGATGGCTGGTCTTTGTGATTGCGCATCACGCGCTCGAGCTGGGATCGTTCCTCGTCATCATTGCCGTCGTAGACTCCGTCGGTATAGAGGAACAGTATGTCGCCGGGACTCATCAAGGTAATCTCGGCCACATCGGAGGAGTTCACCTGCCGTTTTCGCAGGCTGATCGAAAAATATTTGTTCCGGTCTGGATGATCTTCGGGAATTTCCAGGCCTAGAGGAGGAAACTGCACCATTCGAGCCTGGCCGATCTCCATAAACTTGCCGAACTCGTTAGAAAAAACCAGCGGCGGCGGGTGGCCAAAATTAACGAAACGAAAAAGTCCTTCGGGACGCATTTCGCCATAGAGCATCGTGGCGATTTCGCGCGCACTGTCTTTGGGATTGCGTCCGAGCGCGTTGCGCGCGGTGACGGACTGCGCCAGCCGCAGATTGATTTTTTCAAAAAACCCCGGCGTAGTTTTTCCGTAGCGGTCTAGTTCCACCAGCATTAAAGCATGAAAGGTATCGTGGACGGTCGATGCAATTTTGGCCGAGATGAGGCCGTGCCCCTGCGCATCCACCAGCAGCACGCCGGCTGTGGTCTTCAACTCCGGAAGATCTTCCGCGATACGCAACTGTTCGGAGCTTTTCGCTCTTCTGTATTCAAGAGGCGTTGATGGCTCGTGGTTCAGCCGAGTTTCCAGCCAGCACACATGGTCATCCACCATATTGCGCGCCGGTTGCCCAGCCGGCAAAGGGTCGAGATAGAGTTTCGCAAGTTTGAGCGCCCGGGCGATGCGGCCATCAATGTTGTAGCGCTGTTGAAAGTTAATGTACTCGAAGAGGTCGCCGCCAACCGTCCCCGCGGGAATGGAGTTGCCATACATATCGATGCCCGCGAGTTGTGGGATTGCGCCTTCGACCGGCATCAGTCGCTTGCGAAGATATTCGTCGATTGTGGGGCCGAAAGATGATTGATTCATGGCCAGAGATTTGCACCGCCTAAGATATTGATTATCGGTGGTAGCCTTGTCTTGTGGCAAAGGAATCGGCCAGCAAAATTCTTTCGATCGGCGGGCGGGAAGTCCAGATCACGAACCCTGAGAAGTTGTATTTTTCTTCGCAAATAAAAGTCACCAAGCTCGAACTGGTTCAGTACTTTCTCTCCGTCGCTCCCGGTGCGCTGGCGGGGATCCAAGAACGGCCGATCGTCCTAAAACGTTTCGTCAACGGCGCTGAGGCGGAGGCGTTTTATCAAAAGCGCGCGCCAGAGAAGCGACCAGCCTGGTTACGCACGGTCACTTTGTCGTTCCCTTCCGGCCGAACTGCCGAAGAAATCGTGGTCGATGACACGTCCGGACTTGCCTGGATTGTAAATCTTGGCTGCATCGAACTACACCCGCATCCGGTGCGCTCCGGCGACCTCGATCATCCCGATGAACTGCGCATCGATCTGGATCCGATTCCCGGCGTTAGTTGGGACGATGTTCGCCGCGTCGCACTGGAAGTTCAGGCCTTTCTCGATGAAGTCGGCCTTCGCGGCTGGCCGAAAACCAGCGGCTCGCGCGGCATGCACGTTAATGTGCGCATCGAACCGCGTTGGACGTTCACGCAGGTTCGCCGAGCGACTGTTGCCTTATCGCGAGCGGTCGAGCGCCGCGCCCCAACACTGGCCAGTTCGAAGTGGTGGAAGGAAGAGCGACATGGCGTCTTCCTTGACTATAACCAGAACGCGAAGGATCGGACGACATGCTCTGCCTATTCAGTGCGTCCGCTCCCGGATGCTCGCGTTTCGACTCCTCTTTATTGGGAAGAGGTTCCTGATTGCAATCCGGCGGACTTTACCATCTTCACAGTTCCTGAGCGCTTCGCGAAAATCGGCGATCCACATGCCAAGATGGATGCATCGCCGGGCTCGCTGGAAAAATTGCTGGAACTGGCCGATAAAGATGAAGCGGCCGGTATCGCCGACGCACCCTGGCCTCCGCACTTCCGCAAGATGGAAGGCGAGGCTGCGCGCGTGATGCCTTCCCGCGCGAAATCTGGCGCGAAGAAGATAACGAAGCCGCGCGTAAAGATGCCCTTGATTACGGTCGCGAATTCGCCTGATAAAGCGGCCGCGCTGGCGGGTCTAGAGCGATGGAAGGCCAAACACGCGGATATCGCAAGTCTGCTTGCTGTGGACGATGTGCTGGTCGATTCCATGCGAGGCCGCTCATCCACGTGGACACGCATCCGCATCAACCTGCGTCATGTCCCAGAAGAACAACGGCCCCCGCAGGAAACTCCAGAGCCAGACGATGATCCCACACGGGAGTGGCGGGAGCGTTGGAAGAACCGGGGTCCGGAATAGCGCGTCCCTAAGGGGACTAGCGGTTGTTTGGTTTTCACCGCCGGAGCTACGTCGCTTTCGCGACATAAGTCTCATCGTCCCTGGGGAAAGATTGCCGCCAGTTCCTGGGGAGGAACAACTTCAAGCTGGGCGTAGGTACAATCGGTGGGCTTCTTGTCCGTTCGCCATCTTCGGAATTGCGCTGTGTGCCGGAAGCGATCTCCCTGCATGTGATCATAAGCAACTTCTACAATCAATTCAGGCCGCACTGGCTCCCACGACAAATCTTTGCCTTGGCTCCAGCGACTCTGTCCACCCGGCATTCGCTTGACGCCCTCACCATTCTCGGTCGCGTACTCAGCCCAAGCCTTCCACGGATGGTTCATCAGCGCATCTTTTCGATACGGATTGAGAAACTCCACCAACTCTTCTCGTTTTGCGGTACTGAAACTCGCACAGACTCCGACGTGTTGCAAAGCGCCGGCATCGTCGAACAAACCGAGTAGCAGTGAGCCGACCATTGTGTGCTCGCCTTTTTTATGCCAGCGGAATCCAGCAACTACGCAATCGCAGTCGCGTTCGTGTTTCACTTTAAGCATCACTCGCTTATTCGGCTCGTAAGTTCCTGCAGGATCTTTGGCCATCACACCATCCAAGCCTGCGCCTTCAAAGCGGCGAAACCAATCGGCGGCAATACTCCGATCGCTCGTTGCAGGTGTGAGATGAATCGGCGGTGAAGCTAAACCAAGCAGCAACTCCAGTTCGCGTCGCCGCTTTTGAAATGCCTCGCCTCGGAGATCGCGATCTCCGAGGCAAAGCAGATCGAAGAATACAAAAGATGCCGGAATCTGCCCTGATAAAAGCTTTACGCGCGATGCGGCAGGATGCAGACGTAATTGCAGCGCATCAAAATCAAGTCCATGATTTTTGACGATGACCATCTCTCCATCGAGCACACAACGTGCAGGCAGCGCAGCGCGCAGTGGCTCCAGTAACTCAGGAAAGTAACGATTGAGTGGTTTTTCATCGCGGCTTTGGATGAAAATCTCATCTCCATCGCGAAACATCAACGCGCGAAAACCATCCCACTTGGGTTCGAAGATCCAACCGCCCTCGGCGGGTAATTCGTCTACTCGTTTCGCGAGCATCGGCAGGATCGGCGGATTTACCGGAAGGTCCACGCCCCATGGTATAACGTGGCTTCATCTTTTGATCGCGGCTGAAAACGAATCCTGTTCAATGAATCTCGACTACCTTCGCCGTTTCGCCGTCAACCAAAGCCTGTTCGCACCCACCACGCTGAAGCGCGCGCTACACAGATTTGGCTTTGTGCAGGCTGATCCGATCCGCGCGCCGGCACGCGCGCAAGACCTGATCCTGCGCCATCGTGTGAAGAACTATCGTGCCGGCGATCTTGAACGCAACTACACGAAACTCGGCATCGAGGAAGACTTTTTCGTCAACTATGGCTTTGTAACCCGATCCTTGCAGGCGCTGATGCATCCGCGCTGGGACAATTCGGTTGGGCAAGCACAGCCCCCCTGGCCCGCTGCCCGCAGAAAACGCGCGCAGCTTTTGCTCGACTTCGTTCGCGAACGCGGCGCCGTACACCCGCGCGAGGTCGATGAGCATTTCTCCCATGGCAAGGTGAAGAATTATTGGGGCGGCTCATCGAACGCCACGACGCGTCTGCTCGACGCCATGCACTACCAGGGTCTGCTGCGTATTGTGCGCCGCGATGGCGGGGTTCGCATTTACGCCGCGCATCAGCACGAGCCGCGGCAAGCCGATGCAGATATCTGCCGCACACATCTCGATACCCTGGTTGACATCGCGATCCGCATCTATGCGCCATTGCCCGCGAGAAGCCTTCCATTTCTGCTTCGGCGCTTGCGCTACGCTACCCCGCAATGGCAGGAGGAAGTGACTGCTGCTATCCAGCGAGCCAAACAACGGCTCTCGCATGCCCGCGTCGAGGGCATCGATTGGTATTGGCCTGCCGAGGTAGATGCGGCGGGCAACATGTCACAAGATTCAGTCCGCTTGCTTACCCCCTTCGATCCGGTGGTCTGGGACCGCACCCGCTTCGAATTATTATGGGGATGGGTCTACCGTTTGGAAGCTTATACGCCGCTTGCGAAACGTATACGCGGCTACTATTCGCTACCGCTGCTTTGGCGAGATCGCGTGATCGGTTGGGGCAATTTGGCGGTAAAAAACGGTGAGCTACATTCAGAGCTCGGGTACATTAAATTGGCGCCATGCGATCCCGCTTTCAAGCGTGAACTTGATATGGAAATGAACCGGATGCGAACGTTTCTGGGCCTTTGATTCTTAATCGCTGACCATTGCGGAACCGGTGAGCCGACGCACTTTGATGTCCCGCATCGGCGGTCGACCGCAGAACCGCTTGTACTCGCGATTAAACTGACTCGCACTCTGATAGCCGACTTCGAACGCCGCGCTCGCGGCACCGATCCCTTCAGCGAGCATTCGTTCTCGCGCCGCAACTAATCGAAGCTGTTTCTGGTATTGAAGTGGGCTCATCGCCGTCAATGCGCGGAAGTGATGATGAAGAGTTGACGTTCCCATGCGTGCTATTTCCGCGAGTTCCTCTACACGCAAGGGTTTCGTGTAATTGGCACGGAGCCAAGCTATCGCTTTCGCTGTTGGAGTGATTCCTGCGCCCAGCATTCTTCGACTGCTCCGGGTCGGCTAGTCGAAGTATTGTTTTTGCCTTGGAGCGTTTCGATGTCCTCCTATGTGCCATACGGGGCGGCTTCCTACGCCGCACCAGTGTGGTCGTTGAGTTCGAGGCTTATGGTCTCGACGCTCGTTTCCGGTTGGCCGATCAACCGTCCGGAAAAGTTGCATCTGCCAGTACGCCTGAATCTCAAAAACCCGGAAAGGTCAGGCTCAACACCCGCCTACTTGCTCGTTACCGCCCCGCGGAATAAACTTCGGAAACGTTGGTTACCCCCCACCATCCCGGAGCCGCCATGATCGGTCAAACGCTCGGCCGGTACCACATCGTCGAACGCCTGGGCGAAGGTGGTATGGGCGTAGTGTTCCGCGCCAACGATCCGCGACTCGAGCGCGACGTGGCGCTCAAGGTACTGAAGCAGGACGCGCTTCACGACGAAGATTCGAAGCGTAGGTTCCGGCTCGAAGCGCGCGCCCTTTCACAACTGCTCCACCCCAACATCGCGACGCTGTTTGATTTCGACTCCGATCGTGGTGTCGATTTCCTTGTCCTCGAGTTCGTGCCCGGCGAGTCGCTGGCCCAGACGCTCAGGAACGGCCCGCTCCCCGAGACCCGGGCCCGCGCCATCGCACTGGATGTCTCCGAGGGCCTCCAGTCAGCGCATGAGAAGGGCATCGTCCATCGCGACCTCAAGCCCGGGAACATCATCATCACGCCGCGCGGGCGCGCCAAGGTACTCGACTTCGGCCTCGCCCGGGTCATGCCCGAAGGCGCGAGCCTTACTCAGTCGTCCTCCATCAGCGGTCCCGGTGCCCTTGTCGGCACCGTGCCCTATATGTCGCCCGAGCAAGTGCGAGACGGTCGCGCGGACGCAAGTTCCGATCTCTACGCGCTGGGCGCTCTTCTGTTCGAGATGACAACAGGGAGGCGCCCATTTTGCGGTGACGATGTGCTCTCGCTGCTCTACCAGATTGCCCACGAGTCTGCGCCGCTCCTGCGGGTTGTTCGCCCTGGTCTCTCGGCCGAACTCGAGGCGGTGGTGGCGCGTTGCCTCCAAAAGGAACCGCTGCGCCGCTTTTCAGACGCAGCTGCCCTGTTGCGCGCGCTGCGGGGCGAGACTTCGGACGACGGTCGACGATTGCCCACTGGGATTGCCGCGTCAGCAGGCGCCACTGTTGGCTCGAGGCCGGCTGGAAGCATTCAATCGCTGGTGGTTTTGCCATTCGAAAATCGCTCGGGCGACCCGGCCCAGGAGTTTTTTGCCGACGGGATGACCGATGCCCTCATCGCCGACCTCGCGCAGATTGCAGCGCTGCGGGTCATCTCTCGCACTTCGGCGATGCGGTTTAAGGGGACCCATCCGCCATTATCCGAACTTGCGCGGGAACTGCGTGTGGATGGCGTAGTCGAGGGCTCGGCGCTGCAGGTCGGCGACCGGGTGCGCATCACGGTGCAGTTGGTCGATGTGGCGAGCGACCGGAGCCTTTGGGCGAAGAGTTACGAGCGCGGCCTTACCGACATCCTTGGCCTCCAGAGCGAGGTCGCGCACGCGATCGCCGACGAGATTCGGATCCAAGTGACACCCGACGAACGGGCAAGACTGCGATCCAAGGGAGCGGTCAATCCCGCGGCCCACGTCGCCTACCTGCAGGGATCGTTCTTGTGGAACCGATTCACCGGCGACTCAGTAAAGGAGGCAATCCGGCGTTTCGAGGAGGCGCTGGCGAGCGATCCCAATTATGCAGCCGCTTACGCAGGGCTTGCCGACAGCTATATCATGCTGGCAAACCACCACATCCTCCCACCACGCGAGGGATACTCGTTGGGACGCAAGGCCGCAGAGCGCGGGCTCTCCCTCGATGAGTCGCTGGCCGAGCTCCACACGTCGCTAGGCTGGATTCATCGTCTTTTCGACTGGGATTGGCCGGCCGCGGAGCGCGAGTGTTTGCGGGCGATCCAGATCAACCCGGGCTATGCGTTCGGACGAAGTCGATATGCGCTACTGCTATCGGGGATGGGGCGCCACGAGGAAGCCATTGCCGAGGCCCAGCGGGCGTATGAACTCGATCCTCTCAATCTGCTCATCTACACCGTGGTGGGCGATACTCTGTTCTACGCGCGCCGCTTCGAACGCTCTCTGACGCCTTACCGCAAGTGCCTTGAACTGGATCCAACCTTTGGAGCGGCCCACACCGATCTCGCGCGCTCGCTGGAGCATGTGGGCCGGGCCGAAGAAGCAATCAAGGAGTTCGTCCGAGGAACCACGGGACCTGATGGCTTGCCGCGGCCCTCGTCCGGCTTGGCGATCCTCTACGCCCGGGCCGGGCGTCTAGGCGATGCCCGCGCCATCCTGGAGGCAGTGCAGGAGCTGTCGCAAAAGCAATTTGTCTCGCCCTACGGCATCGCTTCGTACTACGCAGTGATCGGGGACAATGACCGCGCGCTCGATTGGCTGGAGAAGGCGTACTCTGAGCGCGATGGCACGCTGGTGTGGCTC
>Ga0210409_10003623_pt1 | contig 17071 bp, 14 predicted proteins | sample IncBWH17MmetaG_FD_161649 | JGI IMG/M metagenome (GOLD analysis project Ga0210409, IMG submission 161649) | Forest soil microbial communities from Barre Woods Harvard Forest LTER site, Petersham, Massachusetts, United States - Inc-BW-H-17-M | ecosystem: Environmental > Terrestrial > Soil >...
CGATCGGGGGCGTTCGGGCATCCAGAACAGCAACCTGTAATCCGAGTCTGCGCGCCGCGATCGCCGCGACAATGCCCGCCGGTCCCGCTCCGACAACGATGACCTCGCTTCGTTTCATCACAATTAGATAATCAGATGCCCGCGTGAAAGTGAGAGTTGTTCTTCGAGACTCCCGCTTTGTAAATAAATTGTCTCCTCAATGCATTGTATTCGTGGCGTCATTCGCCGCGCAAACGCCGCAATCAGGCCTCATGCTCGAGCGCGGCGCGGGCATCCTTCAATTCTTTTCGCTTCTCCGCGTCCATTTTGGGGAATGAGAGATCCAGACTCTTCAACGCGCCTATCGTAGCCTCCGCGACGACCAGGCGCGTGAACCATTTGTGATCGGCGGGAACGACGTACCAGGGGGCGTGTTTTGTGCTCGAATTCCGGATCATGTCTTCGTACGCCCGCATATACTTGTCCCAATGTTGCCGCTCCAGGGCGTCGCTCATCGAAAACTTCCAGTTTTTTTCCGGGTCTTCCAAGCGCTCCAGGAAGCGGCGCTTCTGCTCCTTTTTCGAAAGGTGCAGGAAAAATTTCAGCACCACGAACCCGTTTCCGGAGAGATATCGTTCGAACGCGTTAATGTCTTCGAAGCGTTTCTGCCAGATATTATCCAACACCAACTGCGCGGGAATTCTCTGACGGGCGAGCAATTCCGGATGGACGCGGACCGCGAGGACTTCCTCATAATAGGACCGGTTGAAAATGCCGATCTTGCCGCGTTCCGGGAGAGAATGCGAGGTTCGCCACAAAAAATCGTGCTGCAACTCCTCCGCGGAAGGCGCCTTGAACGCATTGACCTGGCATCCCTGGGGATTTACTCCGGACATGACGTGCTTGATGGTGCTGTCCTTTCCCGCGGCATCCATGGCCTGCAAAATCAGGAGAATGGCCCAGCGATCCTGGGCATAAAGTTTTTCCTGCAATCCCGCCAGGCGGGCGATCCCTCGCTCCAGCGCTTCCTTGGCCTGCTCTTTGGACTTCAAACCGAGCGTGTCCGCCGGATCGAAGTCCTTCAGGCGGAAATGCGATCCGTCCGCGATACGGAAGGGTTCCGCAAATTCGCGTAGTTTCATAATTGCGCCACGTCCTTCCCGCTGGAATTTTTCCCCGCGCGAATCACTTCTGTTTGACGGGGAGCCGGACAACGATCCCGTCCAGTTCTTCCGTCATTTTGATCTGGCAACTCAGCCGGCTGTTTGATTCAGGACCTTCCGCCGCGATGCTCAGCATGAATTTCTCATTGTCTTGTGCCAGTGGTATCCGGCCCAAATACGAGACGTCCACATAGACATGGCAGGTGGCGCACATGCAATTCCCGCCGCATTCACCCAAAATCCCTGGAACCTTGTGATTCAGCGCAGCCTGCATGACCGACGTCCCGGAAGGCACGTCAATCTTCCGGAAAATCCCGCTCGGCAAAACATAAGTAACGCTTGGCATCTAAAATCCTTTTGTCCTCGTTCGCGTTGCACAGCTGCGGGCCATAGTGTAAATGCCGCCGGCGAATCCTGTCGAGCTTTCCTGTTCTCCCCGCTCAGTTTGCACTCTTGTAGATCAGCATCACGGCGAGCAAGTGTGGCCAAGGGTCAGGCTGCCGGTAGTACCTTCTGTCGAGCCCACACCCCCTTCCGATTCTGTCCCTCAGGACAGGAGATTTCGACTGCCATACGGAATATCGTCTGCCTCCATAAGGAAAGGCTTGGGGGGAAAGAAATCAGCCACTAGTTCAGCTTGATTTGTTTTCTCTCGAAGCACAGCCGCCTGTCCTGACATGTGCAGAGGACGGGTCGAATGCAGCTCACGAAGCAAGTCCGGCAGACGGCGGGATTTTGTTATTGGCGTCGGCATTACCGGTGAGCCCGAGTGAGGCAATCAGTTCAAATCTCGCTTCGCGCTCGCCACTTCCCAGCTCACGTCAGGCGAAGGAAGGGATAGCCATGAAAACAGTCCACGTTATTCCGCCCTCGGGGAAAACCCGGGAGACAGTCGTGAAGCAGCATGTCCGCCTTAAGCGAGGCTTGTCTGTGACATTTTTCGTTCTTTCGGTTTGTCTAGCTGGGGCTGGAGCTTTTGCTCAACAATTTAGCCGGGATAGAGGTCAGGGAGGTCAAGGGGGCCAAGGAGGCAATCTGGAAAGCCTGGACCCGGGGCCCCGCGCGGTTTCCGTGGGCGCGGGCAAACCCATCCAAGGCCTGTCGTCGCAGCAGATCTTGTTCTTCCAAAATGGCATGTCGCAGTTCAACGAAATAGAAGACGTCGCTCGAACCTCGCCGGGCAACGGCGGGCTCGGCCCCGCATTCAATAGCAATTCCTGCGGTTCCTGTCACTCGCAACCCGCGCCCGGCGGATCTTCCCCCAGCGCAAATGCTTTTCCCAACATAGGGCACAATCCGCAGTTTACAGTGGGCCAGTACATGGGTGGCAGTAACTCCATCCCGCCCTTCATCACTGCGGACGGTCCCGTTCGCGAGGCGCGCTTCAAATCCGATGGCGGTGTCCACGATCTGTTCACGATTTCCACGCGATCGGACGGGAAAGGTTGCAGCATGGCGCAACCTGACTTCGCCGCCGAAGCTGCCAACGGCAACCTCAGCTTCCGCATTCCCACGCCGGTCTTCGGCGCGGGCTTGATCGAGAATATCCCCGATGCGGCCATCCTGGCCAATCTCGCCTCTTCGGCAAGCCGCCAGTTGGGAATCGCGGGCGTTCCCAATCGCAGCGGCAACGACGGATCCATCACCCGGTTCGGTTGGAAGGCGCAAAATAAGTCTCTGGTCATTTTCGCAGGCGAGGCCTACAACGTGGAGATGGGCGTAACCAACGAGCTATTTCCCAACGAGCGCGGATACCCGCCAACCCCAGTTCTACCTGGCTGCATTTTCAACCCAACGCCGGAAGACCGAACGGTTTTTGAGTCCACGGACCCCACTCAAGTTCCATCCGACGTGGACTCATTCGCAAACTTCATGCGCTTCCTGGATCAGCCGATTCCGGCATGCACGACGGACTGCTCGCCGCAGATTCAGGCGGGCAGGGCCATATTCGGAGCCATCGGTTGCGCGAACTGCCACACTCCTTCGATGACCACTGCCAATTCCGGCATGGCCTCAGGCCTCTCGCAAGTGCAAGCTAATCTCTTCTCCGATCTGGGATTGCATCACATGGGGAGCAACCTCGCGGACGGCATTTCCCAGGGAAATGCCGGCCCGGACCAGTTCCGCACGGCGCCCTTGTGGGGCGTCGGCCAGCGGGTGTTCTTCCTGCATGATGGCCGCACATCGAACTTGCTCCGAGCCATCCAGGAGCACGCGGGTCAGGGAAGCGAGGCCAACCGGGTCATCGAAAACTATGAACAGTTGTCACGTCAGAATAAGGAGAGCCTGATCTTGTTCCTGCGTTCGCTCTGAACGGAGTAGGAGGGCTGGCGTGCGGGAATCGCAGGCCGCCGCACGCCGGCTCGCGATGGGTTTGAAGGGTATGTTGCGAGCTACGACGCGCCCCAGACTTTGCGCGCCGTGTCCACCACCAGCTCGAGCTTTTTCCATTGCTCGTCCATGGAAAGCAAATTTCCGGCTGCCGTGGATGCGAAGCCGCATTGCGGGCTGAGCGCCAGGTTTTCCAGCGGCACATATTTAGAAGCCTCGTCGATCCGCCGCCGCAACTCATTTTGCGATTCGAGTTTCGGCTCTTTCGTCGTGATCAGTCCGAGCACCACGCTTTTCCCTTTGGGAACCAGGCGCAGCGGCTCGAATCCCCCGCAACGCGCGGTGTCATATTCGAGAAGAAACCGGTCCACTTGCAGGGACCCGAACAGCTTTTCGGCGATGGCGTCGTAGCCTCCCTCCGTGAACCAGCGGCTACGGTTGTTGCCCCTGCAGATGTGCATCCCGACGGTGGCGGTGCTGCGCGGCACCTCGCGCAACGCGGCATTGTCGCCCGCGACCGCGTTTTCCAGCTCCTTGTCCGGGCTGCGGCCCTCCTGCCTCATGCGCGCCCGCTGCAGCGGATCGAGGTAGTGGGAGTAGAACGGCGCGTCAAACTGAATATACTGCACGCCTTCCGAGATCAGCCATTTCACCTCGTCGCGAACGATTTCCACCAGGTCTTTCAGCAGGTCGGCGTGCGTTGCATAGAATTCGTCGGTGAGGCCTTTCTTGAAGCTGGCCAGCATGAAATTCGACGGCGCGGGCAGAGTCACTTTGAACGGCCCGCGTGTGTTCTTTTTCAAAAACGGAACTTCATGCCCCGTCATTTTTCGAAGTTTCCGGAGTTTCGCCCCGGCGGCGAGCGCCGTGCTCCCTTCCACGCGTCCTCCCGGTCCTTTCCATTCCAGCGGCAGGCGCTCGGAAACGAAGCCTTCGACCGCTTCCGCCATGTCGGTGAGCCAGGAGCCCCGGCGCATTTCACCGTCGGTCACCACATCCAGTCCTATTTGGCGTTGCTTTTCGAGGACTTGAAGAACCGCGCGGTCCTCTTCGGCGCGAAGCTGCTCCAGAGGGAGGTTCCCCGCTTCATGCGCCGCGCGCGCCTGCAGCAAGTACGGCGGGCGAAGCAGACTGCCGATGTGTTGCGCACGATAGGAAGCAGGCATGTCGAATCATTTCCTCGTTTAATGAAAGTGGAGTAGCGAGCGCAATTGTTCGTGAAACAGCGCAACAGTATCGGAGCCAAAAGCGAACGTCAAGGGACGCTAGGGACTGTGCTTCCCGTCGGAGGACAAATGTTCTTGAAATGTTTTGACTAAGTGGAGCGAACCTGTGCAACGCCCAGCGTGCGAAGCTGCGTCTGGCTCTGGCTTTGCATCCACAAATTCCTGAGCGCGGAAATCGGCCAGATCGAACGCCAGGCTCCCAGAAGGGACCCTTTCCACGTCAGCCGGAAATAGTCGCCCGCGGAATCCAGATGCATGTATCCGCGCTCCTGCTGGCGCACCCCAAATCGCTCTAGACGCCGCTTCAATTCAACCAATTCCTGGCCCTTTGCCGGCAACTCCGGCTTCGACCCGCCCGTGTTTTGTTCCACCAGCATCCGATGCACGCGGTAAAGAGTGAAAGCGTCCTTCACCTGAGGGAAGCGAAAAATATGATAGGAAGGCCAGGGATACAAGACCGGGGCGGTGGCATTTGTATTCGTATCCACTTGCGCGTCATTCGAGCACCGGGTAATAAATTCGGAGTATCCCTTCATCTGCTTGGTGGACTTGACGACGGATACGTCCGCCCATTCCAGCGTTCTGGAATTGCTCAACAGCGCCATATAGCTTTCGGTGCCGGCGGCCATAGTCCCCAGGTTTATATACCCGACTGGTTCAAATCCGAGACCCGCAATGGCCGCAACACGGGACGTCATGAAGGCCCGGACATCCGGTGGCAGCGATTCCTCGGGCACAAGTCGAGGATCGATTTTGGCCTTGAATCGGAACGTTGCGCGCAGCACGATCGGCCCGAGCAGAAATAGCGCGCCATAAATTTTCAGAAGGAGAAGAACAAGATTGTTTTGCATAAACATCGGCATGGCAGCCTCCTCGTATGCAATTGCCTACCTTGAAATGCCGAGGATTCGGAACCGTTCTGATAACCAAAGGTCGCGCATTCTCAATCCAGTTTTCGGGCCAACTCGTCCAGCCAGACGTCCAGTGTGGAGCGTTGCTCGCCGGTCAACTCTCCGAACGCCACGCCCATGCCGAACCCGGCATGCGTGTAGATGACGTTCCCGGAAAACTCACACGTACTGCAGCCGTAACGAATGCGAAGGCGGACGTCAGTCCCTTTGGGAAGCGGATTGATGGAATCGATGTAACAGCCGCGCGCGCTCAATTCCGAAACACGCGCGTTATCCTTCATTCCCACGACTTCCGCCTCGGCAATAAACGCGAAGCGGGGAGTCGTTCGGGCCACTGTGTAGGGAGTGTCTGTCATGATGTAGTCTCGCTCCGATGATGATTTGGCCAAGGACCCTTACACCTATTGTACGCAGGGAATTTGTGTCGCGCGGAAGCATGCGCAAAGGATTGCGAAAGAGCTAGCTGTACTTTGGTACAGGTACAGCCTGTACCGGCGATTCGGACAAGGCTGCCCGCTTTACGAATCGGGACACGAGGAAGGGCAGCTCTGGACTGCCCGGGATTCTGCATTGGATTGATGGTTTTGGCAGCGCCGGCGTCCCGCCGGCTCCGTGCTCACGTAAGGGGACGCGAACCTCGCCAGCCCCTCCTGCCCCTGACGAGCAAGAAGCCTGCGTTACGCAGGACGCCGGCGATGAGCATTGTATGGGCCTCGGCGCGCGTGCTAAGATTTCGCACGCTTAGGGTGGAATTCCCCACAGGAGTGAATTATGAAATCGATTGTTTACATTCTTGCGTGCGCCGCCATGCTCTCCTTCGCGGCAGGCGCGCATGCGCAGACGGCGCGCCCAGTTCAGACGTTCGATACTTCCGCGGGACCTGTGAAAATTACCCCGGTGTACCACGCTTCATTGGAAATCGAAGCCGGCGGGAAAGTCATTATCGTTGATCCAGCCAAACCTGCCGTGTTTACTGGACTTCCGCAAGCCGACCTGATCTTGATTACGGACATTCATGGCGACCATTTGGATCCGGATCTGATCAAGGCCGAAAGCAAAGCCGGCACCGAGATCGTCGCCCCGGCAGCGGTCGCCAAGACCGTGACCACCGCCAAGGTCATCGGCAACGGCGAAAAGACCACCTGGGGCGCCTGGACGATCGAAGCCATCCCCATGTACAACACCACAGCCTCGCGCGGCCCCGGGCCCGGCAAGCTGTTTCACGATAAAGGGCGCGGCAACGGCTACGTGCTCACCTACGGCGGCAAGCGCTTCTACTTTTCGGGCGACACTGAAGGCATTCCCGAAATGCGCGCTCTCAAAAACATTGACGTCGCTTTCGTGTGCATGAATCTGCCCTACACCATGACGCCGGAAGAAGCCGCCGATGCCGTCAAGGCGTTTCATCCCAAGGTGGCCATCCCTTATCACTACAAAGGGCAGGACACCGCCGTGTTCAAGAAAGCGCTGGACGGCACAGGCATAGACGTGCGCTTGCTCGATTGGTACCCGAACACATAAGTAAGGTTTGGAATTAAGTGGCACAGGCTTCAGCCTGTGAGTTTTGGTCCAAGTAAGGACCAGCCCCCCACAAGCCGGAGCCTGCCCCACTTTTACTTCTTGACGGGAGGAGCCTCGGCCGGTTTCAATCCAGTCGCGGCCTTTTGAATATCCTCAACAGCCTTCGCGTCCAACACAAATAACGCCGGCCCATCCGCTCTCTTCGCCAGGTACCCGCTTCCGCTCTTGGCAATATCCACTTTTTCTACGAGCTTGCCGTCTTTGGAGGTCACCACCAGGGAAAGCGCCGGGCCGGAAAATCCGGTGGTCGCAAATTTCGTAGCCGTCAGAGTCCGAATCGAGCGCAGGAATTCCTGAGCGGCGACCGCATCCGTCTTTTTCCCGTCGCCGGACCACCAGTCCTCGCCGTTGCGCGTCAGGAAATATCCCTTTGATCCGTCGTGCAGTTCGACCTTGTCCGGATCCTGTTCCGCGAAATCGAAGACTCTCTTCTCGCGAAAATCTTCCGCATCCTTGTTGACCGCGTCGCCGAGCTCGTTCGCCACTTTATACGCGCCCTCCATCGCGGTCGTTTTTGCATAGTAGCCGTCCGCGGCTTTGCGAATTTGCAGTTCCTGGGAGCCCGAAGCGTCCGTGGCCTTCAAGGTCGCGATCGGCGCGCCCGAAGCAAACAGGGATGCAGCCTTCTTCATGTCCGCGTCCGATGTGCTCGGGTCCATGGTTGCCGTGCGCAGTTTTTCGATGATCGTTTCCATCTTGGAAGTGTCGCCGCGCAAATTCGCGGGACTCCGAACGGTCCATTGCCCGTTGTCGGAACCAAAGCTCAGGCGCAATTTCGCGCCGTTGATTTCCACGCCGGACAGCTTGTCGAAATCCACGGGCATCAGGCGTTTGTCGCGCAGGTCTTTCAGGCCCTTATCCAGATTCGTTTTTGTGTTCTTGGGGACCGAATACACTTTGGATTCGCCGGAAACCATGACGTACGCGGAGTCACCCGTGGGAGTTCCGTCGCCGAGCAGGATGGTTTGCGTCTTCCCGTCTTTTTCGGTGGCCGATACCTGCGCCTCGGGCTCGGCCAGGCCGAATTGTTTCAGGTCGGATGGCTTTTCCACGATCAGCGTGGCGCCATCCATCGGCGACAAATTGTACAGAATCGTCGAAACCGATTCCTGATCGGCGACCAATGGTTTCGGCGAAGTGATTTTCCAAGCCGACGTACCGGCGCGACTCAGAACGACGTCGTCGCCGTCCTTTTTCTTTACTTCCAGTTTAGAAATGTCGTCCTGAGTCAGGGCAATAACCTTGGCGTTGGTCGTGCTCGGGCTGGCATTCACGCTATCGTTCGCGGGCTTGCGGTGATTGGACCAATAAAGCGTTCCGGAAAGCACAATCAAAACAAACGTCGCAACGATCAGCTGTCGCATCTTCCGCATATTTTTGTCTCACTATGAATTGTAAGAAATCGAAGTTGCCGCTATCTCCTCCGCCACCACACGGAGAGACCTGCCAGCAGGAGCGCTCCCGGCAAGAGGAATTGGCTGCTGATGCGAACCCAGTTGAATTGCGCGCCGGTCATGTTGACTTTGCGGTCTTCCGGAGGTTTTGGCCGGATGGAGATCAAGTCTTCATCCGAGGAAAGCCAGTTCATCGCGTTCAGCGCCAGATCGCTATTGCCGTTGAACGAGAGAAAGGAATTCGCAACCCAGGAAGAACTGCCCACGACGACGAAGCGTCCCTCCGAATTTTCCTTGCCGGTATTGTAGGTGCCGGCGGCGGCGATGGTCAGGGGGCCGTGGGCGTTCTTGGGATCATTTGGATTCACATTCGGCGTATCGAGTTTGGTCGTCGCCAGGCTCGAATCCGAGGATTCAAACAGCTTCTGCACCGTGGTCTTGTCCGTGTTCTTGATCGTCAAGGACCGGGACAATGGAAACCCGGTCGCCGTCCCTTTCATTTCGTTGACGATGGGGTGCGAATCGTACGTGGATACCAGTGCGACCGTCGGCCCCATCCCCAGCAGTTGGCCCACGGGGCTCAGATCCAGCAGCAGATTTTTTTCCACGCTGACGCCCCAGCCTTGCAGCACATTGTCCAGCGCTTCGTTGTCCGCGGTGGGCCGCCCGATCTTCAGTGGCGGGTCCAGCAGGAACATGGCGCGCCCGCCGGCTTCCACATATTTCTTGATGGCATCCACTTCGCTTTGCTGGTAGTCGCTCTTGGGGCCGCTCACCACCACCACTGTGCAGTCCGAGGGCACTTCCGCCTTTTCGAGCAGGCTGATGGACTTCGAGGTGTAATCGTCCTTGCTCAATAAATCCTTGAGATGCGAAAGTCCCGCGCGATCCGTGTCGTCAATCTGGCGCTCCCCGCCGCCCGTCACGAAGCAAATCGTGCGCGTGTTGCTCTTGAGGTCGCGGATGATCGCCCCGGTCACGTCTTCTTCCGTGGTGCTCTTGGCTTCTTCTTTTTTCGCGCCGATTTGCACCACGGTGGTGCCGTACTTGGTCACGCCCGCGGCCCGCGCCGCCTGCGGATTCTTATCGGGATCCACGTAATCGAGCCGCACTTTCGGGGACAGCGTCGCGTAGCGGTCCAGCAAATCCTTGCCCGTTTGGAAGCTTGTCGACTTGTCAAAGTAAGTGATCGCTATGGGTTGCGCCAACCCCTTCACGATCTTGGCGGTCTGGTCGGAGAGGCTGTAACGTTTGTTCGACGTCGAGTCATACGACTTGTTGTAACGGTTGGCGAGGACGTTGGCCACCGAGACGATGCACAGGATCACGAGAATATACAACGTCACATAGGCTGCGTATTTGGTTTGCCGTGCTTCCATCCACTGGCGATTCACTTACGACCTCCACCGCATCGATTCCATCGATCGCGCCGTAAAAAACAATCCCAGAAATATTACCGTCACGTCGAAAATGGCGTCCTTGGTATCAAGAACGCCTTTAGCGAACGAGTCAAAGTGCGTAATCACGCAAATGTACGAGAGCACCTGCGCCCAGGTGGCGTTTTCATACTGGCTCACCCAGCCCAGCACCCACAGCAGCAGGCAAACACCGAAGGTCACGGCGCCGGCAATGATTTGATTTTTGGTCATCGTGGAAATAAAAGTTCCGATGGCGATCAGGCCGCCGGCCTGCAACAAAAGTCCCAGGTACCCGACGGCCAGCGGCTTCCAATCGGGGTTGCCGTACCGGAACAGGAACAAAATATCCAGCACGGTCGCGAGCAACATCAATGCGTACATGATTACCGCGGCCCCCCATTTTCCGATGATCACCTCCACGTCCGTGATAGGCGATGTGGTGAGCAGTTCGATCGTGCCGCTGCGCTTCTCTTCGGCAAACAGGCGCATGGTGATCAATGGGATGAAAAACAATCCGATCACGTTGACGTTGGCGAGCAGCGGCCGCAAGACCTGCTCGTTTAGATTCATCGGAAATTGTTCGCCCTCGAGTGTCGCTTCCATGGCCATGTTCACGAAATAGCCCAGGGAGTTCCAGAAGAAGAACCCGAATATCACGGCGAACATCACCAGCAAAATGTAAGCGACCGGCGATACGAAATAGCTGCGCAGTTCCTTGCGGCAAATAATCCAGATGTTTCTCATGAATTCGTTCCTCCTGCGGCGACAGCTTCCATTTCCGCGGGCGCTTCCGATCCCGTCAGTTGGAGGAAGATTTCTTCCAAGCTCAGCGCGGTGGGCCTCAGCTCGTTCAAATCCCAGCCCGACTCGACGACGGCGCGAGCCACATCGCCTCGCACGGCCTTGGTCGCCTCGACTTCAAAAATCACGCGCTTCTGGCCGTCGGCCTTGGGGATCACGCGGCTCACTCCCGCGATTTGCTGGAGCTTGCGCTGCACCGACGAGGCATCCAGGCTGCCGTTGCGGCCCGCGACTTCGACCAGCACCGATTCTCCCGAACGCGCCCGTTGCTGAAGATTGCTCACCGAATCAGTGGCCACGATCTTGCCTTTGTTGATGATGATCACCTGCTCGCACGTCTGGCTCACTTCCGGAAGGATGTGTGTGCTGAGGATGATGGTGTGATCGCCCGCGAGACTCTTGATCAAGTCGCGCGTCTCATTGATCTGCTTGGGGTCGAGGCCTGCCGTCGGCTCGTCAAGGATCAAGACGTCCGGATTGTGGATGATCGCCTGGGCCAGGCCAACGCGCTGCCGGTACCCTTTCGAAAGCTTTCCGATGATCCTGCTTCGAACGTCGGCGATCGCGCAGCGCTCACAGGCATAGTCCACGCGGGCGCGCAAGTCCGATCCGGACAGCCCCTTGAGCTGGCCGACGAACGACAGGTATTCGCCGATCCGCATCTCCGGGTAAATCGGAGGCGTCTCGGGAAGGTAGCCGATGCGCTTCTTCACTTCCATAGGCTGTTCGAGGATGTCGTACCCGGCCACGGTAGCCGTGCCGCCCGTCGGCGTCAGGAAGCAGGTGAGCATGCGCATGGTCGTCGTTTTCCCGGCCCCGTTCGGCCCGAGGAATCCGACGATTTGGCCCTGCTTGACTTCAAACGAGATCTGGTCGACAGCGATGGTGCGTGCGTACCTTTTCGTTAGTCCATTTACTGTAATCATGAGGATTCTCTTTGAGACAGACGCATACGAGTTAACTATGGTTCCACAGTCGCAGATTTACTTTGCAAGACCTGATTCTAAGAACCTTGCCAGCCCCATGTCAATCCTCAACATTACCGAGCGGGTTTGGAGCAGAAGTATGAGCGTGTGGCCGAAAAGAGCGTCATACGATCCTACAAGAAGTGCGCGTAAATTTATTTACGGCTTGTGTAAGTCACAGCCGGACATGAATCACACCTCTACTCCGTTATTTCAGACGCAGGATTCCCCACAAAGGTAAGCAAGAAGATCGTGCGGATTCTCATATGGATCCATCGCTGGACCTTCTTCCGGTCAACCACAACTCTGCTCTGTTCATTGATTTGCGAGTTGAACCCCCTGACTGAACTTCTTTGAGAATTTCTCTTGTTCCGCATCGTCGATCTGCTTTAAAAGGTGCCAGTCCTCGCGCAATTCGTTTCTCGAAATTCTGGGAGCGCGGCTATGCGCCAGGGTTTGTCTTAAGCGGGAAACCAATAATTCCCTCTGCAGTTCCACAGGGGCGCTCCCGCCTTGGAGATCCCTTCGTGTAACTCCCAGTTCCACGGTTTCCTTCCCGTCCGGCCCTTCCAGTGCCTGCAAAACCGCCTGCCCATCCGCATCCAACTTTGGCTCTGATTTCTCAACGAATTTTCGCCAGGCGGTTTCGCTGGCGATCGCGTCACGGTCCGCGGCATGAGTGGTCATGGTCTGTAAATCCTTTAGGAATGCGCGCCTCTCCGCATCTGTCGGAGGGGCCAAAGGTTCGCTGGTCAGGCTAAAAACCCGCGCATTCCTCGCGGAATTGAACCGGTCACCGATCAGGTCGGCGGAGACCGCCCCTCCGGCCAGCAAAGGATGAAACACAGCGAGTGCCACCACATACTTCTTTGCCCGGAAGAGCGACTCGAGAACGCCGCGGACCGGCCTGCTGCGCTTCACGCTGCCGGGAACTTGTGGGATGACAAATTTCGTGAATTCCAAATCCGGATGGCGCTTTCCGTATCTTGCCAGCGACTTCGCCGCATGTTTCGGCGTGCTCACGAAAAGGTCGGGGAATGAGCCGCGCGCCACCGAATGCGGAAAATAGAAATCGAGCACTTCGCGCACGAAGTCGGCGCAGTTGCGCGACACGAAATTGTAAGACGCGCGATTCGGCCGGGAATTGAGCCACGCGATCAAGGCATTATCCTGTTCCGGAGTAGTTTCGATCTCGAAGCCGTAGTTCGTGCGGTCGTAAGACGAGCCAATGAGTTCGTACCAGTCTCCCTTTGGCATTTCGCCGCCCGGAGCATCCGGTACGATGTCTTCCAAATACGCGCGGCGGTATTGATCGCGCAGGAACGTTTCGAGCTTGGGGTCTGCGTACAGCGGAACATCTTCGGGATTTTCGACGGCGTACAGATAGGGGACGAGCGGAATCGCGATCCAGTCGTATCCTCCGATTCGCGCGTAGCGGCTGATGACCACGCCGTGTTCTCCGGGGTTGCAGCGGCGCAGGGTGGCTGGCGTCGCGGCGCAAACGCGCGTCAGGTAGACAGCCGTGTGGCCGGTTCCAGCAAGGGCTCCATCGTAGCTATACGGCTCTTCAAGCAGGACCGTTACATTTGCTCGCGCCTGCGGCGTGAGCCCGGCCAGCAGGAAAAACAGGAAAATCCCAACCCTCGACCATTTGATCTCTCTCCACACATCCAGCTCCTGGGGCTGGCTACTTATTTAGAACACAGCTGGGCGAAGTTTAGTTGCTCCTCCGTGATTCCGTTTAGAGCGGTATCCCGTGCGAATTTCGCCACATAGGCGAAGGCCGGACCGCATCGCCGGGTCCGGCCTTTCGTCCTTGTGCTGCATTGCTGGCATGCGTAATCAGGCAGCAAGCTTGATCGTCTTGCCGGCCAGCACATCCACGCGCTCCTGGAAAATCGTTTGACCGGAAGGATCGCGCAGTTCGAGGTTATGAGTCCCAGGGCGCAGTGGGAACGTTCCCAACTGCCGAACCGTCCCGGCGTACCCGCCGTCGACGTAGACGCTGGCATCTTTCATCTTGGTCTCAAATTTGACTCTGCCAGCGTACGGAGCCGGCTCGACCGCATAGGGGGCATAATAGCCCGGTCCGTACCAGCCATAATAAGCAGGCCCGTAAAAGGGGCCGCCAAAATAGCCGCCAATGAAGATGCGAGGGCGTGCCGAAGCAACCGGGACGAAGATCGCCAGCGCCAGCAGCACCATCGCGGAATATTTCATGTATCGAGTCATGTTACGTCTCCTTTGCCATCAGCTTCGCTCTTACATTGCATTCGACGATAGCTAATGCAGGGCCGATGCCAAATGGGGCCTCAGGGCCGGCAGTTAAGATAAGACATGTATTTTCAATAGGATAGATAGGATGTCAAAATCGCAAGGAGTCTGAAACGTGACCCCCAATTGGTGGTTTTCGCGCAACCGGTGGTGGATTTCAGCCGAGCGTTCCGGCCACGCCAGCAATTTTGTAACACAGGTAGGGGAAGTCCAACCCTCGCGATTTAAGGCACGAGTTTCGGAATGCAATCTTCATCAGGCGCCTGTAATTTTGGGCCCTGCAATTAAACGCTGATATAGCAGAAGCGCCGCCTGCAGGACTCTTGCATCTTGACCGAGGTCGGCAGTCAGCTGCAACCCCAGAGGCAGTCCATCGGCGATTGGCATAGGAATGGAAACCGCGGGCGTTCCGAGGGCCGTCCAGGGCGCGTTCATTCTGGGATCGCCGGTGTTGGATAGGCCCAGGGGCGCAGGCCCGGGGGCGGCGGGAGTGAGAATCACCGGCGTGGACTTGAAGATCTCCGCCATTCGAACCCTGCTCTCCGCGAGGTAATGCCTGGCTTCGGCGTAACGTGCCGCGGAAATCTTCAAGCCTTCGCGAACCAAATTGGCCAGCGGCAAGTCTAGGCGGTCGCCAAATTCCTTTAAGCGCGCCTCATGGAATCGAGCGCCTTCATAAAACATTTCCACGTCGTTCGCTTCGTCGAGTTTCTTGAGCGTGGCAGAAATATCGATCGTCTTGATGTTGACGCCCGACCGGCGCAACAGCGACAGCGACTGCCTGAAAGTATTGGCCATTTCCGGTTCGCAATCGGGGATCGGTTCCGGCGCTGCAAAAGAAAATTGCTCCGGGGTGCCGGTCGAGTGTCCCAGCGCCTTCCAGAGCGCAAGCATGTCCGCAGGCGTGTGTGTGAAAAGGCCGAGCGTGTCCAGGCTTTTGGACAGCGGCAGCATGCCCTCCGTCGGCAGAAGGTCGTAAGTGGGTTTGAATCCGGTAACGCCGCAAAAAGAGGCGGGCCGAATCATCGAACCTCGGGTCTGTTCTCCAATCGTGAAGGGCACCATGCCCGCGGCAACCGCCGCCGCGGATCCGCTCGAGCTGCCGCCCGGAGAATGCTCCAAATTGTGCGGGTTGCGCGTCGGCCCCGCTGTCCGGTAGGCGAAGGCGGTAGTAACGGTTTTGCCGAGCAGGATGGCGCCGCGGCTGCGCATTTCCCGAATGATCGCAGCGTCCGCAGAGCCCAGGCGGCCCTTGTAAAGCGGCGAGCCGTACTCGGTCGCCATGCCGTGCGTCTCGATGATGTCTTTTGCGCCAAACGGAATTTCGGAAAGCGGCCCGTCCGCGGTGGGTTTTTCGGGCTGCACTTGAACCCACGCGTGAATGGACGGTTCGAGTTCCCGGATGCGCTGCAGACAAATCTGCAACCCGCGTTTTCGAGTCTCAATATCCGCCTGCAACCAGTCGGTAAAGGTTTCCATGCGAGGGGATTCTACCGCGGCCGCGGCGCCCGGCGGCAAAGCGGCTAATTTCGAAATGGCGGCCGCCGCGCCAACAACCGCGCTCGTCCTGATGAAATCGCGTCTTGTGTAATTCATGGCCAGACAGGCCGCGGAAAATGCTCTTTTTTGTCGTCCCGAGCCAATCGAGGGATCTGTTTTTCTTCGCCAAGCTCACGAAAAAGCAGATTCCTCGGGCAAACCCAGCCCTTCGGAATGACTCGTTCCGAGATTTTCCGCAGCGACTGTAGTCGGGCCATCTTACGCCCTGCTTGCGGCCGGCACAAGATTTGCTTCCGCCTGCTTGAAATTGACCACGCGGGAAATGCGACTCGATGCGGAGGGAGATATCTAAGTGTGAGGCAACACTGGCTGGCGTGACATTTCGGCGGCTTCGTCCGTGGTTGGTTCGGGCGCATCGGGCCATCCGACGTAGCGTTTCGGATTTTCCATGATACGTTGAATGAGCAGCAAGACACTTGCGCCGTAATGACCATCGTTCGCGCGCTCATCAAAGCTCCAACCCACGTCCACGACTTCACTCACGTCCGCATGGCCAGCCCGGTCCACGATAACCGCCTTCTGTATGCCGCCGACGACGGCGTGCGCGCTGCACGTTCCGTGCTCGTAGAGATGGTGGTGCGCATTGCCGATTCCGACCGACCCGTCGTTGGTGAGAAACATGCTTGTGAACAGCGGGTCGGGCTCGATGAACGCCGCGGGAAGAATGTTGAAACGGTCCAGCCAGCGACCGGCGGCCAAAACCGACCGCAGAACAGGCCCAGGCAACCGGGTGAGCAAACGAAGCTCCCTGTCAATGGGCAGCTCGAGGCCGGAGCGCGCGTCGTTTACAGTTTTGCAAATTCTCTTCATACAATCAGGGAACGGTTCGTTGGCTGGAAACTTCAGCTTCACCGTCACCAGCGGCGAATCCTCCACCAGGCGTTTCTTGGCTGAGAATGAGATCCACGCATCCTTGCGCTGATAGATGCGCCCGCCGGACACAAAGCGATTTATGCCGGGCCGCTCATTCAACGACATGGCACAAGCATAGACGAACAGATAAAACAGGCTGGCGTGCTGCTGCTTTTCATGAGCTCGGTTGTATTCACGAAGCCAGGCTCGAGTTTCTGCAACCCTCAATCGCATGGTGTGAAAGACGACGGACTCATTGCGCTTGCGCATGACATACGGCATCATGCGCCGCGAATCGCTCAGGTTCGTCACCAGGTCTGCGTCACACCGGCGGAACAAGGGCATCGATCATGCTCCTGCGCGCGCTTCGTTACTTTGCGAAGACTCCTCCGAAGAGCGGAAGGCCAAATGTTTCGGGTCGATTTTTTCCAATTCTTCAGCCAAAGCGTCCGTGGCCTCTCTGATTTGCTGCTCGCTGTGTCGCGCCGTGATAAAGAAGCGCAATCGGGCCAGGTGTTCCTCGACCGCGGGATGAAGAATAGGCTGCACATTGACGCCGCGGCCCGACATGGCCCGGCTCAGGCGCACGCAATCCAACGAGTTGCCGACAATGCAG
>Ga0210409_10003625_pt1 | contig 17066 bp, 17 predicted proteins | sample IncBWH17MmetaG_FD_161649 | JGI IMG/M metagenome (GOLD analysis project Ga0210409, IMG submission 161649) | Forest soil microbial communities from Barre Woods Harvard Forest LTER site, Petersham, Massachusetts, United States - Inc-BW-H-17-M | ecosystem: Environmental > Terrestrial > Soil >...
GCGATTTCTTCTGGTGTGTCGGTGAGGTCGATGAATTCCTTGAGCCAGCTGTAGAGGACTTTCATCGAGGGTCCCCGTCCAGCGTGCCGTAGTAAATTCTGGCGAAATATTCCAGGCGCACCCGGCCATGCTCCTCATATTCAAGAAATATTTTCAGCAGGGCGTCCATCATCGGCTGGTAGTTCGGATGCGTTTCCGTGGGCGCAAAGGAGCTGCTGCGCAAGCGGCCGCAGAGGCTTTCCCAGTCCAGCGTCTGATGGCTGGGCAATTCGGCGGCGTGGAACGAGCCACCTTCGAAAAACCTGCTGATTTTTTCAGTTTCCGGGTAGGCATCTTTCACTTTTTTGTACTCGATGCCGAAGCGCTCGAGGATTTCCTCGTAAGCCGCGGTAAATTTCTTCTCGTCCATGCGGCGATCCTGCCAGACCACCACAACCCAGCCGCCGGGCTTCAGGATGCGCAGGAATTCGCTGTTGGCGGCCACGGTATCGAACCAGTGGAAAGCCTGGCCGACCGCGACGTAATCGACACTTTGCGCAGGGAGCGTGGTTTGTTCCGCGGAACCGGCCACGCTGCTGAAATTGGGATACGCATGGAGAAATTGTTCCCCTCCGGAGCGCATTTCGTCGTTGGGCTCGACGCCGATCACGCGATTGCCGTTGTCCAGGAAGAGTTTGCTGAGCAACCCGGTTCCGGAACCGATGTCCGCGATGAGATGATCGGGACGCAAGCGAGTCTTCGAACGCAGCAGGTCCAGCAACGCCGGAGGATAGGTAGGGCGATAGCGGGCATAGTCCGCCACGCGATTGGAGAATCGCTGTTTGGCGTCGTCGAAACTCATTGCCGGCTTTGCGTCCACAAATTCATCTCGCTCAAATCGAAACTCTGGTGGTGGCTGGCGCTCTGTCCTTCGTTCACCTTACGGAAACTGGCGTAGGAAGCGCACGTCGTTCTGGAAAAATACCTGGATGTCATCGATACCGTATTTGAGCATAGCCAGGCGGTCGATGCCGATGCCGAAAGCAAAGCCGGTCACTTTTTTCGGATCGTAATTCACGAAGCCGTAGACGGCAGGATCGACCATGCCAGCGCCAAAAAGCTCAATCCAGCCGGAGCCCTTACATTTGCCGCAGACGCCGCCGGTTTTGGCGGTTCCTGTGCCGGCGCAGAAGATGCACGAAGCGTCGAATTCGACGGAAGGCTCAGTGAACGGAAAATAGCTGGGACGAAAGCGCGTTTTGACGGATTCACCGAAAAATTGCTTCACGAAATAATCGATGGTGCCGGTGAAATCGCAGAAAGTGATGTCGGAGTCGACGGCCAGGCCTTCGATCTGGTGGAACATGAAGGAATGCGTGGCGTCGGGATTGTCGCGGCGATAGACCTTGCCGGGAACGATGACGCGAATCGGCGGCTGCCGTTTCTCCATGGTGCGGATTTGCACGGGCGAGGTGTGCGTGCGCAGGAGTAGCGGGCCGGGTGCGCCTTTTGGCAGATCGAGATAGAAGGTGTCCATGTCGTCGCGGACGGGGTGGTGCTCAGGAATGTTGAGGGCTTCGAAATTGTAGTAAGGAGTTTCGATTTCCGGGCCTTCGACGACGGAAAAGCCGATGGAGAAAAAAATGTCTTCGATTTCCTGGAATACCTGGCGGATCAGGTGATGGGTGCCGATGGGGCGGATCACGCCGGGAAGAGAAAGATCAAAGGCGGCTTGCGAATCGCCCGAAGAAGAATCAGCTGAGGATTCTTTTTCGGTGAGAACGGATTGCGCGTGGGCTTTGAATTTGTTTAGTTCCTGGCCGACGCTGCGCTTGAGCTCCGCGCTGGCGGGTTTCAGCCAGTTGTCGCCGACGAGCGTGAGCACGCCGGACTTGCGGCCGAACCAGGCGTCGCGGAAAACTTTCAACGAGTTCGCGTCCGAGACGGAGGCCGCTTCCGAGTCCAGCCGCGAGCGGAGATCGGCGAAGAGCGACTGCACCTGCTCCGCGGATGCGATACCGAGCGCCGCAAGATTTTTTTCAGCGGGATTGTTCACGGAGGACATGGTCGAAGAATAGATTACACCGTAGGGAGACGATATATCGCGCCGGGGCGAAAGAAAATCGGAGGCGCCACCTGGAAGCGAAAAACAGATTCCTCACTGCGCGGACTCCGTTCGGAATGACAAGAACCTAGTGCGTTTTCATCCTTGCCGAGACGGGACGCAGCATTGCTGCGCCCCTACGCGGAGAGAGGTGCCGAAGCTGTAGTGGCTTAAGCCTTCTTGGTGATCGGCTTTTTTGTTGGGCTGGGCGCGAAGGCTTTGGCTTGCTCCGCGATCAGCGCGAAGCCGGCTGGCTCCTTCACGGCCATGTCGGCGAGAACCTTGCGATCCAGCGTGATCCCCGCGGCTTTCAAGCCGTGAATCAGTTGGCCGTAGGTGAGGCCGTTCAAGCGAGCAGCTGCGCCGATGCGTTGAATCCACAAGCGGCGATACTGGCGCTTCTTTACGCGGCGGTCGCGAAATGCATAACGATCGGCGCGATTGGCGGCTTCCTGAGCAGACTGATACAACTTGCTCTTAGTGAGGAAGAAGCCTTTGGTCCGTTTGAGATACTTCTTACGCTTGGCCCGGCGTTTAGTGCCGCGTTTTACGCGTGGCATGGGTTTTCTCCTTCAAGTTTTGGGAAACAAAACGAGTTGCGGAGAAACGCGGCGAGCGCTTCACGCAACGGGTTTGTTTCCGGTGTGAATTGCCATTGGGCTAGGCCCGATGGCGGTGCTCCGCAGTGCGGAGCGAAACGGCCGGCAGGCACCCGTGAAGCGCTGCCTGGCACGTTTTGCGAACCCGAAGGTTCGCAGGATTTGCATTGGCGGGCTAACCCGACGTTGCAAAAATCGTTCTCGGAAGAACTCACGAGAGTCAAAACCCGGGCCGCTAAATCAGCGCCCGAAAATGCATATGACCATTTCTTCAGGGGCTAAAGCCCATTTATCCGAGCGCATTACGCAGGGGGCTGAAGCCCCTGCCTCCTAAAGATCGAGCTTTCGGAACTTAAAAGCTGTACGGCATCATTTGACGAACGGCCGGAACGTCGCGCTTGTTGACCTGCGTCAACTTCTTGAGCTTGCGCATGCGCTTGGCGGCCTTGGTGCCCAGCAGGTGGCGCTTACCGGAGTGCATACGGATAATCTTGCCGGTGGCGGTAATCTTGAAGCGCTTGCGTGCGCCGCGATGGGTCTTCAGCTTCAGTTTAGGTTTCGATCTATTGCGTGGCATTACTTTGTTTCCTCTCCAGTTGCCGCGGGCCGGCGCATCGCGGCCTGCGTGAATAATTTATTCCGATGGAAAGTTCGTTGCGGAAAAAACAACGAACTATTTCCTTCTAGGCGCTCTGCTGCGTGGACGCCGCTGGTTTTGCTGGAACGCCAATGCCCTTCTTAGGAGCGAGCAACGCAACCAGAACGTTGCCTTCCATGCGCGGCATGGTTTCGATCTGACCTTGATCGCCAATTTCTCCGAGCAAGCGGGTCATCTTGGCGCGGCCCACTTCCTGGTGAGCCATTTCGCGGCCACGGTGAAAAATCATGGCGCGAACCTTGTGACCTTCACCCAGGAACTTGAGGATCTGATTCTTGCGAACCTGAAAATCATGCTCCGCGGTAGCGGGCCGGAACTTCACTTCTTTTAACTGCGAGCCACGGCTGCTCTTACGCTGCTCATGGGCCTTCTTATTCTGCTGATACTGAAACTTGCCGTAGTCCGTGATTTTACAAACCGGGGGATCCGCTGTGGGCGAGATTTCTACCAGGTCCAAGCCACGTTCCCTTGCGAGGCGCATGGCCTCGAAGGGCTGCATGACACCCAATTGTCCGCCTTCTTCGTCAATCACCCGGACTTCCCGAGCACGTATCCGTTCGTTGATTCGGATTCGGTCGGCTTGCCGGAAATTCCGCTCTGCGATAAAACCCCCTCGAGAAAATAAAGGCACCCGGACGAGCCGGGTAACACCCCGTTTGAATGCCTGGCCCCTGTCGGCTGGTGTTTGGGGGCAGGCTAAAAAGTATAGCACGCACAAAGGAGAGGGCAACAGTTTGAGGATGGCGGGATCGGAGATTCGCCGGGCACGGCTAGCGCCTGGATGTTGTGCCGGGTGAGATTCTGGAAGGATAGATTTTCGCGACGACAAGCGCGAGGATTGCCAGGATAAGCAAACAGAACACGCTCCCTTCCGGGCCGACGCTGCCGCCGGTGAGCCAACGGGGAGAATCCCGCATGGTCGAATTCAACAAGCTTCCGTATACGCGATAGCCGCTGTCCGGAACGGAATAGAGGAAAGTCTCTCCAAAATCCCAGGCGAACTGAAAGCCGATTGGCCACCACAAGTTGCCAGTGCGGCGAAGGGCGAGGCTAAAGATAAGGCCGAAGACAAAAATAGCCAGGACACCGCTCCAGGTTTGCCTGGGATTATCGAAGAGATGCCGAGCTGAATAGACGATAGAAAGAGCGACTGCCGCTGGCCAAAAGCCGACCCCGGAGGCCAGGGTATATTGCAAATAGCCTCGGTAGCGAAATTGCTCCATGCACGAGGTAACCAGGCAAGCGAGCGCCCACAGCCCGCCGTACTTGAGAATTTCTAATGTAGCGAGTGCGAGAGTGCCAAAAGAAAAACCGCCGAGGGCACAGATGGCAAGTATCAACGCGCTGATAGCCAAAAAACCCACGGCAATTCCCTGAAGAAGCAATTTGCCGAGGGTTGTTCCGAAACTGAGGCCATACGCAGCGAACGGGCGCTTTTCGATTCTAGACATCAAAAGGGCGGCTACTACATCGGTCAGAAAACTGACGCCGTATGTGACGATGAGAAAAGTGGGAGCAATCACGCCGCGTGTGGCTCTTGGGAAGAGGCTCGTATAAGAAATAAAACGGCCAAGCAGCACGAACAGAAGGCCGCTCAGGCTCAGGGTGATCGCAAGATACAGCAACACCCGCCAGGGGACGCGTATGCCACGTGGCCCAACAAAATACCTTCGCAGGTCCGAAATGAATGGATTATCTGGCAACGGAACAGTCCCGAATCTTTAGTTGATCATACGCCAGAGTCATTTCTTCGGCATGGTCGGAGGGGTCCCCGCTTACGGGGTTCAGCGCGACATCCAAAACTCGGATGGAATGGATTTGGATGCGAGTACGAATTCTCCAAGTTGGCCGGCGATGGTTGCGCGGAGTTGCACCGGTTTGTTGGGGTTCTGCCGCAGATGCAAGCCAGGCTGTGGTGGCGAGCCCTCCACAAGCGATCCGGTTCGGTGGATATCCACGAGGAGGCAGCCTCCGGGCGCATTGTCGGAGGGATGCTGCGAGGCGGAGTCCCACTCGATGTAAAAAGGCAGGATGCCGTCGCGATCATCGGCGCGAAGAAGAGTTTTCCAGCGAAGAGTTTCACCGTCCGGGCGGGTGCGCGAGCCGGGAGTGGGGCCGACGACGTCAATACCCTTTTTGCGTAAATGCGCAGCGTAAGAATCGAGGTCGTTCATACGCTCTGCCCAACCGATGAGGCGAGGTTCTTCCAGCGTGGGAAGTTGTTTGTGCCAGAGGAGCGCGTGTTGCTGGGGGTCGGGAGCGAGAATTTCGAGGTACGCATGATGGCCGAGTTTCAGGAGCGCATTGCGGGTACCGCGGCCCGGATGAGCGCCGCCGTACGTCGCGCGGTAGCCGGAGAGTTTTTCCAGGTACGCGATGCCTTCGTCGAGGTTGCGCGCGCCTACGATGAGGTGATCGAGTTCAGCAGGCACGGAACGAGTTTCCTTAGAACGTAGTGTGAGAGATGCGACAGCGGCTCCACCAGAGGCAAAAAGAGCCGAAGTGTAAACAAATGACCGGCGCGAGAGCAGGGTACCTCCTGTGACACATTAGAGAGCGCGCGCGGTGATTTCGTTCTTCAGATCGTCGACGACCTGCGCGATGGGACGAGGGCCGAGATCGCCCTTGGTGCGATGGCGAACGCTAACGCTGCCGGCTTCGGCTTCCTTGGGGCCAACGACGAGCATGTACGGAACTTTTTGCATCTGCGCATCGCGGATTTTCGCGGGCAATTTTTCGTTGCGGTCATCGAGATGCACGCGGATGCCGTGGCTCTTTAGCGTTTCGTACAGATGGCGCGCGTAGTCGATGACTTTCTCGCTGACCGGGCAAATCTCTACTTGAGTGGGCGCGAGCCAGAGCGGGAAAGCGCCGGCGTAGTGTTCGATGAGAATGCCGAAGAAGCGTTCCACGGAGCCCAGCAGCGCGCGGTGAACCATGAGCGGCTGATGGCGCGCGCCGTCGTCGCCGACGAATTCCAGGCCGAAGCGAGCGGGCAGGTTGAAGTCGAACTGGACGGTGGTGAGCTGCCAGGGGCGGCCGATGGCGTCGATCAACTTGATGTCGATTTTCGGGCCGTAGAACGCGGCTTCGCCGATCATGTGCTTGTAGGGAATCTTCAATCGATTGAGCGTATCCGCTAGCGCGGCGGCTGAGCGGTGCCAGTCTTCGGGTTTGCCGGCGTAATTTTCGGGATGCTTGGGATCCCAGTCGGACAGCTCGATTTCGAATCTATCGAAGCCGAAATTCTTCATTACCGCGAAGGCAAAGTCGATGCAGGCTTCGACTTCCGCTTCGATTTGCGGCGGAGTGCAGAAAATGTGTGCGTCATCCTGGGTAAAGCCGCGAACGCGCAGCAGGCCGTGAAGAGCGCCGCTGCGTTCGTAGCGGTAGACGGTGCCGAGTTCCGCGAGGCGCACCGGAAGATCGCGATAGCTGCGGAGTTTCGATTTGTAGATGAGGATGTGGCCGGGACAATTCATGGGCTTGAGCTGATAATCGGCCTTTTCGACCTCGACCGCGCCGAACATATTTTCTTTGTAGAAGCCGGCGTGCCCCGAAGTTTTCCAGAGGTCGAAGAGCATGATGTGCGGCGTGAAAACCAGATCGTAGCCCCGCTGCTGCAATTCTTCGCGTAGCCAATTTTCGATGAGCGTGCGGATCAGCCCGCCCTTGGGATGCCAGAAAATCAGGCCGGGGCCAGCTTCTTCCTGAATGCTGAAGAGGTCGAGTTCGGTGCCGAGTTTGCGGTGATCGCGGCGCTTGGCTTCTTCGATGCGATGCAGGTATTCGTCGAGTTCTTTCTGCGAATAGAAAGCGACGGCGTAGATACGTTGAAGCTGTGGGTTGCCTTCCTGTCCCTTCCAATACGCGCCGGCGACGTTGGTTAGTTTGAACGCCTGGATGCGCTTTGTGGAGGGAATGTGCGGGCCGCGGCAGAAATCGATGAACTTGCCGGTGGTGTAGAAAGACACCAGGGGCTCATCGGCCTTTTCTTCGACCAGTTCGCATTTGAAGATTTGCTTGGAATCCTGGTACAGCTTCAGCGCTTCGGGCTTGGGCAAAAGTTTGCGTTCGTTGCGCAGGTCTTGCGAGGCGAGTTCGCGCATTTTCTTCTCGATCTTCTCGAGGTCGTCGGGCGTGAATGGCTGGTCACGCATGAATTCGTAGAAGAACCCGTTTTCGACCGGGGGACCGATGCCCAGTTTTACGTCGGGGTAGAGTTCCACGACCGCGGCGGCCAGAAGGTGTGCGGCGGAGTGGCGGAAGACGTAGAGGGCGTCGGGATCTTTTTCAGTGAGGATCTGGAGCCTGACGTCCTGCTCGAGCGGGCGACGTAGATCGAAGAGCAGCGAGCCATCTTCCGCGGGATCGACGGAGTTTGAGTAAATGCCAGTTTTTTCCTTTATGCCGTTGCCGCCAACGGGCGAAACTTTAGCGACCAGAGCCGCACCCGCAAGGCGCGGAGAAATCGAGGTAGCGATTTCCAGCGGCGTGGTGCCTTTGGGGACTTCCTTGACGCTACCGTCGGGAAGGGTTACGTGGATCTGGTCGATTACGTCCATTGCGCGTTGTCCTGGGTGCGGAAAGAATTCCGCGTGTTTCCTAACACTTTAGAGTATCGGCGGGCGCGAAACGGGTCAAGGCGCGGTCAACAAATCTCAGAGAATCGTGACATCCGGGAGGTTCACGAAATGGGCGTCCGACGTAACCAGGTGCGCGTTGTGTTTCTGAGCGGTCGTATAGATGATCGCATCAGCCAAAGAGAGGTGTGCATCCAGACTCATGGTGGAAGCCAAAATGGCGAGCTCCAGCGTGAGTGGGATCAGGCGATCACCAAACCCAAAGGCCTGAGAGACGAATTCATCAGCCTTCCCTTTTCCTTGCTCGCGATACACCTTTTTGTGCACCTCGTAGACGACGATCGAGGGAAGAAGGAGTATTGCCTGTGACTCAAGGTAAGCGGCGAAACCCTCGGCTTTCGGACCTGCGCCGATGTATTCGATCCACCCCGAAGAGTCCACAACAATTCGGTCAGAAGCGCTCGGAATGATCACGATCTTCGTCCTTCCATATCATTCCCTTGGCTATGCCGCGTAACGCTTTGATAGACCGCGGCCGCTGTAAGCGCATGGAATTCTCGAAAAGATATATTTGGAGTTTCTCACCGGGCTTGAGTTTTAGCTCCTCCCGAATCCTTTTCGGGATGACGACTTGAAATTTTGGTGAGACCGTAACTTTTTCCATTTCCATAGGCGACCTCGTCTAAGGGCAGAGTAAGGCGGCGCTCGAAGTATGTCAACAGTACGTTTGATTAGAAAACTACAATACGCCGTATTACACTAGTCTTGTCGATATACGAGTGGTGCTACTGGCTGGCAGAGCCCGAGCCTAAAAGAGTCTTGAAATCCGCGGCGTCTCGCAAGGAGTCGAATGCCTTTTCGGAGTTAAGCCAATTTGCAAAGGACGCTTTGTCGGTTGCGAGGTCACGCGCGTGACGGAGAGCCTTGATAGCATCTTTTCGGTTGCCGGATAAGGCTTGCGCTACAGCCAAGTTGCTCCAGGCCCATTGCGAAGATGGGTCGGCTTGCGTGGCGCAAGAAAAGGCGCGAACGGCGCGTGGGTAATCTTTTCGTTCGAGGAGGTCGAAGCCGGCCTCCATGCAGCCGACCAGCACACCGGAAAGGGCGCGTTGCAGAACGATCTTCCGTTCGACGTGCTTTTCCTGTTCGGTGAGCGAACGCAATTGACGGGCCTTCTCGTCAGCATCGTTATCAGTGTCCGCGGCATCGGGGTCGGCGGGGCGCTTGGCAGACAGGGCCACTTGAATAATCGCAGTCAGGCGTTGCTGTTCTTCGAAGTCACTTCGTTCCTTTTTCAAGGAATCGTGTACGGTCTTTTCTTTTCCAAGCAAATCCGCTTTGGCGCGAAGCGTCTCGATGTCGGCTAAAGAGTCGTAGGCGGCGGCAACTTGTGAATATTCACGCCACGCGACGAGAGCGTTTCCATCTTTCTCCAAACTTTCCGCGTAGGCCGTCGACTTCAGAAGGTGAGTTCGCACGAATACATCCTCGCGTGGTTCTCGATTGGATTTCATGGCGTTGAGCCGGAACCACGCCAGCGCTTCTTCGAAAACCTGCGGGGGAGCCCATTCGTGGGGTCCATCAAATACGCGAAGCCAATGCGGATAATCGGCCTGCTGCAATTTGTCCTGAAGCGAGATCAGTTCCGGATAGTTAAAATCCACGTTGCCAACTGCGGAGAATACCGCAAATGAATTTTCTCGCGACGGAGAAGCACCCACTGGAAAACCAGCGCCACTGAGCAGCACGCCAACGGCACATTTGCACTGAAGCGCAAGCAGAGCAGCAACCCGCGCGCCTCCGGAAAATCCCGCGAAATAGACGCGATGGAGGTCGATGGCCAGACGCAGTTGTGTGTCCACAACCATGGCGTCGGCTGCTTCCAACTGTGGCTTGTATGGACCGTTACGCGAGTTGTTCGAACCGGCCAGGATAAACCCGTATTGCTCGGCAGCTTCTTTTGCGCGTTCGAGGGGCATGCCGCCTCGGGCTGCCGGGTCGAAAAAGTACACGATAGGCCAAGAGTGCGCGGGCGAATAACTGGAAGGAACGTACAGCGCGTAGGATTGCTGCGGATTTCTTGTGCAAATGACTTGCGGGAGTATGCGGCCCTTTTCTATCGGCGCTCGCGCAGCGGAATCAGGCGGAGTTGTCTGCGCAAAGACTGCCGCAGGCACGAAGACAGCAAGCGAGAGAATCAGCCGCCATTTCACAGTGCGAGTATAGCCGACATGATTCGCGGCCTGATGATGTCCCGTGGTTTTCCGGCAGAAGGACGGTACAATCTTTGCTCACTTTGCAATATCGAAACTTGTTTGAGGGAGCCACATGAAGGCTGTTCTGAAATTCATGGTCATTATCGCCGGGGTATTGTTTCCGGCGTCGCTTCGAGCGCAGGGGCCAACAAAGGTTCTCGGCGCGGACGAGCGTTTCAAGGTCGATATTCTCGTGGTGGTGGCGCACCCGGACGACGAGGGAGCAGTCACACCGTACCTCGCACGCGCCATTTACGATCTGCACAAGAAAGTAGCAGTGGTTTACGGCACGCGTGGAGGAAGCGGCGCGAACGAATACGGGCGCGAGCACGGGCCGGCAATGGCGAACATTCGAGAGATGGAAGCGCGACAAGCTTGCGCCCGGCTGGACATAACGAATGTGTGGTTTCTGGACGGCAAGGACACCGCTTCGCAAAATGTGTTGAACTCGCTGGCGAGCTGGGGCCACGGAGAAAATCTGGAGAAACTCGTCGGGCTGGTGCGGCTGACGCGACCTGAAATCGTCATGACCTGGTTGCCGGGCGTGTTTATAGGAGAGAACCACGGGGATCATCAGGCTGCAGGCGTGCTGGCGACAGAAGCGTTCGATCTTGCCGCGGACCCGGTTGTGTTCCCTTCGCAGGTAACCGGGTCATCGAAGCGGCTGGAGCCGTATCTCGAGAATTTGCAGACGTGGCAGCCGAAAAAACTATATTACTTCGAAGATTCTTCTTCAGGGCCGAAACGCTTCGCAAACAGCGGGCCGTCTTATTCCATCAAGGAAATCTCACCCGCAAAGAAACAACCTTACTGGCGGCTGGCATTCGATGCGATCAAACCGCACATGACGCAGTTTGGGGAGTTCATTCAGAGTTTGGAAAAGATGAACGAGGAGCAATTGTCGAAGATGGTGGAAGATCCGGATTTTGGTTGGCCCGAGCCGGAGACCCTGATTTTCGGAAAATCGTATTACGTGAGCAAGCCTACCGACGATGTTTTCGCGAACCTGGAAGGAAAAACCACGGACTGTTCGCTGATGGGAGCAATGCAAGTGTCACCCGGAGGCACGTTTGTGACGCTAGGTGGACCGTGGGCTTTTTACGAGAAATTCCGCAAGGCGCACTGTCTTCAAAATTTGCAGGTGGCTGATCCACCAGAGATTGGGGTCAAGAGCGGAACTACGTTGAGCTTACCGCTGACCATTCACCACGACGAGAAGCGGAAGCTGGAAGCGACGATCAGCGCTGAGCTGCCTCAGGGATGGAAGGTGCTCAACGGTGCGGGCAAATTTCTTTTGCCTGCCGAGGCAGACACGAATGTGCGAGTCGAGATCGAAACGCCGGCTTTGACCGAAGCGGAATTGAAGAGGGCGACGCCGCAGCCAGTGATGATCAGAGTGCAGGCGGACGGTAAGTCTGCGGGTGAAGTAAAAGTGGACGTGTTGCTGAAAGCCAGCGCGCTGCCGCAGTAAGGCGCCCGCCTCAGAAGGCGGCCGCATAAACGCGCTACTTTTTCGGGCGGGCGGACTCGAGTTGTTCCCAGACTGCGTCGGGAAGCATGGCCAGGTCGTTAAATTCGCCGGCGCCGCGGAGCCACTGCCCGCCGTCAATTACCACACACTCTCCGTTGATGTACTCGGACATATCGCTGATCAAAAACGCGGCGAGGTTGGTCAGTTCGTCGTGACGCCCGAAGCGCTTCATCGGGTGCCTGTTGATGGAATGCTCTTCAAATTGTTTGGAAGGAATCAGGCGGGACCACGCGCCTTCCGTGGGAAACGGCCCGGGAGCGATGGCGTTGATGCGGATATGGTATTTCGCCCACTCGACTGCCAGTGAAGTTGTGAGGGCAAGGACGCCTGCTTTCGCGCAGGCGGAAGGTACCACGTAGCCCGAGCCGGAATTCGCGGCTGCGTACGTAGTGGTGATGTTCAGGACATTACCGCCGAGTTTTTTGGCGATGCGCTGCTTGGCGAAGGCTTGTGTGCAGTGGAAGGTGCCGTTCAAAACGATTCCTACTACAGCGTTGAATGCGTTGGGAGAAAGCTTTTCGGTGCGGGCCATGAAGTTACCGGCGGCGTTGTTCACGAGCGTATCGATTTCCCCGAATTGCGTTTCGGCAGTGCGCAACGCCAGTTCCACCGCAGCATAGTCGCGCACGTCGCAAGTTGTGAACGCCGCGGCACCGCCGTCGCGATGAATCTCTTCGCAGGTTTCTTTCAATGGTTCTGGGCGGCGGCCGATGACGAAGATGCGAGCGCCGAGTTTCGCGAAATGAATTGCCATGGAACGGCCGAGGCCAGTGCCACCGCCAGTAATAAAGATGGCGCGACCCTTCAGGAGATCCGGTTGGAACATAAGACACCGCTTTCTGCGACAGGGAGAGTCAGAAACACGCGCGAATAAATGGATTGTAGCAGCGTCTGGAAGCGCCGGCATTCCTGTCGGGAGATCGTGCGCAGGAAGAATGCCGGCGAGACGCCGGCGCTACCACACCGAAAGATGCTATTTGCCAGGACCTAGCGATGCGGGAATCGGTCGGCCGAGCGCCTTGGCGTATTCGGCGGAATACAGCGGGTTACTGGGAAACTCTTCCGTGAGTTCCTTCAGGTATTTTTGCGCGATGGCATCTTGTTTTTCGCGCCGTGCGGAAAGCGAGAGAAGAATTTTCGCGAAAGGTCTCAGGTAGTGGCCGTTATCGGCGGTCTTGGTGACCTGTTGCATACCCAACACCTTGTCGCCATGAATGCCTCCGAACCACAGCAAGAACCGCGCGGAGCCGGAAAGCGAGCCGATGATGTAATTGGCGCTACCGAGGGCCACGAAGGCGTCGTACGCGTCGGGACGCTGGGCAAGAAGCGATGTGGCGTTGGCGTTAGCCTCTTTGAGGAACTTCAGAGCGTCGATGTGTTTCTTCAGAAGCATGCTGTTGGCATTGGATTCCATGCCGGCGACCAGGGTCATGACGTAGAGGCCCTCAGGGTCGTGGGAATTTTTCTTGATGCGCTGCTGTGCCAGAGTGCGCGCCTGCGCAATCTCGATGTTGAAATTCTTGATGCGTTCGGGATCGGGCGCACCGGTAATGCCGCCGACGAATCGCTTGTCGTCGCAGAAATAATCACTGGTCAAAACGCCTTGAACGAAGAGTTCCTCAAAGAGATAGCTGGCGGCGAGAGAGACGTGACCGAACGCCTCGTTGGGATGCTCGGAAATCCATTTCGTGAAGGTGCTTCGTGCTTCGATGAACTGGCGCTGGTACAGGTCACGGTATCCGGCTTCGAGGTCGGGATCATTGGAGAACGCGGGAGTGACATCTTGTGCGCGGGTGGACGGTGCAATGATGGCCAGGATCAAAAGAGCGGTGAACAGAGCGTAGAGCTTGCGTCGCATGAGGTCTCCCTGGATCAGAAGAGTCCCGGAACGAAACGAGGCTTACCGGACATGGCGGCGCGGTAATGAGAATCGGAAAAGAGCACGCGTTCCTCCGTGGAAAGCCGCTGAGAAAGAACGAGCACGTGAGCGGCCGCACCGGCGATGGCGGTGATCCAAGCGGTATGGATTAGCGGCAGGACCAGCATCTCCAGAAATACCGCGGCGTAATTCGGGTGGCGTACATAGCGAAACGGCCCGGTGGTGATTACACCGAGGCTGGTGGAATTCATGACTTGAACGTTCCAGTGTTCTCCCAGGGTGCGGATGACCCACCAACGAACAGCGTTGGCGGCGAGAAAAAGAACGAAGCACGGAATCGCCAGCCACAGAAAGAAGGGGCGATGCAGAAAAACCACTTCCAGCGCGGCACCGAGGAGAACACCAATGTGCACCAGCACCATCCAGCCGAAACGCGGGTCACGTACTTTGGATGCGCCGTGCGAGACCATCTGTTGCTGGTGGCGTTTGGAGATGCGCAGCTCCACGATGCGCAGCAGAGCTACACAAACGAGGAGCGCCAGATAGGCGATGACACTCAGTTCCATTGAAGCAGCAAAAACTCCGCACTGAAGCCGGGGCCGAAGGCGGCGGCCATGGCGTAATCACCGACTTTGAGGGGACGTTTTTCGAGCCATTCTTGAAGAATAAAGAGGATGGTGGCGCTGGAGAGATTACCGACATCTCTCAGGATGTCCCAGGAAGGTTGGGTGTCGCATTTGCAGAGACCCAGTTCCTGCTCGACGTTACCGAGAAGCCGCGCGCCGCCGGGATGCAGAATCCAACCCTTAATGTCCTTGCGTGTTTTGCCCTGGCGAGTGAGGAAGCAATCCACCAGGCCCTTGATCTTTGCGCCGATCATTTCCGGGACGTCCTTGGCCAGGAGGATGTGAAAGCCGGAGTCGCGAAGGTCGAAACCCATGGCGCCAAGGGAATCGGGGAAGGTGTAGGTTTCCGTCACCATCACGCGTGGGCCGGGCCTGGGCTGTCCAGTGACGATAACGGCAGCCGCGCCATCACCAAAAAGGATTGAGGAGATCAGGTTGGCTTGCGAGATGTCCTTGCGCTGGAAAGTGAGCGACGGAAGTTCCACAGCGATGATAAGCACGTTACCGCCGGGATGAGCCTTCAGATAATCGGTGGCGCGGGAAATAGCCATGGCACCCGCGGCGCAACCCAGTTCCGTGAAGGGCATGCGGCAGACGTTGGAGCGAAACCCCATCATGTTAATGAGGTGCGCATCCAGCGAAGGAATCATGAAACCAGTGCAGGATACGGTGATGATCAGGTCGATCTCATCGGCGCGAAGGTTGGCGCGGGTAAGGCACTTTTCGGCGGCTTCCTTACCGAGTTTTACGGCATGTTCGATATATTCGTTGTTGGTCTTGGCCAGACTGCGGGGCTCGATGGTGTAATCGATGGGAAAGATGGAAAAGCGGTTGTGGACCTGGGCGTTGTCCACGATGGCCATCATGGCGTCCACGCGGCGTTCGGGAATCTCGAAGACTTTGCCGAAGTAATACTTCACGTCATCGCGGGTGATCCGGTATGGCGGAAGGGCCGTGGCGCTGGCAGCAATGGTGGCGTGACAGCCAGACCCGTTGGAGGAAGCGCCGTTCGAAGTATCCACATTCACCGTCCCGTAACGTCCAGAGATGACAGCAACCCGAGCCAGAACTAACTTCCTACGAAGAAACGCAATTTGTGCAACAGTACTACGGCTGGAGATGCGAGGGGCCTACTCTACATCAAAACCGTCTCCAGAGGAAACGTTGCAAGGGGTTGGAAGGCGTGTTGTCTTCAAGGAGTTATGGTGGAGGCGCGGAATGAGAGTGTCAATGGGAAGGCGCATATTTTGGGTGTGGGCTTGTTCAATTGTGCTCCTGCTTGGGGCAGCGCTGGCGCAGGCGCAGCAAAAAGATGCGCCGCTGCTGGTGGTGATTTCTATCGATGGCTTGCGGCCGGACTATGTCACCGCGGCAGACGCACATGGAGCCAAGGTCCCGAACCTGCGACGCTTCATGAAAGAAGGAACGTACGCGGACGGAGTGACGGGCGTGGTGCCAACGGTGACGTACCCGAGCCACACGACGCTAGTGACCGGCGTGTGGCCCGCAAAACACGGAATTTTGGCGAACACGACGTTTGATCCGCTGCAGCGAAATTATCAGGGTTGGTATTGGTATACGGAAGACATTCGCGAGCCCACTTTGTGGGATGCAGCAGCGCAAGCGGGGCGGACTACCGCCAGTGTGCAGTGGCCGGTGACGGTTGGCGCGAAAATTACCTGGAATATTCCGGAGTTTTGGAGAGCCGGGACGGCGGAGGACGCGAAATTACTACGCGTGTTGATAACGCCGGGATTGCTGGAGGAGGCGCGCAAGGATTTGGGGGAATATCGCGGCGGGATTGACGCATCAACGGAAGGCGACGAGGTGCGCGGCAAATACGCGGCGTGGATTCTGGAGAAGAAAAAGCCCGGCTTGCTGACCTTGCACCTGACGGCGCTCGATCACATCGAACACGAGACAGGAGTTTTCAGCGCCGAGGACATCGCGGTGCTGGAGCGGCTGGATGCGGTGATTGGGCAAGTACGCGCGGCTGCCGAAGACGTTGCGCCAGGTCGCGCGTATGTCGCGGTCGTATCCGATCATGGATTTGCGAATTATGACCACGAATTGAATCTGATCGCGGCGTTTCGCCAGGCGAAGCTTTTCACCGTGGACGACAAAGGAAGAATTAGCGATTGGCGAGCGATGCCGTGGGAGACCGGAGGATCGGCGGCGATTGTGCTGAAAGATCCGCAGGATCAGGCGACATCGAAGGAAGTAGCGGAATTGCTGGCGAAACTCGCAGCCGATCCGGCGAATGGGATTGACCGCGTGTTGGATGCCGGCGAGCTACACAAACGCGGTGGTTATCCGAACGGGTCTTTTTTTGTGGGCATGAAACCAGGGTGGCGGACAGGTTCCTCCCTGAATGGCCAGGTGCTTTCGGCGACCAAGCCCGGCGGAACGCACGGACAATTGCCGGATGTGCCGGAATTGCGTGCGTCATTTTTCTTTGTGGGCCCAGGAATGCCTGCTGGAAAAGATTTGGGCGTGATTGATATGCGGGACATTGCGCCGACACTGGCGAAGGAAGCGGGGTTGTCGTTGCCCAGCGCGGAAGGAAAATCGCTGCTGCCCTAGACCATTTGCTTGTTGCGAATTGAACTCCCGGAACGTCGTTGTAGAGCACTTCGCTTGCTGTTATTCTGTATACGCGATGGCCAAGAAGACAAAACTTGATGCTGCGGTGAACAGGGCTGGCGAAATCATTGAAGCGCACCTCCTGACACTGACTCCGGCAGGTGCTAAAGCGATGCGTAAAGACATTCACAAACTCGCGGTTAAGATTTCCCGGTCCGCAAGTCGCGGAAAAGTTTCACGATCTCGGCGTAGGGCGGGTCATTGTCCTT
>Ga0210409_10003626_pt1 | contig 17065 bp, 24 predicted proteins | sample IncBWH17MmetaG_FD_161649 | JGI IMG/M metagenome (GOLD analysis project Ga0210409, IMG submission 161649) | Forest soil microbial communities from Barre Woods Harvard Forest LTER site, Petersham, Massachusetts, United States - Inc-BW-H-17-M | ecosystem: Environmental > Terrestrial > Soil >...
AGGCCCTGCGTCTCGCGATCGTGCTGCTTTACACCTCCGGTCTGCGGCTGGGTGAACTTCTCCGGTTGACGATGGGCGATGTCGAGGAACAGGGCGCCGTGTTGCGCATTCGCGAGTCGAAGTTCCACAAGTCGCGGCTGGTGCCACTGTCCGTGAGCACCGCGGGCGAACTGTTGTCTTACCTGCGGCAACGACGAAAAGCTTTCGTCGCTCATCCGGGCACGCCTCTCTTGTGCAATCGTCATGGCGGCCACGTTCATCCCTACAGCCATCCCGGACTACAGCTTGCCATCAATCTGCTCTTCGAGGCCGCCGGGGTGCGGGACCAACAAGGCAAGCGAGCCCGTGTCCACGATCTAAGGCACACTTTTGCCGTACAGGCGCTGGTCCGTTGGTATCGGAACGGTGCTGATGTCCAAACCAGCCTGCCGAAGCTGGCCCTGTATATGGGCCACGTCTCAATCGAGTCCTCAGCTTATTACCTGCACTGGGTTCCCACCTTGCGGGATCTGGCAAGCCAGCGATTCGAGCAGCGGTTCGGACAACTTATAAAGGGAGGTGCCCAATGAAGAGCCCCGTTCCCACCGACCTCGCCCGCGCTCTATTTCGCTTTTTTCAGGACTATCTACCGGCACAGCGCGGGATGAGTTTGCATACGATCCGCAGTTACCGTGATTCCGTGCTCCTGTTGTTGCGCTATGCATCAAAAGACACCCGTCAGCGGATGGAGGCAATGGCGCTGAGCGATTTCACCGCTGATCGTGTCACTCGATTCCTTCGGCATCTGGAGACCGAAAGACAGAATGGAATCGCCACACGCAACGCACGCCTGGCAGGGTTACATACTTTCTCCCGATTCCTGATCGCCCATTATCCCGAGCACATGGCAACTTTCCAGGGTGTGCTGGGCATCCCGTTCAAGCGAGGCACGCAAAAACTGGCGGTCGATTATCTGGAGATCGCCGAGGTGGAGGCGCTGCTGGGCGGGATTAATCAGGCCACGTTGTCTGGAAGGCGTGATTACGCACTGTTCGCCCTCATGCTCAATACTGGAGCCCGCGTCCAAGAGATCCTCAACCTCAAAATCCGCGACGTGCGCTTCGACCCGCCGCATCAGGTGCGTCTGTTGGGCAAAGGCAACAAAGTGCGGCTCTGCCCAATCTGGCCACGAACGGCTAAGCTCCTCCAGGAGCTCACCGCAGTCATTGCGACATCGACTGATGAACCCTCAGAAGAATACCTGTTCCAAAACCGCTGTGGTGAGCAGCTCACCCGGTTTGGGGTTCGCTATCTGCTTCGCAAATATTTGCCAAAGCGGCTTGCTGGGGGACAGACTGGCCTGAGCAAAAGACTGCACCCGCACTCTCTGCGACACACGACCGCGGTTTATCTTCTGAAAGCTGGGGTCGATTTTGCGACCATCAGCCAATGGCTTGGTCATGCGAATATCAATACGACGATGCGCTACGCGAAGGCGGACATGGATCTGAAGCGGCAGGCACTGTCTCAGGTCTTCCCGGAAACTCTGGCCGCTCCCGTTGGCGGTAAAATGCGTCTCGACGGCACCGAAATCACCAGATGGCTGAAGCGCCTGTGATTCCACAGTCTCTCGAACCGCATCCTCGCCAGCCCGTTGTGCCTCCGCCACCCGCTCTGGTTAAGGCAAATATAGGTCAGCAACGCCCTTACTGTCCTTGCGAGAATGGTCAGCGTCGGTTCGAGAGGTCAAAGTCCGCATAATAGCCGTTTCTCCCAGGGAAGGACCACGATGACACGCCGTCGTCGTAAGTATGCACGTCGGCCAGTGCGCAGAAGAACACGGGATATGCGATTGGCGAAGGCGCGTTGAGTATCTTGGCTGCTTCCCCGTTTGGCCCTTTAATCCCGTGAATCTTGAGGCGCGCCACCGTGCCGACGGTGAGATCGTGAATATCGCCCTGACGGGTTAGCTTAATGGGGGCTGTGCGCTGTTCCAGGGTGGCGAAGGCGTTGCCCATCATCGCGGGCAAGAGACCTGTAATCGCCTCGCGCTCGGCAGGCGTCCCCTTGTCCGATGTGTACAGCACTCCTTTCCATTTACCCATATCGGCCTCCATGTTTTTGCCCGAATAGGTGAACACGACCACACAGGTTACGTCCTTAAGCCGGGTTGTCCCATAAATGCCCTCCGTAATTGTGAACCCTACGATGCCGCGGCATCCGCCGAGCGGACTGTCAGTGGAAAAGATGCACGGGCAAGTCGCCTTGCACTCGCAACCTTCAACCTCATGAACTTTCACCGCATAGTTGACAGAGGCCGACGCCTGGGGCGAAGGCGCCGGAACCGTTGCGCAGCCAACAAAGAGGCCGAACGCAGTTAAAACACTAAGGAGGATTCTAATGTGCTTCATAGAGTGCCTTTGTCTTGCCAATTTCATGGCGGAGCGTGTCACGGGATTCGGCATCAAGGACTGACACTGACTGATAGGGATTTTCTCTTTCGAGCCGCTCAAACGGTAGCGACCCAGGGGTGTGGGGACAAGCCAAAACCACATTCAGGAAAGGGGTACCCAGTGCAAATTCATGAGACCGGAAAATGGCGCCTCGGCGGGTGGTTCGGGTCAATTACGAAAAGAAAACCGGCCCCGGTGATGCAAAAGTTATGTGGAAAAGAAAATCCCTGTCATCGCACCATTGCTGAGGTGATGAGGCCAGAAGTCCACATAACGACTCGCTCCACATAAGTCCAGTAATGTTGAGCCTAACATTACTGGGTACGGTTTAACACCGTCCATAGATCATTGGCCTGATCTTCCGGCCGACGAGGAGTCAACAATGTCCGTGGCTCGATGGGCGCCTGCTCCACATTGCCGAAGCGGAGCGCTAATCCTCGTTCCGCAAACGCGAGTGCCTCGGATTCGTTGAGACTGCGATTTCGGAAACAATCGATCAACGCCGCCACCTTCGGAAGATGCGACAGGATGCGATAGCTCGCATTAACCACTTCTTCCGGTTTGAGGCAGGCATGGCGGAACCGGATGGCTTCGAATGTCTCATCCGATACGACCAGGCCGTTACTGCAGAGCCGGCGATAAATGCCCACGCGCATGATGTAGGCGCAAGCCGCGTCGTGCGAATTGGTGAGTACAAGTTCCTCATTCCATTCATCCAGGGTCTTCATCTGCTCAGCCCGTCGAAACCGGATGACGTGCTTTTGAAAGCCAAATCGTCTAACGGTTCGCACGCGTTGCTGCTCCACGTTTACAGGAAGCCAGTTTTTCTCTCGCAGGCCGGAGATGATCTCGGTTGTGGGAACAAATGTGTAACGAGTGCTGAGGCCGCTCATCGGTTCCTGGGCGAAGACGCTGGGCGCTTCGGACCGTAAATGCTCGTCGGTGAGCGCGTCGGCTTTGAAGTTGCTAGTGACAGGAGTTGGAATCATTGGTTGCTCTTTCAATGCCGCCTTCGGGTCTCCCCGGTTCCGTCTTTGGTGGTGATATGAAATCAGGCGCGGGGCGGCGTGTTCTCCTGACTCCACGATTGCTCTGGCCGCTGACCATTCACTGACGGGTGAGCATTTCTGCGGGTCAGGAGACAACCGGTGAGAGTGACCTATCGGGCCACAGGTGCTAACGCTCGGATTTTCAACGTTCTTGCGAACGGGGAACTCGTGCCGACAGTACCGACCGGCTATCCGGGAATTATATTATCACGCGGGGAGCGGGCAGGCCAAATCTTCGGCTGTGGATCAGATCAGCATTTTAATAAGGGTGGGCGCGCGAACACTGAGGCAAAGCAAGAAGAGCGACATGGAGTAAACTCTTATCCACCGCATCAAGCATAAGGACCGACTGGCTTGACTTTACTGGCGATCTAACAAGAATCCCATCGATGACAGTGGCAGCCGGGTTTCGTAAAACACTGTCGAAAACGTTAACAACGGGTGAAGTGTTGTCTCGCATTGGCCATTTATGAATGCAATTACAAGTCTCGCACCTCAACAACTCCGAAATGCCGCCGATATCCAGGAACGAATCCTGTCCCTGCAACATGAACTGAATGAGCTCCTGGCCTCTGGCTCTGAAACCGCCTCGGTCGCGCCGATTAAGCGGCGCAGACTCAGCGCACAAGGACTGGCCAACATCCGGGCCGGCGCTCGAAAACGCTGGCGTTTCTCTAAACGCGGCGCAGTCGATGGCAGGCGTGAACGCAGAGGCAAAATGTCCGCGGCTGGTCGGGCGCGGATAGCGGCGGCCTTGAAGGCAAGGTGGAGGGCGGCCAAAAAGGCGGGACGGAACGCGCTATAGGCTAAAGCAGGGGATCGTCTTTCGGACCGGGAAGTTGCGCGCAAGGTTGGCCGGCCAGTCAAGTCGGTCGAATCCAAACACCGGCGGCTTAACATCCCGAACCAATTTCGCCGAGTCCGGCCGTAGGGCAGGTGGCGTTGCGGAGTTAAACAACCTCAAACATAATACCACCTACCGGCCCATCTCATAACCCACACACACTCCTCCGGAATAGGACGGTATGCAGGGATTTGAAGCGACAGGCGCTGTCTCAGGTCTTCCCGGAAACTTTGGCCGCTCCCGCCGGTGGCAAAGTTAGTCTCGATGGGACCGAAATCACGCGATGGCTGAAGCGCCTGTAGAGCAATAGTTATGTTGAGCAAAAAGGCCTTCAAACGCACAACACGATGGTCCCCGCTCGGTGAGCAAACCCGGGTCCGCTTCCGTGAGCGGCGGCGAAGTAGCCTCGAAAAATGTCCCTGAAGCGGCCGAAATACGCGAAAAACACGCGAAAATTACGCCCTTGACAACGTCGAATCATGCTCTGATAAAATCCAATTATGCTTGGTGAGTCTGAAAACCAATTCTCGCTAACCTGCGCAACACTGATTACCTGCGGCGCGCAAAGCACATTCCCATCAGTGTCGGAGTTGAGGGCCTCAGCGAGATAAGAGGAGAAATCGATGCCAAACCTACCCTGTTACACTTCTCAATGCTTTGAGGTCTATTTCTGGGTGAAGAACATTAAAATTGCCCTCATTGCCAACCCCCCTGAATGCCCTTCGCCAGATTTGAATAAGGTAACGGCCAATATCCGAAAGGAATTGGAGAATAAATATCCACGGTACGTTCCCCCGCACTGCCCGCACGGGGACTGTCACTGCGTTCCTATTGGGCCGGCGCAAACAGGGACCTCCAGTCAACAGTACTATTACAAGTATCAGGCTAGTCCGGAATGCGAATACGGTATCATTGCCAACTTTGATCTTGAAATAACCGTTCAGTTTGGTCTTTGTGTCTGACAACTATCAACGGGCTCCCCGGCTTCCGCTGAGCGCTGGCAAGTTCCATTGGGATTGTGCGGCGGTTCCAATGCCAGCACCCTCGGCAGGCGCCGGCGAGTTTGATCGTTGATCCGAGTGAACGCCCTTCTGCAATCGAAACTCGATCTCCAAGACCTAAACACACTCCTCCGGAATAGGACGGTATGCAGGTCGATGTGGCGTATGGAAAAACCAAGCACGCAGCACCGGCCGGATGGCCAAGCGGAGCACTAATAAACCCCCTGGGGAGGTGACGATGGAGGGGGAGAAGGGGGTGGGGTAGCCGCACGAACTTGCCCGAGAGCCCTAACGAGAGCCCCCGCAAAGTGCGCCAAACGAAACGTCCCGACGTAACGTCGGGACAGTTTCGCAGGACGGAGCGGTCAGTAGCTGGCGACGATGGCGACGGGCTCGCCGGTCTCTTGTTCCTTGGCTTCGCAGAGCGCGACGAAGTCGCGGAAGCTCTGGCGGACGAGCTCGATTTCATGCTCATCCGTTTCCTCGTAGACCTGCCGCTCGCGCTCTTCGGCGAGCCGCAAGGTCTCCGGCAGCCGCGCGTGCAAGACTTCGGCCGAGATAGGCGCACGGCACGTGGCGCTCTCGAACGCTTCGCGGCAGAGGAACTTGGTGGCATAGGGCACGCCGTGATATGCTTCCCGCAGGTAGCCGGTGTGCCCGCCGACAGACGAGAATGCGCACCCGTACTGGGCGGTCTTCTCGGCTTCCGTCTGGCCTTTCCAGACGGCGTAGATGTCAATTCCCATGGTGGGGCGGAGAGTTCGGCACTCCCCGCATGGCTTAAACTGGTAAATTCGACGGTGCCGACGAGCGCGCCGGCTGCGTGGGAGCAGTTCCAGCGCGCGTCCCTTCGGAACTGCGGCGAACGGCCTGACCGTTCCGATACGATTCAAGAATGCGCTCCTTCACCCATGTGACCAGAGCTTCCGTGTCGCCTTCGGCGATGACGCGGCGAAGCTCCGATTCGATGGTTTGTAGATGACCCATGGTGGTTCTGTGATTGGCTGATAATTCAAGCTCGGGACTAGAGAGCTTGAGAGGGAAGCCTGCGGCGGCGGCTCTCTCCCTTGCGGATGACCGTGGCGCCTTTCTGGCCTGCGGTGATGCCGTTCTTGTAGCTTGCGAGGACTTGCTCGCCAGCCCACCTCACGATGGCTGCCGGCTCCTCGCTGCTCTGAAGCTTCTTCACGAGCTCCTGTTTGAACTGCTCGATGTATGTCATGTTCGATTGAGTTGGTTGGTAAACTGGGGGCTCGACCGTGGGGCTCCGTCGTGCGGCAGATAAACAGCTTCTTTTCTTTTTGCCCGCCCTTACCTTCGGTGAGGGGCGGGCGAAAAGGGAAGAATCGGAGGGGCATCAAAATTGCGTGGCAGCGCGAGCTAACATATGTGATTCTCGGACCATCCCCAGACCGGGAGAAAATCGAGAACCGAACCGCTCATTCCTCACTAACTAAAAGAACGAAAGGCCTGCTCATTGCAATTTTAACTGGAAGGTCCATCGACATGCCTGAATTACCGGCCAATTGGGGGCTGGTGCCGGCGGCCCCATGTGGGAACAAAAACGACCTCACGCCCGTCATACGATCGTTAGGTTTGAGGTTTGTTGGCGCACTCGCTGTTCGGGTGCGCCTTTTTTATTTCGCATCGCGCACTAAAGTTTTGTCCGGTTCTGGCCGATGAATTGTTTGCGGCCCGGATGGGTCCGCTTTTTCATAGATGTTTGGTTCCCGCCCTCCTGCTTATCCCTTCAGGGGGCGGCTTTTCTGACCGAACAGAGCACTTTGCGTCCATTTCCGCAGTATCGCAGGACCAGGACCCCAACCTCTCCTTTATGCCGAGCGTCACGCTATCGGTGCGGTCGCACACCTGACAGATTTGCAAACAAGCGATGCCTTGCGGCGCTTGAGGTACTCAAGGACCTCCTCTTGTTTAGCGACCTTTGTGGCCGCAGCTCTCTGTTCTGGATTTTTGAGCAACTTATAATGGATGAGCGTTTTGCCCACTCCCATAATCTGTAGATACTGCCCTTCAGTTTACCGGATGGAAAGATAGAAAGAGGGCCGCGAGGGACGAGGCCCCGACCGCTGATATCCCATGGGAGTCCTAAATGAGCAAAAAATCCCGCCCTTGTCGGCGAACCTAGATGGTGGTTACCTGCACACTGCTCTCGATGATTCCCGCGCTGATAGCGTGGCGGGTAAGACCGGCGGTGTCGTGGATGTTCAACTTAGCCATGAGATGCTGCCGATGTTTGTCGATTGTCTTGAAGGAGACGCCCAGTTCCACGGCGATTTCTTTGTTGGCGCTGCCTTCGGCGATCAGTTTGAGCACCTCTATCTCGCGCGAACTTAGACGGTTGTCACTTTTCTTTGACGACCCCAATCGAACCGCCGATTTATGAGAACGGTCCTGAAAGCGCCTGGAAACAACGGGGCCGAAAAATGTGTGTCCCTTTTGGATTTCGCGGATCGCCGTCGCGAGAACATGTGAGGAGGTTTGCTTGAGCAAAAATCCAGCTGCGCCGAAAGCTGTTGCTTGATCGAAGTAAGCGTAATCACCGTGCGCAGAGAGAATGATCACTTTGGTGGCTGGAAATTCCTTGTGAATTTGTCGGGTGGCTTCCAACCCATTGAGCAACGGCATTTCGATGTCCATTACAACCACTGCGGGCCGAAGTTTTCGCGTGAGTTCCACCGCCTGGCGGCCGGTTTCCGCCTCACCGACCACTTCAATGTCGCCTTGGTGTTCCAATACCGCCCGAAGGCCTTCTCGAACGATCTTGTGATCTTCCGCCAGCAGGACTGTAGTCGGTTTCATGCTAGCCTTTGGTGCGCGCTTCATGAGCGAGATCGTAGATCCCTCTCGAACAGGCACATCTGTAAATCAACAATGGCTGCCTTGCCCAGTACGTTCATCCTGGCACCAAATTACTCCGGATTCCTGAAAATGCAAAGACGCCTGCTCTGCTACGTCCCAATGCTAGATCCTGACTCGTACAATGCCACCGTTCAATAGCAGCGTTTTACCCCGGGAATCGTTGTCGCGACTCGGCTCGCTCTTCCAGGACTTGAGCAACATGTAGAATGCTTTAGCAAACGGCATGTTCGATTGCGTGTTGGGTTGATAATGGGGGCTCGACCTCGGGGCTCTGTCGTGCGGCAAGATATACAGGCTTCTTTCTTTTTGCCCGCCCTTACCTTCGGTCGAGGGCGGGCAAAAAGGGAAGAATCGGGGGGGCATCCAATACCACCGAGTACTATCAATTACTGCCAAAGGTGAAAAGCGGTACCGGAAGCGTCTTCGCGTACATCGGCGAGCCGTTATTGCCGATCAAGAGGATGCCGAAAAAATTGAGGCCGAACGATTGGCGCACCTGGGCCGATCATCTATCGCCGGCGCCAAGTTAAAAACCGTCCCCAAGCACGCGGCTTAGGAACGGCACTCGCCCGATCGAGAAAAGACTGGCAATGTCCTTGCGGACGGGCCTGGCCGGAGCCAGGGCATGTCCGGTGCGGACTGGTCTATATCGGTATTTACGGTCAGGACTTGAGTGGGGACTGCGGCATTTCCTTTTAGCAAAGCGTCTCGCCCGGCCCGCGGGGCCCCTCCCGAATCGGAGATTTCTCAAGTGAATTTGGCCTGGATCGGAAGCGAATGAATGCTCCAATCCTCCCAATTTCCAAGTCCAGGATTCTTTCTAAATGATCGAAGTCGGCCGCGTCAGGCTCCTCCCGCTCCCGGCAGCACCAACCACTTGATCGGCAGCAATCCAAAACTCAGGCTGCACTGCTTTTTTCTTCTCGGTGAACACAAAGATCCGACAGTGCTGCCAACTATCTATTCAAAGTTTCAAAGGATTATTTCAACAGGCTGCTGGCCGTTACGTAATAAAGCGCGGGGACTTTCGTCTTCCATTGTGAGGAAGGAAATTTTCCTCGTTAGAAAGCCCCCGCTTGAACTCAATGGCTTGCGGTGGGCTTATTCCTTCTTCGCGGTGGCTTTTTCGGCTGTCTTAATTCGCGATTCCTCGGCACTCATTGCAGCTACTTCCACATCCGTGTTGGGCAATCCACCATTGTTGGCTTTTTCGATGCCGCTCTGCTTTTCGATTTCAACTTGTTCCACTGTTTTTGGTTCTTCTTTCATTCTTTTCACCTCCTTTCGAATTAGTAGCTTCGCACAGATTGTGTGAAACGCAAAACCTGCAATACCATCCTCTTCCGGAGGAGTGTGTGCAGGACCGCGATTAGGCCATTTTGAGGCCATGTGAGGTTTAAGACCCCATGGGGACCTTCCAGCGGTGTGTTATTTTATAGTTATGAATCTTTTACTCGTTTTGCTTGTTCTTCTTCTTTTGTGCGGCGGCGGTGGGTTCTACTTAGGAGGTCCTTTCATCGGCGGCAGCGGGATTGGGCTAATTCTAGTGATATGCCTTATCATCTATTTCATGGGTGGATTCCGCACGAAAAGCTAACGGCATATACTATATCGCCCACCTGGCGCAGCCGTTCCGGCCGGCTCCGCAGCCTGCGGTGGCGGTTGCGAAAAGTTGCGGGCGCTCCCTTGGTATCTCGCCTGCGTTCACAAGCTCGGGGGTTACAGATCGAAGAAACGAAAACTCTCGAAAATGTTGCCCGTCGAGCAAAGTCGCCTGCCACGAATTCCGATTAACCTGTCCTTTATTTTGCCGTTTCTTCGCAAAAATCTCGCCGACCCAGTTTCTGTTTTCGGCATCCAATTCGGCACTTGTATAAACCGCTCGCAAAGCTTGCACAACCTGGCACCGATTTAAGCGCCCTTCGTCCTCGGCTGTTGTACAGTTGGTGGTCACGTCCACAACGCGCTTGTCGAACGCGACAGCTGTGAAGCGCGGTGTTAGTGGAAGAACCACGATGTCGAGTTGCTTGCGGTGCCTGAAAAGCGATGCCCAAGCCGATGGATGGTCCGATGTTAAGAACTGGTTTCCCGAAACCGATTCAAGGACTCGAACCCGCCAGCATGCGCGCAAATGCTCCGCAACCTGGTCGTCAGTAGGACTTTCATGGAGACCACCGAGCAACAGCTGTTGCTTGAACGCATGGAATCTCATTCTGTAGGCGGCTATACCCTCGCCGCCAGTCTCATTGAGGTACGCAGCGCCGCGAAGGTGAAGGTCAAGCATCATGAGGATCAGCCCGAAATACTCATACCCAGTTGGATTCTGTTTAGCCTTTACGCGCGCCAGGAATTTCGGATAAAGGTTTTCCATCCCATGAAAAACCTTTTCAGCCTCAGCTGGTCTTTCCTTGGAGTAAAAATAGTCCTCGGCACATTGGCTCTCGACCGGAACCTGCCTGCTCAGGCTACCGTCATACCGCCAGATTAACGAGTTTCGTGTTGGTTTCCGGTCGCCTGAAAACTCTTTTAAGTAAACCGCCGGCAAGTAATGTTGTCGTTTGTATGCAGGCACCACCTGATATTCTAACATTTATTTCTTCGGTCCCTCAAAGTGCTTTTGCTCCTTTTCCGTTAGAATTGCTCCCAATCTGCCCCTTCCACAATCAATTAAGCAACTGCGCCTTATTTTTCCTTAAATAGTTAACCAGCTCGTCGGGCCGGATCAAACTGGACGGAGCGCGCCTTTGCTCAGGCTTGCGTAATCTCTTATATTCCACCAAGAGCTTCCCATGGTGGCCGATCTTGATAAACCCGTTTTCCAGCTTCCAAATTTGGCCCTTTATGAGGTTCCGAACTGCAGTGCCGTTGTGAACGATCATTGCATGCAGAATACCAGCCATCAGGCTTCACAGCCATAAAATTGCGTCCGGCGTGACGATCTAATCCGTTGCGATGCACTTGGTCGAAACGAGTCGGATCGTTCGATTCTCAATTATGCAAAACCCGTTCTCCATGAATGGAACTCGTCCGTGTTCCATAAAGGACATGCTGTCCTTTACCCGTGTTAAACCCGTAAAAACCCGTCCGTCGGTGAACTCGTGGTCGCTCGAGCGACGAGGGCGAGCACGGGCGTGAGCCCGCGCGCAGCCCTCGTGTGCGTGAGCACAAACCCGTAGGAAGTCGGGGATGTCGCATAGCGGTCAAACAACGATGAAAGCCCGGTAAACACGAGACGGTTTACAAATGGAGGGTATCCCCGCCGTGGGGATACCTGTGGGGACAGGTGTGGGGATACCCTGGAGCGGGTAAAGGACACGGTTCGAATCCGGAACTCTCCGTGAAAAGGTTCGAGTCCTAGTAGCCGCACCTCAGCTAACGCTATGGACCTCCATGAAATGACTTCAACTCCTGTTGCCTCCACTGTTCCGGGACAAAGAGAGGCATCCAAAACTAACCCTCAGGATTCTCCTCAAAATGAGTTCGACCCAGATTCAGAAGGCACCAGGTGAGACGTGGCTAAAAGTCACACCGACCGCTATGATGGAAGAGGTTCGAATCTTGGACTCTCCGCGAAAAAGGTTCGAGCGAGGTTGTACAGACACACCATTCCACCAGTTTGAGCCGTTTCGGTTATGAATGACCACGGTTTCACGCTGGAACCACGGGCTTTTTTGCAGTCGAGACCAATACGAGTAGCGATTTGTTCACAACCGATTACTTAATACTTTTTGCTATACTGCTGTTTACTCACGTCACATCATCCATCCTTCACAGATATGTCCAAAACATCACTCAGGAAAAAGAATCCGGCTGCTGTTGCACTTTCGAAACTCGGCGCATCGAAGGGCGGCAAAGCTCGAGCCGCCGCGTTATCGGAAAGGGACCGCTCTCGCATCGCAAAATTGGCAGCAAAAGCTCGCTGGGAAAAGCATTGAACCCTATTGGGAACTATCTTGCTATGCATGGTCCGGCACAATGCCCGCCGTTCACACGCTACCGTCCACAGCTTGTGCACCACGCCTCTTCGCCCTGTTTTACTTCAAGAAATGTGCCGCGGGCCTGGCGCCTAACGGTGTTCTCGCTCGACGGCCAGCAACCTGGATATAGCACCACCGTCGGTGCCACTAACCACCCATTAACGCTTACGGCTTCGAAGAAAAAACAGCCATGCCACTCGTAATATCGACAGGCACAGAAACGTGTACGTGAACTATCAGCCACTTCCCTTCAATCTTGCGATAGCCGGTGGTCAGCCGATAGGTAATGTCTAGCTTCTTGCCGTCTCTATCATTCCAGACCAGATGGACAATTCCGTGGGACAGGCCAAGTTTACCATCGGTCATAATGCTCAGGTCGCTGAACTCACTCTTGACAATTGGCCCTGGAATCGTGGCGAGAAAGTCTTCCCAGTGCTTCCTGTAAGCTTTGGCTCCAACGAGTTCTAGCGGTGGGTTGACATTGAAAATAAACAAGCTCTCGTCCGGCACGCAGTTTGCCATGATGGCGTCAACATTCTTGGCCTTGATAGCTGCGGAAACGCGGTCGCCAAGCGCTCTGATCTCCTTCTCGTCCTTTGACTCTGCGTCTGCTCGCTGAGTCACCATTAGACCGATTAGCAGTGTCCCAAGCAAAAAAGCTGTCTTTTTCATTTCACATGTTCCTTTCCTGTTGAGGGGAATTACCAAACCTTAGTCTGGGGTCCGCCCCGTTGTCTAGTACATATTTTCTTTCAAGCGACCAAGTCGACCAAGACCACGGCCCCGAGGAACTAGCCAAGTGGCTACCAACAAGACCGTTGCGCTCTAGGCTTCGATTTAAGCGTCATTTGGAGAACAGAGACCATCTCGTAAGGGGTAGTCTTGGATCAGCAACGCCCGGTGCCGCACGTGATTTCCGCCAGCGACGCCATCGGCTTATGCTTGCACGAGTAAGCATGCCATTGTAAAATGATCACATCATGAACCGACTTTTTCTCTACGCCCGAAAATCGACTGATGTTGAGGACAAACAAGCCCTTTCCATCGAAGCCCAGCTCAACGAATTGCGCGAATTCGCCGAACGCGAGCACGTCACCATTGTCGCCGAACTCATCGAAAAGCAGTCCGCCAAGACACCTGGCAGACCCCTATTCAATGATATGCTCACCCGGATCGAGGCTGGCGAAGCGGACGGCATTCTCGCATGGCATCCCGACCGCCTGGCTCGCAACAGCATCGACGGCGGCCAAATCATATATCTGCTGGACACTGGAAAAATCAAGTCCCTCCGATTTCCTACATTCCGCTTCGAATCTGATCCGCAGGGAAAATTCATGCTCAACATTATGTTCGGGCAGAGCAAATACTACGTCGATTCGCTTGCGGAGAACACGAAGCGGGGTCTTCGTGAAAAAATTCGCCGAGGCGAATTCCCCTGCAAGGCTCCCATCGGCTACCTCAATGACTATCGCACGAAGAAGATCATCATCGACCGGAAGCGGGCCGCAGTTGTGAAAGAAGCTTTTGAGCTTTACGCCTCAGGCACTGCGACGCTCGACAGGATACGTGCGTTCTTCGGCGAGCGCGGAATCGTCTCGAGTAACGGCCACCCTTTCATCCGCGCGTATGTTTCGAAGATGCTCTCGAACCCTTTTTATTACGGTCACTTCCGCTACAACGGCGAGGTGTATGAGGGCACACACGAGCCAATTATCACGAAAGCCTTGTTCGACCAGGTTGACGCGGTCTTCAAGCGCCGATGGCGCTATTCGCCGCTTGAAAAGAAAACCACCCCAAAGCCATTCTTAGGTCTTCTTCACTGCGCTAGCTGCGGCGGCGCCATCACAGCCGAAATCCAAAAAGGCCACACGTATTACCGCTGCACGAAGAAGGGCCGACTCGCTTCCTGGTGCAATCAACCCTACATCCGCGAGGAGGCGCTCAGCAGCGAAATTTCAGGTCTGCTTGAGCCCTTTGCACTACGCGCAGACTGGGCGGACGGAATGCTCAAGCTCGTCGGCGAAGAAAAAGCCCAGGCTTCACGAACAGCAGCCGACATGACAGCGCAGAAAAGGAAGGAGATCGAAAAAATAAATCTTCGGATCCAAAGGCTTCTTGATGCCTTCCTGGACGAACTCATTGACCGGGAAACCTTCACAACGGAAAAGGCAAAATTGATGAGCCAAAAGAAAACAATTGAGGAACAAAAGTCCGCTCACGCGGCCGGTCGTGCCAATTGGCTCGAACCGTTCCAAAATTGGATTCTAACCGCGAAAAATGCGGGTGAAATCGCTGTTTCAGGTTCTCTTCAAGAGAAGAGGGGGCTCGCCTTGAAAATCTTCGGCTCGAACCTGGTTCTCGACTGCAAAAAAGCCCGTGGTTCCAGCGTGAAACCGTGGTCATTCATAACCGAAACGGCTCAAACTGGTGGAATGGTGCCCGTAAGAGGACTTGAACCTGTTTCCAGGAAGGATCGTCGGAAGATGTGCCTTAACTGGGACTCGAACGCGTGTCCTTTACCCGCTCCAGGATATCCCCGCACCTGTCCCCACAGGTATCCCCACGGTGGGGATACCCCTTGAATGGAATCCGTCCTTGGTTCACAAGGGTTTAGTCGTGGTTTGACCGCTGTGCGACATCCCCGACTTCTAAGGGATTTGAGCGCTCACGCGCTCACGCACACTCGGGCTGCGCGCGGGCTCACGCCCGTGCTCGCCCTCGTCGCTGACGCGAAAACGAGTTCACCGACGGACGGGTTTTTACGGGTAAAGGACATCATGTCCTTTATGGAATCCTGGATGCGTTGAGAAGGTTAGGAAGGATTCGAACGGGTTTCTCACGAGTGCGAAGGACGGGTTTGAAGTCACGGGTTTCAAGGGGAAACCGGCCGGCAAAACAGAGCCAGCCTGCGGGAAAAACGGGTTAGAAAAGAATTACGCAGTTGTAATGGAACTTTGGAACCGGAAATGCGTCTTTTAATCCGTGATGCAGAATATGAGCGCGGAGACGAAACCTGTCGTGGCCCTGAGAGCAGGGCAACTTTGGAGAACAGAGGACGGCTGCATTTTGATAACGGAACAGGGGGAGAAGATCATTGGCTACCGCAAACTGCGGAACCCACAACAACGGGCAGCATTGACCAACCTGATTCGGCCTGAGGCCCTGGTCTGCTACCTCAGCCAGGTTGGAGCAGTTTTGGCGAATTGAGCCTGACTGTGCGGTATGCAGATTTCGGCGAAAAGACACAATATCGGAACGAGAAAGCCCCCGAGGTGTCGTACAGAAGAGGTATGGAAGATTTACAGTCAGGATTACCTGCGGATTTTAAGGCCGGCCAAATATGGCACGTAAACAATCGCTACGTTTCCATCAGCGGAGTTGGCAAGAGATTAGTCCACTACCGGATGTTAAAGCAACGAAGCCAATCCTCCGCCGCCGCTCACGTGGCAAGCAAGCAGGAACTTCAGGCATATTTTGAGCGACACAGTGCTCAAGAGGTGATCCTGTGGACCAAACCTTAACGAATTACCAGCGGTAGCCTTCGGCTGCTGGGTTTATTCCCCTCCGATTCTTCCCTTTTCGCCCGCCCCTCACCGAAGGTAAGGGCGGGCAAAAAGAAAAGAAGCTGTTTTTCTTGCCGCACGACAGAGCCCCGAGGTCGAGCCCTGCATTATGAGCCAAGCATTTCACGTCCATGACGTACATCCAGGAGTTTGAAGCGGAGCTTCAAAAGAAACTTGAAGGTAGCGCCGACACTTCATCGATCGTTCGATGGGTCTCGGAGAAAGTCCTAGAAAGCTACAGGAACGGCATCACCGCCGGCCAAAAGGGTGCCACGGTGATCCGCCAGGGAGAGAGCCGCCGCCGCGGTATCTCTGGGAAGGCCGAGTAGTCGTCGGCCTCGATTACACGCGTAAGTATACCATTATGCCAATAGAGCGAAAGGATCTGGAACGGATTGAGCGAATCATCCTGAGATCGACCGGCGACATCGCCGAGGCCATCGGCCGGAGCATTGAGCGGCTGGAAGAGCGGATTGATGCCGCGGAATCCCGCATCTGCGGTCGTTTGCCAGAGTCGGAGGACAGCTTCCCAACTCCGACCGTCGGTTCTGCCGATTGAGGATTTCTCCTCGTCCAGGAAAGCCCCGCCAGCGCGCGGGGCTTTCGTTTGGCTCATTAGCAGGGCTCTGATCAGGGTTTTCGAGGTTCGTGCGACGGCCCCACCCCCTTCTCCCCCTCCATCGTGCCTCCCCAGGGGGGTTGTGCGGTGCTCCGCTTGGCCATCCGGCCGACGCTTTGCGCTTTGCCATTCGTCCTTTTTCTTATGGCCCTTGCACGGCGTCCTTCAGCAAGGGAGCGCCCGCAATCGTTTTCAGTGAACCAAACTGTCAACGTTTTGCCGTATTTCCCCAAACCAAGAATATCCTCATTCATTTCATGTGCAGGAGCATCGGGAAACCACGCGCTCAAACAGCAGGTGCTCTCGACTTCTTTTGCGGAAAGCCTGTTTTGATGATCGCGATTAAACCTCGAAGTAGCACTGGCGTTTGGGAGTGGATCACCTCGCCGAAATAACCTGACTCCTACGATTTCCCTCAGTGTTGGAGAAAAAAAGCCGTACTCGATTTCCTGACCGGAACTGACGATTATCGCCACGGCCTCTTCTGCCACTAACCGTCGCTTTGCGACTGGCACTTATTTCGGGGCAAAGATGTTCTTCAACACGTCTGCCAGTTGGGCTTCCGTGAATGGTTTGGCGAGGTGCATTGTCACGCCTAAGGATTTGAATTCTTCTTTCGTAATTTCATCCAAGCGCCCACTGGCCACTACGATGGGCATGTCCGGCAGCATCCGCCGCAGGGCGCGGACGAAACCGAGTC
>Ga0210409_10003628_pt1 | contig 17064 bp, 16 predicted proteins | sample IncBWH17MmetaG_FD_161649 | JGI IMG/M metagenome (GOLD analysis project Ga0210409, IMG submission 161649) | Forest soil microbial communities from Barre Woods Harvard Forest LTER site, Petersham, Massachusetts, United States - Inc-BW-H-17-M | ecosystem: Environmental > Terrestrial > Soil >...
GCGCCTATACGCTGCTTGCCGACGCCATCCGGCAGTTTGGAGACAACGTGGGCAGGGACCTGCGTGAACTCTGGCGCAGACTTGTATTTTCGCTCCTGGCTTCCAATTACGACGACCATCTGCGGAATTACGGATTTCTGATGTATAACCCCGGGCGCTGGTCGCTTTCTCCCGCTTACGACATCAATCCGGTGCCGGAGATCGACCGCGTTGGCATGTGGAAAACGCCGATCAGCGAGGCGCGGGAAGAGCCCAGTCTCTCCGGCGCCCTTGCCGTCGCCTCGCGTTTTGGGTTAAAGGCGACTGAGGCAAACGCCATCCTGCTGGAAGTGTTCGGAGCGGTATCCGCCTGGCGCAAAGTAGCGGGAACCCTCGGGATAAAAGGCGCCACACTCGCACCCTATGCCAGTGCCTTCGAGCACGCACTGAAGGACGAAGCGCAGAGGTTGCTGGGAGCGTGATCGGGTGAAACCGGAGGGCACAAGGAATGAAAACTCGATTGGCGTTCCGGCAGGCCGCGCTTTATATTTGCCCGAATGAGCCCCGAGTTCCATCGTTTTTGCAGCATTGAACCGCCTGCTCGAGCGAAACGGAAAAGAGGAGGCATACTCATCCGTCATTTCATGCTGTTTCTGGGGATTGCCTGGGCCGGGGCGGGTGGCGTTGGAGCAACGGACGTCCCGGAGCGCTGGGCCTTCCGACCGCTCCGCTCGGTCCTCCCTCCGGCGACCAACCCCTCGATAACGAATCCAATTGATACCTTTGTGCTCGCCCGCCTTGAGCAAAGCCATCTAAGGCCGACACCGCCTTCGAGTCGTTTGACTCTGTTACGGCGGGCAGCCTTCGATTTGATTGGGCTGCCGCCCACTCCCGAAGAAATCAAATCGTTCGTCAACGATCGTCGAGCCGAAGCCTACCCGGAATTGGTCGAGCGGTTACTGGCTTCTCCACATTACGGGGAGCGCTGGGGCCGGCACTGGCTGGACCTGGCGAGGTATGCCGACACGGGTGGTTTCGAAAAAGACCTGTCGTACCCGAATGCATGGAAATTCCGCGACTACGTCATTAGCTCTTTCAACGCCAACAAACCGTTCGATCGATTCATTCAGGAGCAAATTGCAGGTGACGAGCTTTGGCCTGATGATCCCGAGGCCGCGGTGGCGACGAGCTTCTTTACGGTCGGCCCGGCATCCCTTGATTCGGCGCTGCAGTCTACGCAGCTCGAATATGAATGGCTGACCGACGCCGCGGACACGACCGGCGCCGCGTTTCTTGGTCTCACGCTGGGCTGTGCCCGTTGTCATAATCACAAATACGATCCCATTACGCAGCAAGACTATTTCGCCATCCAGGCGATTTTCGCCGCCAGTGATCGGCCCTATCCGAACGCCATCCGTGAGCAGCGCATTAAAGGCCTCAACGGCATTTTGGCAGACGTGCCCATTTCTGAGGAACTGCTGCACGATCCGCGTTGCACCATCAAAACGGATGACCAAATCGGCGCCCGCCTTGTCCATCGCGATGCCGTCATGGAGATCCACCGCTTGAAACGCGGTGAGTTGAGCAAGCCGCTCGAAGAGGTCCAACCTGCGCTGCCGGCCATTTTTGGAATCGATAAGCATTTGTTCGATCCAGCCGCTGCTCCGCCTGGTCAACGGCGAACTGTTCTCGCGAAATGGCTCGTGTCGGACGACAACCCACTGACCGCGCGCGTGCTGGTCAATCGTGTCTGGGCGTGGCATTTCGGCAAAGGAATCGTGCGGACACCCAATGACTTCGGGACCCAGGGCGAGCCGCCCACACATCCCGAAATGCTCGACTGGCTGGCCCGGGATTTCATCGATCACGGATGGGACCTGAAACGTTTGCACCGGCTAATCCTCTTGTCGGCTACTTATCAAAGGCAAAGCAGAGGTGCCTCGCGCGAAGCTCAGGAAACCGACCCGGAAAATCGATTGCTCTCTCACTTTCCGCGCCGCCGCCTCGACGCCGAGTCAATCTGGGACAGCCTGCATGCCGTTGCCGGAACGTTGAACCCGAAGCAATTCGGGCCGCCCGTCATGCCCGAACTGAGCAAAGAGGAGTTGAGCGGTCTATTTGACGAAAAAAGCTGGAAGGTGACGAAGGACCCCGCCGAATTTACTCGCCGCGGCATTTATCTATTTGAACGCCGGACGTTCTTGTTTCCGATGTTTGATGCCTTCGATCCGCCTGATGTGATGTCAAGTTGCCCTCGTCGTTTTGAAACGACTGTGCCGACGCAGGCGCTGGCCCTTCTCAACAGTGCTGTCACCCAAAGCCAGGCCAAGGCATTTGCGCGCCGCCTGCTGGCCGATTGCCGGGGCGAAATGGAAAAAATCCCGGCGCGCGCGTGGCTGCTGGCTTTCAATCGCCCCATTGTTGCGGCTGAAAAAAGGCGGGCTCTAGAGTTCCTGAAAAGACGTGAAGCGACTCTTAAGGCATCCATTAATCAGGTCCAATCGTCATCGGGATCCAAAGCCGGCGTCCAAGCCGGCGAGGCTGTCTCAACGGGAGACCAGGGCGCCGGTTCTGCGGATAGAACTTTAGAACCGTCGCTCGAAGCAGCGCTGACCGAGTTTTGTTTGGCGCTCTTTAACGCAAATGAATTCGTTTTTGTGGACTAGAGGCAAATGAATCCATCACATCACCTGCTCCTTGACCCGCGGCTGATTTCACGCCGCGAAATGTTGCGCCGCGCCGGACTCGGTTTTGGCTCGTGGGCACTGCTCGATTTGCTCGCACGCGATGGTGTGGCCGCGAGCCAATCCGCTGGAGAGTCTGGGCGGGCGATTGCCAGGAATCCGCTCGCGCCCAGGCCACCGCATTTTGCGGCCAAAGCCAAGAGCGTCATCTTCCTGTTCATGCAGGGCGGGCCGAGCCACATCGACACGTTTGATCCCAAACCATTGCTCGCGAAACTGCACGGTCAACCGCTGCCCCCAAGCGCAACGGAGGGTTTGCAGTTGAGATTTACCAAAATGGACGCTCTGATTCACGGCTGCCGGCTTAATTTCAGCAAGTGCGGCCAATCCGGTATGGAAATCGCCGACAGCTACCCGTTCCTGCAAAAATGCGCCGACGATCTTGCCGTGGTCAGGTCCTGTTATCATGACGCGTTCAACCATTCGCCGGCGCAATATATGATGAACACCGGTTCGGCGCGCATGGGCCGGCCCTGTATGGGTTCGTGGGTCACCTTCGGGCTGGGCAGCGTTTCGGAAAACCTTCCCGCGTTCGTCGTCATGGCCACGACCAATAACACCAAAGGCGGGCCACCGGTATACGGCCACGGGTTCCTGCCCGGCACCTATCAACCGACTGTGCTGCGAAATTCCGGCTCACCGGTTCTCTACCTTGAGCCGCCGAACAAATTGGGGGATCAGCGCGAGATTCTCGACATGGTGGAGTGGCTCAATCAAGAGCACGAGGCGGCACGCGCCGGCGACACGGAAGATCTCGATGCCCGCATCGCCTCCTACGAACTTGCCTTCCGCATGCAGTCCGCGGTGCCCGACGCCGTCGACATCAGTAAAGAAAGCGCCGCCACGCGAGAACTTTACGGGGTGGACGACGCTATTTCCGGTACGTACGCGCGCTCCTGCCTGCGCGCCCGGCGCCTCGTCGAGCGAGGTGTGCGTTTTGTGCAGATCTTCACCGGCAGCGCGGGCAGCGATGATTGGGACAATGCGCACGCCGACAACGATGGAGTGCATGCGGCCATGGCCCGGCGCATTGATAAACCAACCGCCGCGCTGCTGCAGGATCTAAAGGCGCGCGGTTTGTTGGAGAGCACGCTCGTGGTCTGGGGCGGCGAATTCGGGCGAACGCCCATTGCCGATGGCCGTTATCCGGACAAACGCGCCGGACGCGACCACAATCCTTATGGATTCACTACCTGGCTAGCCGGAGGCGGCGTTAATGGTGGAAAGATCATCGGCGCCACGGACGAGTTTGGATTCCGTGCCACTGAAGACCGCGTGCATATAAACGACCTCCATTCCACAATCCTCAGACTCCTTGGACTGGATCACAAGCGGCTGACGTTCTTATTCGAAGGCCGCCAGATGCGTCTCACCGATGTGGGCGGAGATGATGATTTTGCCAGCCGGCTACTCACCTGAACGCAACAGACCGAAAAGGCGCGACTGCGTCGCAAGGCCGAATATGACATCGTTACCACGTCATTTTGGAGGTGGGCCATGGCCATCCGAATTGTCCGCTTAGGAAGCGACAGGGCCGCCAATGAAGGCCTTCGCATTGGGACCGTCCGCCGTCCGCCGCGGGGTGTGCCGAAGACAAAGTTCGCTTCGCAAAACTGGTATGATGTCTGGTTTCCTAATCTTGCTCCCAGTGTTGAAACAATAAGGTTCGCCCAAGCAGCCAAGACACCTGCGCAATGGGCAGCTTTCACCAGGAAGTACCGCTCGGAAATGGCTGCTCCCGAGAACGCTCGCACGATCGAACTGCTTGCCGCGCTGTCCCACCAAACCAACTTTGCAGTTGGTTGCTACTGCGAAAACGAGCAGCACTGCCATCGTTCGGTGCTGCGGATGCTGCTGCTTGAAAAAGGCGCAAAACTCTTGTAGCTGCCGCCTCAGCCAGTCGGACCTCCTGGTGGGGCGAGGCTCCGGCCGAGCCCTGATCTTTCTCTTCGAGGCCACAGCTAATCTGCGGATCAAGGGGCAAAAAGTCAGGGCTCGGCAGGAGCCTCGCCCCACCAGAATTGAAGAAACCCTCAAGGCCGGCTCGCTCGAATTCGATAAAATGCCTTATCGGGTGGCCTGTTCGTTTCGACCAGGCGAATTGCACCGGTTTGGCCAACCGCAGAAGACGAAACGTCTGACCAGGATTTGAAATCCGAAGTGCGTTGGAGCGTATAAAGCCAATTAGTCTGACCCAGAAATTCAATCTGCGAGAGCCCATTGATAAATGAGCCGCCCACCGTCTGCACCGGTGGCCCCGGAATAGTAAGGGTTAGATTGTCCACAGTTCCGTGGGCGAGCACGGATCCGGCGTACTGTGGGTCCTGGCCGGCATCACTGTAACTGCTGATGCTGAAGACGCTGAGGCGGTAATCAGTGAAGTTGGTGCTGATCGATTGTGCGATCCGAACACCCGATGTCTGCTCGAGGTTGGTCACTGTTGCCACCAGCGTTTGGTTTGACGCGGTGTAGTTCATCGCGATGTGGTACCAATCGCCGGGCGCGAGAGCAAAAATGGCGTAATCGCTTGGACCCGTGTAGCTGAAGGTGCTGTTGGTGTCCACGAAGGTTGGAAAGACCGTCGCTCCAAAGCCCGAATCCCAAAAATAGGCGAACTCAGCGAGATCCGGCGAGTTAACGCCAGTTCCGCGCAGGAAATTGGTTTGTGTCGCCTGGTCCAGATTGAGAAAGCCAAGGCCGATCGAAAAAGTGCCGCTCTTATTTGTATCGGAGCCGACCCCGACATCGGCGAGGCGCAAATCAAAGGCGACGCTGAAATCGTCACTGCGAGCGAGGATGGTTTCCAGCGGGTAATAGAAATAGCTGTTCGGTTGGGAAGAATCCCAAGTCACGCGCAGGTTTTGGTTTGTTGAGTCCCACTGGAACAGTCCGGCATCTCCATGGATCTTCCATCCATGCTGAAGCGGAGTGGACGAAAAGGATTCGGTGAATGTGGCCGCCTGGGCGCACAAAGAGAAGAGAATTACTACGGCGGCAATAGCCGAAAGGACAGAACAGGATTTAGACATTTGCTGATCTTTCAAAGTGTCTCCGCATGATTTGAGGAGACAGGTTGCGGTTGAGAGACCAGCGCGGGGTCAGAAAAAAACCTTCAGACCCCGGCAAAACGGAGAATGAAGGCACTCAGCGAATCCTGACGCGCACTCACGAGTCAGGCTGGCCTCATCCTTCTCTTTGACGGAGAAGTTGATCCCGCAGAACGGGATCGTGACGAGGACAACCAAACCGGTATCCTGACTTCGGGCTCAGACCTCGCTCCCGCCTTCCCGGCCTGGGGGCCAGTGGCTCTGGGAACTTGTAACCCGTTACAGTGGCGCAACCGTCCCCGATTTTCGCGGGGTTCCCTGACGTTTGGTTGTCGACAGGCGATGAACAAGGCTCATCGCATTTTCAAAGAACATTCATACTTAAACGCGGTCCGGCTGCGATGCCAAGCGTTTTCTGGCGCCTCGCTCCGGCGCGCGGACTGTCCAGTCCGCAGCAACGTCCAACGCGGCTTGTGCAATTAATAAATCCGCTCGCGCCGATGGATTTCTGAGTTGCTGCGGACAAGAATGTCCGCGCGCCGGGTGGAGACGTTGCTTTCCTTCGCGGGTTGGTTGTGCCATGGCAGACCGCCGCCAGTGTGCGGTGCTCTGCCGAGGCGCCGCTACGAAAGCAAAGAAGGGTTGGCAACCACAAGTATAAGGTCGTGATCTTGCAAGGTGAGGCGAAGCTCCCGCCGACGCTAATTAATTAGCGGCCTTGGCGGCCTTTGCGTGAAGCCGCCTGGCAACTGTGCACCTGACAAATGCTGGTGCGCGCTAATAATCTGTGTCACTAATTCCAGGTATGGATATAGAGGCAAGGCTTGCTGAGTTCGTAATCGCACAAGACGCCGTTTATGATGACGTCCGGCGTGAGTTGGCGGCAGGCCGCAAGGAAACCCATTGGATCTGGTTCATTTTTCCGCAGTTGGCCGGCTTGGGTCTCAGCTCGATGTCTCAGAAATTCGGATTGTCCTCTAAGGACGATGCCCGGGCCTACCTCGGCCACGGCGTCCTGGGACCTCGCCTGCGAGAATGCACGGAATTGATGCTCAAAGTGCCTAACTGCCCCATCGACCGTATTCTCGGCTACCCTGACGACCTAAAGTTCCGCTCGTCGATGACACTCTTCGCTGTCGCTGCTCCTGAGGAACCCATTTTTCAGGCCGCACTCGAAAAGTTTTTTGGAGGGAAGCAGGACCCACTGACGATCAAGCTGCTTTCAAAAAACCAGAAAACATAAGGTGTGACCGTAATTCCTCAGCGACGCCGACGGGCGTGGTAGCGGCGCCTCGGCAGAGCGCCGCACAATGGCGGCGCTCTGCCGAGGCTTGTCATTACCCACATCTTTTCAGAGCTCCTATCAGTGGTCCTTCTGACTGGTTGCCAAAACTCTCTCGAAAATGCTGCGGTCCATGCGATCGACGCCAACGGCGTCACTCATACCAGCCCAGGGCGACAGCCCTGGGTTGAAGGCCAAAAGACCAAGGCCAGCGCTGAAAGCGCGATTCATTGGGCTAGTGAGGCAGGCCGTTGGCCTGCAATAAATTCAACATACAAGCCGACCCAGGGCTTCACCCGGGCTTCACCCTGGGCTGGTATGAACCAGGCCTTCGGCCTGAAGGCAACCGTGGGTATGAAATTGCCTCAATGGGTGCGGTAAAAGATGTGTGTAATGACAAGCTCTGCCGAGGCGCCGCTACCACGGAAAGGGTTCAGAGGAGGGAAGCGGCGGTCGCAGGCGCAGTCCGTCTGCGAGCGTGTAGGTATTATTGCTGACCCGATGGCGCCTGCCGTTGCTGGAACTCTTTGAACAAAGCAAAGAAAGTGTATGGATCGAGTCCGCCGCAAGCAGCTTCAACCCGCGACGCGCGTCATCCTGGTGAAAGCCGATCTGCGCGAGGGGAATGCGCTGGAAACCCAATCTAAATGCCGGCGAATCTGGCTTTAGCTCAAAGTCTGCCGCGGGCGATTGATCATTTGGGGAGGAGGCCAGGCTGGATTCGGCATTCGTGAGATTGTCTTGGAGCCGGAGCATTTCCGGGCCGGCGTGCCAGCCGGCCTCGAGCCATTTGCCGACGCAGACGTTGTGCTCGACCCGATTGTTTTCCGGCGGCACTCCTTGGAAAGCCTCGCCGGTGATGGCCGACCCTTCCGGTGCACCGTAATAGCGGTCGAGCGATTTCATCTCCGGGTAATGCTGCCGATAGAGCGCCGACGGCACCTCCTTTAACCGCTGGCGCATGGTGTCGTCCACCATCCCGCGCCATACGGGCGACTTGTCTAGTCCGCGTCCGTCGATGCGCACCGCCGGATCGCAATCTACAAACACGTTGTTTTCCACCCGATGATCACGTCCTCCACCGATGAACATGGCCCAGTGAACTTTGTAAAACACGTTGCCGAACACCTCCGTGCCGCTCACGCAATCGTCCATGTAGGCGCCCATGGACCCCATTCCCACCCCACCAGTGTGATGAATGTAATTGAAGCGAATCACATTTCCGCGAAAGGTGTAGTCGCGCCCGGTGTAAATCGCGCCGACGTCACCCGTCTCCAACGCGATGTGGTGAATTTCGTTAAACTCAATGAAGTGGTCGTTCCCCCAGTAAAGAATGGCGCAGTGCGGGTGATCCTGGATGAGATTGTGCGACGCGCGCAAGCCCACCCCCGTGAGCGAGATGGCAGGCACATAGCATTTGGACCAGCGGCCCTGGCGTTGAAAATGGCAGTTCTCGACGAAGTGTCCGCCGCGGGCGAGCGTCTGGCGATCGCCGCCGGTCAGTGCCACCCCTCCGTCACCCGTATCCAAAATATCGCAGCTCACCACACTGTTATTGGAACCTCCTTCAATAACGACGCCGTTGTTGCCGACATTGCGGATGAGGCACCCCTCGATGCGATCCCCCTGGCCGCCGCGAATTTCCACGGCATTGCCGCGAGTGGCTTCCAGAGCGAGCCCGCGAAACGTCACATGAGAAACGTCCGTGAGCTTCAACAACGGCTGGTCCAGCAGCGAGAACAGGATTTCCTCGGCGTGCATGCCGGTGCTGCCCGCCGCTTCCGGCGGCCAGAAATAGAGAATGCCGGATTTGCGATCGAGGAACCACTCGCCAGGCTGGTCAAGCTCTTCGAGGACGTTGAGAAAATAAAAGCGCTGGTCCTTCCGGAAACCGTAGATGCCGTGAGGCGGCGCAGTTTTAACAAGGTGCTGGTCGACATCCAGCGAAGCAACCTTCTCGTACGAATTAGCCCAGTCATAGGCCCAATAACCGTGGACCCAGAGGTCACTGGTGTCGCGCCAGCGCTGCGGACGCTCGCCTTTGTAAAAGAAACCACCTGTCAACTGGCCAAGGTTGCCGCCGTGCTCATCGGTGTGCCCGGAGGCGGTTGGGTATCCCGCAATTGTCACAGACTCACCCGCATTGGGCCAGCGAGCGAGCGTCATTGGACGATGGTCGAAGAATAGTTCACCCTGCGCGGCCACCAGGGGCCGGCCAAAGCCGCGCGATTTCATCTCGCCGAAATTCGTGATCCCGAACCTGTTCAGATCCGCTTGGAGGACGTGTCCACGCGCCGTTTCGTCCAGACGCATGAGCACAGCCGGGTCGGAGACGGGCGTAAATCCGCTCAACAAGCGGCCGCCCAGCAACCGGACGGGTTCATAATAGTAAGCGCGCCAGAGGATCGGCGATTCCGCCTCGCCGGAATCGGCGGCGGTGAGTTCAAAGGCATTGGTGCGAAAGTAATCGCCGCGACGCAGAAAGACAGTCACGCCGCCCTCGGGCAATTGCCCCTGCTGTTTCAACTGGCGAACAGCTTCACGAGCCCGTTCCAACGTGGCAAACGGTTTAATCTGGGTGCCGCTATTGCTGTCGTTACCATTGGTTGCCACGAAAAAATCCGCCGCTGTGCCCGAGCGACTCAGGAAGACCAGGATGAGGAAGATCAGCCGAATAGCCATGCCAGGACGGTAACGATTCGGATGGGTGAGCGCAGCTGGAAAATCGAATCGCACTCGCTGGTAGGTGGGGAGCGAGGAAACATTTGCGAGAGGAATCTTTTTTTGACCCTCGGAAAGGTTCGGAATGACTGGGCGTGGATTGGAAAGGCTGCTGGTTGACTTCGGTTTTTTCGCACAATGTGACGAAGCGTGCGTCGATTTTGTCCGGTAGGATACTTGCGATTGGGTGCGGAGCCAGACCGGCTGAAATCCGTTTCATGTTTTCGTTCTTTCGCGTCTTGGCCGGTGGGTTTTGTGGCACTGGCCTCCAAGAATAGTGAAGCGGTCAGAATTCCAGAAACTTGGATTGCGGAGGATCCTGAATACAAATTGTTTACAGTGGATCTGACCGGGTCAGAGATCGGTCAGACTTGGCGGCTTCTTCGGCCGCCCGCCACCGCTCCCCGCAGCGCTCTGGCCGCTCAGGTGGTAACACTTCCCCCTTTGCTAAGGCTGCGGCGGGACAAGAGGATGAAAGCGTGGCAGACAGGCTACAAGGTGCGAGGCGAGCGCGGCAATTTGGCAAAAAACTTGTAATGCCAGTTCGGTCATTCTTACGACAGCAATTTGGCTTGTAACCCCTCCCGCTCCAGAGCAGCGCGGACTCAACTTATTACATTATCATTGACTGACACCATTTCGTGGGGTGGTGGGGGCAGCCCCCCGATCCCCTTCCCCCTGCCGACGTGACCTCCCCCAGTGGGCTTCGATTCAGTTCGCGTTCGAGTTGAGCGGGGTATTCCCGCTGTCACCATGTTCTGTGACTCTCCTCGTAATCATTTACTCTTACTTTGAATCTCTGTCTTGTGAAATTTTTGCAATTATCCTAGAATACGACTCTAATGATCGGAAGCCTTCCAATTCGAGCAAAGTGATGCGAACAACTATTAAACCGATTCATCCATTTCCGGCTCGAATGGCACCGGAGCTTATTTGGGATGAGTTGCCTGATCACTCGCCACGTCGGCTGCGTGTGCTCGATCCAATGGCGGGTTCAGGGACAACATTAGTCACGGCAAAACTCCGAGGTCACCAGGCTATTGGTTATGACCGCGATCCGCTGGCCGTGCTCATTGCACGGTCATGGCTGGCGAACGTGAAGACAGATGATGTCGAAAGAAAAGCGGCAAAGCTATTGGCCAAAGCACGATCCCGCGCGCGAGACATAAAAATCGCGGATGCATACCCGCGTTCAGCAGATGATGAAACAAGAGCTTTTGTTCGATATTGGTTTGATACCACTAACCGCATCCAACTAACAGTGCTCTCCGAGTCAATTTCGCGCCTGCATGATGCTTCTTTGCGCGATCTTATGTGGTGCGCTTTCTCGCGCCTCATAATCACCAAAAACATAGGTGTATCGCTCGCGATGGATATTTCACACAGCCGGCCACACCGAAGCTACGAAAAAGCTCCGGTAAACGCGTTCGATCGTTTTAAGCGAGCCGTCTATCAGGTGATCAAATCATCTCCATTTTCAAAGCACGACGTTCACCATCCGGCGGGGTCTATGGATCTTGCTGACGCTCGCAAACTACCGATTGGAAATCGCAGTGTGGACATGGTGATTACCTCACCACCCTACCTAAATGCGATTGACTACCTACGGGGGCATAAATTCTCACTATCTGGAAAGGACATGGCCTTGAAGAGCTTCGCCGTGTTCGCACCACCAACGTGGGGACGGAATGTGCTGCCAAGGCGCACAAAAGCGACGCTGCAACCGAATACATTATGGAAATGATGTGCCCGGCGAATCGGCTCTCTAAACGCAATGCAGGCATGTTACGAGGGTATGTGCGCGATATGCGGGCGGTCCTCTCAGAAACGAAACGCGTCTTGCGGCCAGGTGGAAAAGCAGTGTTCGTTGTTGGTAATTGCAATCTTCGCGAAACTTTCGTCCAGAATTCTAGATGTATTGAGGGTCTTGCTGATGAACTTGGCATGGAATTAAAAACATCCGCAGCCGACCATTGCCGGAAAATCGGCGTTATTTACCACCGCCCGGATCGATGAACGTCGGCAAAGCTTTAAGCAGCGGTTTGACGAAATTGGGCCCCCAAATGGACTCGGCTTGGGAGTGGATCAATCCTGAAGCGGACGAAGCGCATCGTCATCCATTATGCCCGGCGTCCGCCAATCGCCGAACACCTAATCGATGAACGTAGCTGAGCTTCTGTTGACCAGAGGAGACGATTCGGCCCCCGCCGTTTGGTTCAGGAATAAGATCGTCCCGCACGGTGAGTTGCGGCGTCAGGTGAACAGCCTGGCATGGGCGCTTTTGGGGCGAGGGTACAAAAAGGGTGATCGCGTCGGGATTCTGTCCGAAAACTGTCCATTTTTTGTGGTTTCGTATCTGGCCACAATGCGGGCGGGCATGGTCGCAGTTCCTTTCCCAACCGAGTTGTCTGAAGAAAACTTTCAAAAGATTGCCGGTCACGCTCGATTGAAGAATGTATTTGTCTCTGACCGCTTTTTTCCGAGAGTGGTGCCATGGGGCAGGAAGATGGGCCTGAGGGCAATGAGTGAATCGCAAGTCCAGGCCCTCTCGAAAGGAGATGCTGGCTGTTTTCCAGAGGTTGACGCCCGGCATGACTTGGCAGCGCTGATGTTCACTTCAGGTTCGACCGGCAAGCCAAAAGGAGTCATGATAACACATCGAAATATCGAGTGTAACTCACGCGATATCCTTTCTTATATGGATTTGAAATCGGATGATCGCGCCATGGTCGTACTCCCATTTCACTACTGTTTTGGTGCTTCCTTATTGCATACACTGCTGATGGCGGGGGGATCGGTCGTCCTCAACAATGACTTTCATTTGTATCCCGAGACAATGCTCCAGGAAATGCAGAGAACGGAGTGCACCGGTCTGGCGGGTGTCCCCTCGACATATCAAATCCTGCTAAGGAAATCGCGATTTCGTAAGATGTCATTTCCCAGGCTTCGCTGGTTCCAGCAGGCGGGCGGCAAACTTCCTAATGTGTTCATAGACGAACTGCGAGGCGCCTTCCCCCAGACCAGGTTCTTTACCATGTATGGCCAAACTGAGGCTTGTGCACGACTCAGTTATCTTCCTCCCGAGCAGCTCCCCAAAAGACTCGGTTCGATCGGAAAAGGACTCCCTTCAACTAGGCTTGAGGTCCTGAAGGTCGATGGAAAACAGGTGCCTGCAGGTTCCGACGAGGTAGGGGAGATTGTGGCTTCAGGCGATAACATCGCCCCAGGATATTGGGAGGACCCGGAAGAAACGGCAAAGTATTTTCGAGGGGGAAAATTGTATACCGGCGACCTAGCTCGGGTCGATTCAGGCGGCTTCATCTTTATCGTGGATCGCGAGCGCGAGATCATCAAATCAGGAGGTAATCGCGTTAGCGCCAAGGAGATTGAAGATGTTATTGCCGAGCTGGCCGAGGTCGTGGAAGTGGCGGCAGTGGGTGTTGCTCATGAGATTTTGGGCGAGGCAATATATGTCTTTGTGGTAAGCCTTTCAGAAGCCCGAGTTTCGCCCGAAATGGTAAAGGCACATTGTCGCCGTCGATTGTCCTCATTCAAGATTCCGCAAGAAGTGGTCTTCTTGCGAGCCATGCCGCACAACGGTGCAGGCAAAATCATCAGGCGAGCATTGCGTGAAATGATCGGAAATCGCTCTCCCGTCACGACTGATTGTCCGGATTCGAAGGGGGATCCGGTAACGGTGCACACCTGAGCGACTTAATCGGAAATCCATTTTCGCATGGCTCGGAGCGAAAAGCTTTTCAGTTAAAAAGACTCCGCAGAAGCATGACCCCGAAACTCACAAATCAGAAAGAACCCTATGATAAACTACTCCAAAGAAATTCGCGATTTTATTGTCGCTAAATTGCTTTTTGGCGACTCGACCACACTTAAGGACGATGCCTCATTCCTGGACTCCGGAGTCGTTGACTCCACGGGCATGCTGGACTTGATCACCTTTGTTGAGGAAAAATACAGGATCAAGGTTGCCGATGAGGAAATGATTCCCGAGAACTTTGACAGCGTCGAGCGACTGAATCGATTCGTGCTTAAGAAGCTGGGGGATCGGGAACTGACACGAATTTGAGGTCAACATGCAGACCGGGCGATTGTCTCACGATCTGTTGGCGTTGGATTGTGCGCGGGAGGTGGAGAAGATAGCTCAGACCATCCGGGATTATGCTCTGCGGCTATTCAAAAAAAGAGGAATGGTGGTTGCTTTATCCGGAGGAATCGATAGCAGCGTCGTCGGAGCGCTCTCAGTAAAAGCGCTTGGACCGAGCCATGTTTTGGGCCTGCTCATGCCGGAAAAAGATTCTTCGCCCGACACCCTCGGGCTGAGCCGGCAGGTGGCGGAACATTTGGGAATTCAAATCGTCCACGAGGACATCTCTCCAATTTTGGAGGCTGCTCGCTGCTACCAAAACAGAGACGATGCTATCCGCCGGGTGATTCCTGACTATGGCACCGGATGGAAATCGAAGATCGTCCTTCCGACTGTTTTGAACAGCGACCAGTATCGCCTCTTTTCCATCGTGGCTGAAGCTCCGTCCGGGCAGCGTGTCCAGGCACGACTGACTATCGAAGCCTATCTTGGCGTCGTTGCGGCCACCAATTTCAAGCAGCGCACCAGAAAAATGCTCGAGTACTATCACGCCGATCGCCTCAATTACGCCGTGGCTGGCACGCCGAATCGATTGGAATATGATCAAGGATTTTTTGTTAAGTTGGGCGATGGATCGGCAGACGTTAAGCCCATCGCGCACCTTTATAAGACACAGGTTTATCGGTTGGCCGAACATCTCGGCCTCCCCGAGCAAATTCTCAGGAGGCGGCCTACGACAGACACTTACTCGCTGTCACAGAGCCAGGAGGAATTTTATTTTTCCGTTCCATATGAACAGATGGACTTGATCCTGTGTGCCAAAGATCACGGCTTTGGCTGCCAGGAAATTGGCGCTGAGCTTGGACTCACGGCTGAGCAGGTCGAGCGAGTCTTTCGAGACGTCGAAGCTAAGAGGATGATGGCCTGTTACCTTCACGCTCCGCCGGTTTTGGTCGAGAGAATGCCTTGCCGGTCAGAGCGGTGTTCAAGGAGCTTGCCGTGTCCTTTGGAATAAGCCGGCGGACCAAAGCCAAAGCAGGGATGACCATCGGACAGGTAGCCAGAAACGGAAGGCGGCGATGATTTTACTTCTCGGTGCGACAAGCTACGTTGGCCAGACCTTCGCTCGTGCGCTGCGGAGGCGGAAGGACTCTTTCATACCTCTCTCAAGAAACGCGTTCGATTATACCCGTTTCGAGTTCCTGTTTGATTATATCCGCAAGGTCCGTCCCGAATTGGTCATCAATGCCGCGAAATGGTGTCAGTCAATGATAATGTAATAAGTTGAGTCCGCGTTGCTCTGGAGCGGGAGGTGTTTAAGGCGGCGATCTGTGCGTATGCCGGCCTTACAGGCCGGTAGACTCGTTTGGTTGTGCTTCCTGGGCCTCCGCTTCGCTGCAGCCCAGGCTTTAACATTTCGGACTTTCAGCCCTCCGATTAGCCTGGACGATTTCAAATGAAACGACGTATCAGGAAGGAGTGATGAAAAGCTTCGATTACGACGTGATCATCGCCGGTCTCGGCGCTATGGGCAGCGCCTCGGCTTATCACCTCACGGCTGCCGGCAGTCGGGTCCTGGGGCTGGACCGCTTTCACCCACCGCATGAGTTCGGCTCGTCCCATGGCCTGACCCGGATTATCCGCGAAGCCTATTTCGAACATCCTTCTTATGTGCCATTGGTGCAGCGAGCGTACTGGTTGTGGGCGGATCTGGAGAAAAAATCACAGCGCCATCTCTTCGTGCAAACCGGCGGCGTGATGATAGGTCCATCGGAAGGAGCGTTGGTCAGCGGGGCCCGGAGGAGCGCAGAGGAACACCGGCTTCGTTATGAGCTGCTTTCCTCAACCGAACTGCACCGACGGTTTCCGGTCTTTCAGCCCGCCGCAGAGATGGTCGGTGTCTGGGAACCGCGCGCCGGCGTCTTATTTCCTGAACTGGCCATCCAGACGCATCTGGAGCTTGCGGCCAAACAGGGCGCATCGCTGCGTTTCAACGAGCCAGTGCTGAAATGGGAGCCGGATGGTCAGGGGGTGCGCGTGCACACTCCAACCGGCACGTACACGGCGGACCGGCTGATGCTCGCCGCCGGCGCATGGATCCAATCGCTTGTTCAGGAGCTGAAACTCCCTTTGAGTGTTGAGCGGCAGGTTTTGTATTGGTTCGAACCTCGCTCCCAAGCGGCCGCGTTTCAGGCGCCGACCTGCCCCATCCACATTTGGGAATACGCCCCACGACACTTCTTCTACGGCTTTCCTGAACTCGGCGACGGTGTCAAAGTAGCCTTGCACCACCAAGGCGAACCAACCCAACCGGAGACCGTGCGTCGCGAGGTCAGCGCGCAGGAGACTGAGTCCATGCGCGCGCTATTGCGGCGCTTCCTCCCTGCCGCCGAGGGGCGATTGCGAGCCACGGAGGTTTGCCTGTACACGAACACACCCGACGAACACTTCATTCTGGACTGGCATCCGCGACATCCACCAGTGCTCTTGGCCAGCCCCTGCTCAGGCCATGGCTTTAAGTTTTCGAGCGTCATAGGCGAACTAGCCGCGCTGCTGTTGCGCGGGCAGCCGCCGTCAGTTGATTTGGGCCTTTTCAAGATCAGCCGATTTATGGCGGGCTAGCAGTTGAACAGAAGTTAACGAAGAGAACGAAGGCTCATTTGGACAATCACTACTCCTTGAGGCTTTTGGGACATCACCAATGAGAGGACTCTCACGGAGTTTTTCCCGCAGCCGGTCATGCTACAAAATCCTTTGTTTCCTTTGTTTGCTTCTGTTCAATCCTGCTTGGTTCATTGTTACAGTGGACCTTAAGAGAGGTTGGGTCTCCTGCCGAGCCCTGATCATCTATTCAACCAGCGGCCTGTTCATCGAAAGCCTCCTTTCGATTTTTCGCATGCATTGGGACCATGAACTCGGCGTAGCGGCGTCTCGGCAGAGCGCCGCCAATCCTCGAAACCATTTCCGGCGGCGCTCTCCCGAGACGCCGCTACGGAACGACGGTTCATGAAGAGAAACGGCTTTAGTTAGGGCTTGGCGAGAGCCTCGCCCCACCAGCCCTGACGCGTACTCCAGTTGCGGACTTTGTCCCTCGCCCTGTACCTACCAACCGCCAACCGTGACAATTCTTGACGACAAGAGAATTTCATGATTGCATTATTCAACCGGGTTGGAGCCGGGATGAATTAT
>Ga0210409_10003629_pt1 | contig 17059 bp, 13 predicted proteins | sample IncBWH17MmetaG_FD_161649 | JGI IMG/M metagenome (GOLD analysis project Ga0210409, IMG submission 161649) | Forest soil microbial communities from Barre Woods Harvard Forest LTER site, Petersham, Massachusetts, United States - Inc-BW-H-17-M | ecosystem: Environmental > Terrestrial > Soil >...
CCCATGTACGACCGCTACGATATCGGCGGCGTAGCGGCCCGCATCACCTATAGCCCGACGGATTGGCTCAGCATCAAATCGATCAGCGCGTTTCGCGTCGTATCGGCAAGCGTGGCTGTCGACGGAGACCAGACGCCATACTCTCTGCAGAGCACGCAGACCGCGCTCGACGAGCAGCAGTACAGCGAGGAGCTTCAGTTCGCCGGTGATGTCCTCGAGAACCGGCTCAAGTATCTCGTGGGCCTTTACGCGTTTCAAGAAACCGGGACATCGAGTGTCAACACGCAATCCTTTCATGGTCTGTTCGAGAACGAACCGATGCCCAACAACTCGGATGCTGGTGACACCCAGCAACGCTTCGGCCTGACGGCCACGAGCCTTGCCGCCTTTTCTCAAGAGACGTTCGAGGTCTTGCGGGGGCTGCACCTGACCGCGGGTGCTCGTATCAACCACGATCAAAAGGACTACAACTACGCGGTCGATTTCACGCAGACCGGCGCAGTGCAGGTTCCTTACAGCACGGCGCAGGCATCGTGGAACTCGTTTACTCCGAAGGTCGGCGCGGACTGGTCTCCGTTCGAGCCCATGATGCTCTTTGCGAGCTACTCCGAGGGCTTCAAGAGCGGCGGCTTCGGTCCGTCCAATCTGGCCTCGGACCCGACGCCGAAATACGACCCGGAGAAGGTCAGGGCGTATGAGGTCGGAATCAAGACCCAGTGGTTCGAGAATCGCCGCCTCATGGTGAACGCCGCCGCCTTTTACAACGACTATCGGAACATTCAGCTCACCGTTCAATCGCGTGACCCGGTCACCGGCGCCAACGTCCGGACGACAGAGAACGCTGGAAGCTCGGGTATCAAAGGCTTCGAGGCCGAACTAGGAGCCGCCCCCGTCGCGGGTCTCCTGCTCAACGGCGGCGTGGGCTACGTCGATGCAAGGTTCGACACGCTCACCCCGCAAGCGATCGCGACCGGCTTCAAGGTCGGTGACATGCTGCCTCAAGTTCCCGACTGGTCCATCAACGGCGGCGCTCAATACACATTGGTGACCGGGGCCGGCGAGATCACGTTGCGCGGAGACGTCACGTACAAGGGCCGCCAGTACATGACCGCCGCGGACCCGACGTCCTATCAGTCGCCGTATGCTCTGTATTCCGCTCGCCTGTCCTTCGTACCGAAGCCGGTCGACCAGCTCGAGCTCTCGCTCTACGGCATCAACTTGTCGGACAAGGTTTACTACATCTACCTTGCAACGCTTCCGCCCACGGGAGAAAAAATCGGTATTGCCGGTGCCCCGCGACTCATCTTTGCTACTGCGACATATACGTTCTGACAGAAGCCTGGCCTTTCCGGGGACACGGCGTTACCGCCGCCAGGAGAAGCAATGCAGGATCGAGCACGGACCACCGGTCGCAAATTGATGAGGCACTTGATCGTGCCGCTGACGTTTCTCACATTTCTCAACTCCCTCGACCGCGTCAACGTCAGCTTCGCAGCTCTTCAGATGAACGCGGAGCTCCATCTGACGCCGGAGCGGTACGGATTCGGCGTCGGGCTTTTTTTCGCCGGCTACCTTGCATTCCAGTTCCCGCACACGTTTGTCCTCCAGCGAGTCGGCGCTCGCCGCTGGATTTTCGCCACGGTGTTGCTCTGGGGCGGCGTCGCCACGTGCATGGCGTTGATTCGGACGGCCAGGCATTTTTACTTGCTTCGCGTTCTGCTCGGCGTGGCCGAATCGGGGTTTGCGCCCGGCATCGTATTCTTGATGAGCCAATGGGTGCCCAACCGATTCCGCGCCTCGGCGATCGCCGGAACGATGCTCGCGGTTCCGATCTCCGTCGTCCTCGGGGGTCCCCTTTCGGGTTGGCTCATGACCCACAACTTTCATTTCACGTTGCCCGGCTGGCGCTTCATGTTCCTGGTGGAGGGGCTGGCCACCGTCTTGGTCGCGATTCTCACGCCGCTCTACTTCGTCGACGAACCAGGTCAAGCAAGATGGCTCGCGCCGGAGGAAATGGATTGGCTGATGAGGGAACTCGAGTGCGATCGGGCGAGCCGCGCGGAGTCTTCCGCCGTTTCGCGTCCACCGCGCTCGTTCTTCGATGGCCGGATCTGGGCCGCGGCCGGCGTCTATTTCAGCCTGATGGCCGCAGCGTACGGAATCATGTTTTGGCTGCCGCAGGTGGTCAAGCAGATGTCGGGCAGGCCCGATTTCGAGGTCACTGTGGTAAGCGCGCTGCCCTGGGTGGGACTGGGTGCGGGTATGTTTTTCAACTCCCGGCATTCCGACCACACTCAGGAGCGCTACTGGCACATCGGGGTGCCCGCCATGGTCGCAGCGTGCAGCTTTGCGAGCGGAGTCAGCGTCGGATCGACGTGGGCGGCCCTGCTCTGTCTGGTCGTGGGCAGCGCTGGCCTGGGAGGCGCTCAAGGGGCGTTCTGGGCACTTCCCACAACCTTCCTCGAACGGGGCATCGCCGCAAGGAGCATCACGCTCATCATGCTCATTGGCAACACGGCCGGTCTTTTGGCGCCCCCTGCGATCGGATGGATTCGCACTCGCACTGGATCCTTCGGACTCTCCGTTTGCGCCCTCGCGGTGCTCTTGGTCGCGGGCGCCATGCTGCTCATGGCGGTGCGCCGCCTCGAACCGCTCCGGGCCGACGCCCGCGCCGCCCGACATCAAGCGCTGCCGGGGCTGCCCGGCTAGCGATCCCGACGTATGACAACATGCTTTACCCGAGGTCCTCATGTTCCCCAAGTTGCCCGATGAAGCCCTTGTTGCGGACGACTTCGACCCCGTCTCCCCCCAAGCGCAACGGGATCCTCACACCGTCTACCGCGGGCTCCGCGGGAGTTGTCCGATCGCCCACAGCAATCGATGGGGCGGCTTCTGGGCGCTGAGCCGCTACGACGACGTCGTCGACGTCACGAGGCGCCACGAGGAGTTCGTCAATTCCGTGCAGAACGTCGTGCCCGCCGTGACCACGACCGGGCGTCGACCTCCGCTGCACCTTGATCCACCGGAGCACACGCTGTGGCGCAAGGCGATGAGTGCACCGTTCAAAAACCGCTCGATCTCCGAGCTCGAGCCAACGGCGCGCTCGTTCACCGTGGAGCTTCTTACCCCCTTGCTCGAGCGCGGGCGAGGTGACTTGGTATCGGAGGTCGCGGCCACGTTGCCCGTCTTGGTGTTGTGCGTGTTTCTGAACGCTCCCGAAGACACTGCCACGCAGATCCGCGAATTGAGCGACCGATTTCTCCGCGCGTTTCAGACTCGCGACGCCGCCGCGCTCGAGGGCGAGAGTCGCAGGCTCTACGCATTGGCGCAACGCATCCTGGAGGCGCGCCGACACCATCCGCTCGACCCCGAGCGCGATGTTGCGAGTGCCCTTTTGGCCATGCGTGTCGATGGCAAGCCCGTCTCGGAAGAGCTCCTCCAAGGCGCGGTTCGGCAGCTTCTGATCGCAGGACATGTGGCGGTCACGATGATGATGGGGAGCTGCGCTCGACACTTGGCCGTTCACTCCGATCTGCAGCAGGAGCTCCGCCGCCGGCCCTCGGCCATTCCGGCGGCGGTCGAGGAGCTACTGCGCCTCTACACGCCGAACCAAGGCTTTTGCCGTACGGCCGCACGTGACGTCGAAATTCTCGGAAAGGTGGTGCATCCGCGCGAGCCGATCGTTCTCTTGTACCCTTCGGCGAACCGAGACGAGGCCAAGTTCGAGGCGCCCGACGACTTCGTGCTCGACCGTCCGGTGAAACACTTGGCATTCGGCAATGGCGTGCACAAGTGCCCTGGGGAGCAGCTTGCCCGGCTCGAGCTGCGCGTTTTTCTGCAGGAGCTGCTCGACCGGACGGCGCAATTCGAGCTGGACGGTCCGGTCGAGTTCGCGCCCTGGCCGGAGTACGGCCCGAAATCCCTGCCCCTTCGCGTGGAACCGGCTCGATAGCTGGTTCATACTCCGGCGCATCCCGTGCCTACCCCCGCGCCCACGTCCGCGAGACCGCGACCTCTCGCCGACCTGACCGTGCTGGATCTCACCGTGGCGCTTGCGGGGCCATTCGCGACACTCCTTTTGGCGGGCCTCGGTGCCCGGGTCATCAAGATCGAGAGTCGCCGAGCCCTCGACAGCTCACGGGACAATGCACCCTACCTGGGCGCCGAGGGGCTGAAGCTGTGTCGCGATCGCGACGACGACGTCTCTGTTTCCGCGTTGAATCGCTTGAGAAACAAGCTCGGCGTGACACTCAATCTCAAACACCCGCGTTCGCGCGGCGTCTTCGCGGATTTGCTGCGCAAGGCGGACGTCGTCGTCGAGAACTTCAGCTCCGGAACCATGGATCGACTCGGCGCCGGGTACGAGGCCTCGCGCGCGATCAATCCGCGCATCGTTTATTGCTCGATCACGGGATTTGGCCGCGAAGCCGAGGGCACGACCAAGGCCCTGGACGCGAGCATCCAGGCGTTGAGTGGAGTCATGCAGGTCTCCGGAAAGCCCGACGAGCCGCCCGTGCGCATCGGTCTGCCCGTGGCCGATCTCGTCACCCCGCTCTTTGGCGTCATCGGTGTGCTGTCGGCCGTTCACATGGCGCGACGAACGGGGGTGGGGCAATGCGTGGACGTGTCCATGCTCGGGTCGATGACTGCGCTGATGGCAGGCGAAGCTTTCGACGCGCTCGAGCAGCTAGGCCTTCCATTGCGAACCGGGGAAACGGTCCCGCGGCTCGCGCCGTTCGGCTTGTACCCGACGGCGGACGGATATGTCTCGATCTGCGCGCCCACCGACCGCTTCGTGACGGGCCTCTTTCGTGCGATGGGAAGGGAGTACGCAAAGTCGGCCAGCGATCCGCGCTTCTTGACGCGCGACCAACGGGTCACAAACAGCATCGCACTCGACGCCCTCATCGGGACGTGGACCCGCCGGTTCTCGACTCGAGAGATTCTCGCGAAGCTCGAGGCGCACGGTGTGCCAGTGGCCGAGGTCCGAGAGCCTCGCGCCGCGGTGCGTGACCCGCGCGTCGTGGCGCGGGGCGAAAGCGTGCCGCTCGTCCATCCGACCTACGGAACCATCGGAGACGTCTACGGCATGGGTATGCCGATTCGATTCTCCGAGGCCGTCGCAACCCTCGATCGTCCGGCCCCGGCCCCCGGACAGGACAACGAGGAGGTCTATGGCGGATTGCTCGGATACTCGCATGAGCAGATGGTCGAATTGCGCGCGGACGACGTGATCTGACCCATGACGATGGTCGCCTCCGAGAATACCCGTTTGGGTCGCGAATGGCCGCCGCCGGAGCTGGCGGCCGCTTTGAGAGAACCACTCGCTCGGGCGCGCGCCGCCAAGGCGAACGGGCCGGTCGTGGCGTTCGTGTCGAACAACATCCCAATCGAGCTCATTGTCGCCGCGGGCTGCTTTCCGTTGCAACTGCCTGCACTCCAAGGCGACCTAACGCCGCGTGCGGATCTCTACATGGAGCAATCCTTCGATCCAATGGCGCGCTCCATTTTCGAGCGGCTGCTGCGCCAAGATTGTTCCTTCGTGGACCTCGTCGTGTTTCCGCGTACGGCCGATTCGTTCCATCGGCTTTACTACTATCTGTGCGAGCTTCAACGCACGGCTTCGGAGCGCGTGCCGGAGAGTTTTCTCTACGACCTCTTGCATACCCCGTGGTACTCGAGCGCCGAGTACAACTACGCGAGCACGGTCGCCTTTCGCCGAAGACTAGAAGATCTCACTGGGGTCGAGATGAGCGAAACCGCGATGCGCGCGTCGATCGCACTCTACAATCGAATTCGCCGAAAGCTCTCGCTGGTCTCCGAGCGCCGGTATTCGGTACCGTGCGCATTCGCAGGCACCGACGCAATCGAGCTCCTCATCGCCTCGCAGCAGATGGCGCCCGAGGCGTTCGAGGGTGTGCTCGACGATTTGCTGACGTGCCCGGGCCGCGTCGCCGAAGGTACGCGGGTCATCGTTGTCGGTAGCGCGCACGACACCTCTGCGCTGCACAGGGCTATCGCCCGTGCCGGCGGCCAAGTCGTAGCGGACCATCACTGGCGGGGCGACTTGCTCTTCGGTCCCTGCGTCGACGAGTCGCTGCCTCCTCTCCGTGCGCTGACCACCCACTATCATCGAGACAGCGCCAGCGTGCGCACCTACCCGACGGCTATCGCGGGCCTCATCGAATCGGCCCGGCGCGCCCGCGCGCAGGCGGCCATCTTCTACTATTACGCGGAAGAGGAGTCACTCACCTGGGACTATCCCGCTCAAGCGGCGGCGCTCGCGGCGATCGGCGTCCCCGCGCTCCGACTCGACTCGCAATCGTATCCTCCGGACGATGGGATCCAGCCGGAGCTCTCGCGGTTCTTTGCCGACTTGCCACTCGCCGCCCGTGTGTGAGAGGCGCTGACAATGCCAACTCCACGCGCCACCACGGGTCTGGTCGCCCGCAAGCCCGAGCGTAGCGAGGCAACGGGCGCCAACAGCGCGAGCCGCAAGGATCTCGCCTGCACGCAGGCGGCCACGGCCTACCAGCGGGACTACGTGAAGTCGCTCCGCCGGCGAGTCAGCGAAGACGGCGAACCGTTCGCCATTGCCCAAGCCGACACGGCGCACGAGATCTTTCACGTGATGGGCATACCCGTAATCTCGAATCAGTGGTGGTCGGCCTATATCGCCGCAAAGCAGCTCTCGCCCCACTACTTGCGCGTCTTGGAGGAGAAGGGGTTTCCGTCGGCAAGCTGCCGGTATTGCTCGCTCGGTCTGGCCTGCACACTCGACCGCGATCCCACGCGCGCCCCCTGGGGAGGTCTCCCCCGACCGACGGTGATCACGGCTCGCCTGACCTGCGACTGTATCCAGCGTGTCTTTTCGCACTGGGCGAGCGCGATGAACACGCGCTTCTACCCCTTCGAGGCTCCGGGGTGGACCCACAAGGATCCGCGCTGGTTCGAGCACAGTAGGACGCGCTGGGGGGAGGTCTACGAGGCTCGGAGGATCGACTTGCACGTCGAGGAGATGAAGGGGTTAATCCGGTTCCTCGAAGCGGAGACCCATCGCACGTTCGACGATGGCAAGCTCGCGACCCTCATGCGGCGCATCAACGAGCAGGAGGAGCTGCTTTACGAGACTGCCCTGCTCCTCGGCGCGGCTCGTCCCTGTCCGGCCAGCATCGCCGACCAGATCCCGAACGTGATGATCCCCCAATGGCACCGCGGGTCGGACTGGGCGATTCAGCACGCCCGCCGGTTCCGTGACGAGGTCAAAGAGCGGGTCGAGCGGGGGATCGGCGCGAGCGAACGCGAGCGAATTCGAATGATGTGGATCGGCGCAGGTGTCTGGCACGATCCGGGGTTCTTCAACGCGCTCGAAGAGCGACACGGAGCCGTGTTCGTGTGGTCGATGTACTTACCATTTGCGGGCCCGCAGTACCTCCGCGACGACCTCGGTGACCCGCTGCGCGCTCTCGCCAGCCGGATCTGCGCGATGAACGAGGTTCTGCATCTGCCGCCCTGGATGAACGAATGGATGGCGAGCGAGGCCAAACGCTCGTCGATCGACGCGGCGGTCATTCTCGCCCCCGCACACCATCGCCTCTCGGTCAGCGGCACGAAAATGACCAGACGGACGCTCGAGTCGGCCGGCGTGCCGACCCTCGAGATCGAGGCCGACATGGTGGACGGGCAGGGTTGGGAGCGCGAGCGTATGGTCAACTACGTATCGGAGTTCCTGCAGGCTCGAGTGCGCCGGTAGTGCTAAACGGCGCTGCGAAAGTAACGAGCGGGAAATCGAGCGTGTGGCGCTGATGTGAGTAGCCGAACGCGCGTTTTGGCACGGCTCGCGAGCCGTCGCGTTTCGCCCCCTCGCACGGGCTGCTGACCGAGGCGGAGTCCGATTCGGATGTCCGACCTCGGAGTCCGATCTCCGATTCGGGATCCGACGTCGACTCCGAGTCGCATGCGGATTCGGACTCGGAGAGCAGCGCGCGTCGGCGTCCGCAGCTCGTGCACGAGGGGTGCGGCGGTCTTGCGTCGGGCTGTACTAAGGAATGCTTGCCAGCCCCAGCCACCGGCCCTCGGCGCTCGGGATGAAGGTGCGCGCCCTGGGGCCGGTGATGGCGACCTGATCTTCATACCAAAGCGGTAGGATGTGCATCGTTTCGCGCTCTCTCGCCTCGAAGCGGGCGTAGATCTGGCGGCGAGCTTCAGGCTCGGCCGTCTGCTCTCCTTCGTCGAGCAGCATGTCGAGCGCGGCGTCATGCACACGGCCGCGGTTGGCGCCCTTCGGCGGTACGAAGGAGCCATGGAGAAAGTGCCGCAGCACGTTCGGCTCCGTCATTTCCGGAATCGTCAGGAGAGCGAGATCGAAATCGCCGGCGTTGAGCCTCGCAATCATTGTTCCGAGTTCCAGTTGTACGACGTCGGCGAGAACGCCCACGTCGCCGAACTCCTGGGCAACGAAGCGCGCGACGTCACCACGAAGCCGATCCGTGGAGGCCAGCAACGTCAAGCGCCTCTCGACAGCCCCTCCTGCGAGCAACTTGCGGGCGGCCGGTGGATCGAACGCCAACCGCGGCGTCTCGATGTGCGCCCAGTTCGCGGGGGCGATGAGTCCACCTGCAGGATGCGCGCGTCCATCGAAGAGAGTTTTGGCGATGGTCTCCCGATCGACGGCCAAGGAGAGGGCCTGTCGAATCCGCGAATCTCCGAGAGGGGAGCGCTCGTGCTGCACCACGATGTAAGTCAAGTTCGCTCCGGGACGCGAGACCACTTCAAGTCCCGACCGGCCTTCGAGTGCGGGGAGCAGCATCGGCGACACGACGTTCAAGCCGACGTCGGCGCGACCCGCTTGCAGGCGTAGCGCCCGGGCGTTCTCGTCGTGAACGGTTCTCAAAGAGACGGCGTGCGCCGGGCGAGGGAGCGCCCCGCCTTCGGCCGGCACGAGCAGGACCTCCCCCCGCTCGAATCGCGCAACCGCGTAGGGACCGAGTCCGTCGAGGGTTCCGTCCGGCGTGGGAGGGGAGAACGCCTGGTCCGCGCGCAGAACGGGTAGCTCGAGGTCCGTCAGGAGGGTCGCGTGCGCGTGCGCAAGTCGAACAACCACGCGCAGATCGCCGTCCTCGCTCGCCTCTTCGATGGCTTCCACGACGCTCGCATGTCGCGACCCGACGGTGGGGGACGCCAGCGCGCGCAATGTTGCGGCGACGTCGCCGGCGCGAAGCGGCGCCCCAGAATGGAAGCGCACATCGCTACGCAGGTCGACCGCGAGCGTCCTCGAATCGACCCACCGCCATCCGCTCGCCAAATAGGGACGAGGGTCCAACGTGTCCGGGTCAAGGCGCACCAGTCCGGCGTGGATAAGACGGGTCACTCTGAGCCCAACCGCGTCGGTGGCGAAGCGGGGGTCGAGCGTCTCCGGATCATTTGCGACGATCATCTCGAGCGGGCGCGCGGCCGCGAGCGGGCCGTGCCTGGCGCAGCCCACGGACAGCCAGAGCGCGGCGAGTGCTTCCCAGCGGCGGCGGCGCGGGATAGAAGCTCGTGGACGAATGCGCCCGCGGCACACCAGCAGATGCGGCTTGTTGGCGCTGATCGGTGCCTTCCTTTTGTTGTCCCCGGATGCCCTTTCCGATGCGCCGGTCAGCCCGAGTTCGTCCGAGGGTGGCTCATCCCCGCAGTCGTCCGCAAGCGCCGCTTCGGAGCGGCTGGCGGTGCTCGACTCGGCGGCGCACGCGATGACATCGGGACACGCGCTCGAAGGGGCGACCGTGGGGGTGGCTGTCCTCGACGTCGAGTCCGGCCGCTTGCTCGCGGCGGCCAACGAACACCTACCGCTCAACCCGGCCTCCAATGCGAAGCTATACACGGCGGCCGCCGCGCTTGCGACGCTTCATGGCGAGCATCGCTACGAAACGACCCTGATGGGCAAGCTCGAGGGGGATGCAGTGGTTGGGCCGCTCGCCCTCCGTGGCTATGGCGATCCATCGCTCACGACGGCCGATCTCTGGACCATGGTGCAGGAGCTTTTGGCCTTCGGCGTACATCGTGTCGAGGGAGATATCGTCGTTGATCAGCGGTTCTTCGACGAGCAGACCACGCCGCCGGGATTCGAGCAGCAGCCGAACGAATGGTCGAGCTTTCGGGCGCCGGTAAGCGCGGTCGCGCTCGACGAAAATTGCATCACGATGACCGTTCGTCCTTCATCACCCGGCGGAACGGCCCACGTCGCGTTCGAACCGCCCGGGTTCGTGGACATGGACGGGACCGTGAAGACCGCCGAGGAGAGCGGGGCCGACACCGTGGAGCTGTCTCTCTCGGCCAGCGGCTCGCGGATGGCCGCGCACGTCAGCGGAATGGTGTCCGCCGATGCGCGCCTCGTGCGCTACACGAGGCGCGCAGACGACCCGCGGCTCCTGGCCGGCTATGCGCTCAAGGCGCTGCTGGATCGAGCCAACGTGAGAGTCTCGGGAGACGTCAAGTTGGGCACGGCGCGCGGTCACCTGCTCGCGAAGCACGCCTCCGAGCCGCTATCCTCACTTCTCTATGCGCTTGGCAAGCAAAGCAACAACTTCTACGCCGAAATGATCTTTCGCGGATTGGCAGGCGAGGCGAAAGGACGCCCAGCCAAATCCAGCGACGCGGCCGAGGTGGTGACGAAGTGGCTGGAGCATGCCAACGCCACCGACCCGGGTGTGGTCATCAAGAATGGATCGGGGCTGTTCGATGCAGATCGCGTGACGGCCTACAGCACGGTCGAGCTCTTGCGATCGGCGTGGCGCGATCCGACGGTGCAGCCGGAGTTCGTCGCGCAGCTTTCGGTGGGCGGAGTGGACGGAACGCTGCACAAGCGCTTTCGCAGCGATCTGACGAGGCGCCGTATCCGCGCAAAGACGGGGACATTGGACGACGTCATTTCGCTGAGTGGTTATCTGCTGCGCGATGGTGGACGGGGACCAATCGCCTTCGCCCTGCTATTCAACCGCGTTGCAGGCAAGCAAGACTCCGCTAGGCACGCAGCCGATCGATTCGTGGACCTTTTGGCGCGGCAGATTCGGTAAACGGTCACGGCCACGGTCGGGACGTGCTTACTCACGCATGTGCTTGCGGATCTTGCCGAGCGCTTGTTCTTGGAGCTGCCGGATGCGCTCTCGGGACAGGTTGTACTTGTCGCCGATCTCTTTGAGCGTCAGCTCGTCCTCGTCGTCGAGGCCGAAGCGCCATCGGATGATGCGCGATTCAATCGGCGTGAGCGTCGTCAACAACCGGCGCACCTCGGCGTTCCACTTCTGGCTTGCAAGGGCGTCGTACGGTGAGAGGGCGCCGTCGTCTTGGAGGAAGTCGATGAACTTCCGCCCATCCTCGTCGCCGACGGGCCGGTCCAGTGAGAAAGGCGTCTCCGCCCACGACCCTTTTACCTTGTCGAGCTTCTCTTGCGGGATCCCGGTCTCGTGCTCCAATTCGCCGAGCGTCGGCTCACGCCCGGTTCGCGCAAGCACGGCCTGCGTCGCTCGCTGGATGCGGTTGTGCGTATCGAGCATGTGGACGGGGATGCGCACGGCGCGCCCTTTGTCTGCGAGCGCGCGGCTGATCGCGTGCCTTATCCACCACGAGGCGTACGTCGAGAAGCGATAGCCGCGCGTGTGATCGAACCGCTCGACTGCCTTCATGAGGCCAATGTTTCCCTCCTGAATGAGGTCGATGAGCGGAAGCCGCCCGCGGTTGTAGCGACGCGCGATCGACACCACCAGCCGCAGGTTCGCCTTCACGAACTTGTTTTTCACGACCCGCGAGTGGATGGACGCCTCGCTGATCTTGGCCGTAAATTTCTTGTAGGTCGACGTCGCCGGGATATGCGGATTGGCCGGAGAGGGGACCGGCGCTCCCTCTTCCTGGTTGAGCAAGCGGTCCTGCTCCTCCTCTTCGCGCTCGTCCCCGAGCTTTCGGACGATTTCCTCTGCGTGGGCGATCCAGAGCCGATCGCTGTCGGCGAGTCGAATGGCCTTTGCAAGCGAGGCGCAGAGGGTCCGGTATCTCCGTTCCTGCGAGTACGTGAGGTGGTTGTGCTGCTTGCGGAAGGTCTTCAAGGTTTTGCGAAGCTCGGCGATTTGCGGCAGGTCGAGCCGTTCCTCTTCCGCGGTCGGCAAGTCCTTTTCCAGTGAGTCGAGCGCATAGTCAGCGGCCGGACAAAACGACAGGATGGCGACCCAATGGTCGATCTCGGCCTGCTCGACTTCGATGGCTGTTTGCAGCTCTTCTTCGGGCCCCATGACGGGGTGGGTGGCCATCTCCCGGAAATAGCGGGCGAGCATCGAGTCGCCGCCGCCCTCCTCGATTTCCTTGTCGGTCGGCCCTCGAGGCCTGATCGAGTCACCTTCACCGCGTCCGGCGCTTTCGATTGCCGCCGTATCGAAGTCGAACTCTTCCATCAGGTCGACCGAGGAACGCGGGCCGTCCGGACTGCCGGCCCTCTCGCCTCGTTCGAAGTCGTCGTCGGCCGGGGCATCGACCCGCGCTCCGCCGCGCCCCGCCCCAGAGGTAGCGATCGCAGCGACGCTGTTCTTGCTTTTGCTCATGGCCGGTATTTCCTTGCTCGAGGGGGGTGGGGGAGGCAGTGCCGCAGAATCAAGCCGCGGCTTGGAAACAGGGGCGAGCCGCACGCGGCTTTGGCGGCGGCTGAAACGGTGCTTGGCCTTGGTCATCGATTGGGTTGCCTGGTTCCTCCGTGATGGTCGGTCTCGCACTCAGCCGTCACTGGTAACGAGGTGGTGGCTGTCGTCGGTGATCTGACGTGAGATAGTGCGCTGCGCCGGCCCGTTCGAGGCAGCGGACACGCGAGTTGGCATGCGCCAATGCGAGCCGATGTCGTCGAACGCAAACATGGGGTCCATCCTTCTCTATTACGGCACATTCCTTCCGAGAATTCTATGCGCGCGGATACCGCTCCTAATGCACGCCGTCGGCCACGGCGCTTGGCCACCCTCGGCCCCCCTTGGCCTACCGGCTGTGCCCGGGTCACGAGAACCCTCCTCCGAACGAGCGCCACCATCGAGCTTCCCCGTGCCAAGCCGCTGTCCTCGGAGTTTTCGAGGATGACCGCGCGGATACGGTACGTTTTGGCCGCGCTGGTCGAGGGGAGCCGAGTTTCCTTGGAGGGGTCGGCGGCGCTCTACGCGACGCACGTTCAGGATCGCCTCGCTGGCCAAGAGTCCGCGCACCTGAGCGACCTGTTGCGCGACGCTGTGCTCACCGTTCAATGCATGCGCCAACCGCGACAAAAGGATCAGGGGCCGACGGGGTGGGTGCTGCGTTGCGGTGCCGCGTTGCAGCAAGCCGACAGGGGCCTCTGCGCTGTTGCCCTGGTTCGCCTGGTTCGCCTGGCTGGCTTGGTAGGGCTGTTGGGCCTTGCGTGGCCGGTCGGCCTCGTCGGCTGCTTTGCGGCGTCGAAGCGCGTCCGGCCGCAGGCCGCCTTGGGCTCAGGTTTGGATCACGCTGCGGTGGCGCCGTCCCAAGGTCGGTATTTTTGCCCGAACGACATGGTGGCTCTCCCGAGCTTCTGCATGGATCGCTACGAGGCGCCCAACGTTCGGGGCGAACTGCCACTGGCGATGAAGACGGCAGGCGACGGGGAAGCCTGGTGTGCCGAACGTGGCAAGCGCCTCTGCACCGAAGAGCAATGGGTTCGCGCCTGCCAGGGTCCGCACGGCCGGCTTTACCCCTATGGCGACGAGCATCGCGAGTCGGCATGCAACGACGATCGGCGCTGGTTGGTCGTGCATTGGGAGCGCCTTGCCCAATGGCCGAGCGAGGTGGCCGTCAACGAGGCAGCCAGCCTTTTTCAAGCCGATCCGAGCGGCGCACGCGCCGGGTGCGTGTCGGAAGAGGGCGTCTATGACTTGACGGGCAACGTGGCCGAATGGGTTCGCCGCTCGGATGGCCCGCCGAAGCCGGGCTACGATCACGTCCTCAAAGGCTGCTATTGGGCGGGCTGTTACCACGAGCCTCACCCGAATTGCGTGTTTCGAAACAGCGCCCACCCCGGTTCCTTTCGAACGTACGAAGCCGGCTTCCGCTGCTGCGCCGAACGAGCCTCCTGAGTGTCACCGGGGAACGATCGCCCGCCACCGATCCATCGATGCGGGCTCTTGAACCCTGGTTGCTGCGCGCTCACACATCGATGTGATGCGTTTTCACCACGGAGAAGTCGTTGGAGCCATGCGACTTGCGTTGGCGCTTCGCGGAGGGCCGCTGGTAGTATGAACGGTATGACCGCGATGAAGGTTGCCGTCAGCGTGCCGCGCGAGACCCTTCGCCGAGCGAAGCGGGCCGTCCGGCGAGGTCGTGCCTCCTCCCTCAGCGCTTACGTCGCCGCTGCTCTCGACCAGAAAGCAACGCTCGACGAACTGGACGACCTCCTCAACGAAATGCTCGAGGAAACCGGAGGCCCCATGACGCTCGCCGAAAAGCAAAAAGTCGACCGCATCATCCTGGGGCGGACCGCACGGGCGAAGAGAAAGTGAGCGGATTCGTCTTCGATGCAGGCGCCCTCATCGCGTTCGAGCGCAGTGACCGCACGGTCGTCATGCTTACCAAACGGCTCCTCCTGCTTGGCGCGAAGCTCGTCGTACCTGCCGGAGTCGTCGGCCAAGTATGGCGAGACGGGACGCGTCAGGGACGGCTCGCGCGGCTACTGGGCTCACGCATCGCGATCGTCGAAACGCTCGACGACCGGCGCGCTCGCGCAGCCGGGCAGCTCTGCGGTATCGCCGGTACGCGCGATGTGATCGATGCTGCCGTGGTTCTCTCCGCGCGTGAGCACGGGCTACCCGTGGCTACTTCCGATCCGAACGATCTTCGACGCCTCGACCCGAGAGTGCGATTGGTCTGCGTTTGACCCATTGCCTGATGTAAGTCCCGCTGCGGCACTATCCGTCGCAAGGGAATCACCGAGAATTGCGACGATGCGAGGATCACCGATCCATCTCGCCGCCGCGGGATTGTTCTGCCTTGCGGTGGGCGCGGCGTACGGCTGTGGCTCACGGCTGCAAAGCGGCAGCCGCTTGGGCCAAGACGCAGGAATTGGCAACGCCGGAGGCAACGGCGGCGGAAGCGGCGCCGCCCTCGGCAGTAGTCTCAATATGCCCGGCGAAGGTGGCAGCAGCCTGGTCTTTCCCTCACCGCTTCCTTCAGCGGACGCGGCATATACGCCGATACCATGCGCGTGCGGGCAGATCTCATCTTCTGATTGTCCGGGTTGCATGTTCCCACCCGCCGGCGCGCCGGATTGCGGGAGCGTTCCGGCAATCCACATCGTTTACCCGCCCGACAACCTGCTTTTGCCGCCTAATCTGAACGTGTTTTCTGTGCAATGGACGCCCTACGGCGGTCCGTTCCAGCGCTTTTCGGTCGAGTTCAGCAGCGCGCCGGCGCTGGACTGGCACATCCTCACGGCGTGCGCGAACCAAACCATCGACGCTCAGTCCGGTGCTCCGTCGGGAGGCTGCGAGCTAACGGTCGATCCCGTCTCATGGAGCAAGCTCGTTTCCACGAATCGCGATGCCGGCCCGGTCACACTTCAAGTGCGCGGGACCATCGATGGGCGCTGCGCGTCGACTTCGACGAACAGCGTCCGCGTTTCCTTTGCCAAGGAGGATTTACTCGGCACTTATTATTATTGGAAATCAAGCCTGTCGCCGAACAGCGCTGGAGGCCAGGTCTGGGAAAAGGTGTTCGGCGATCTGAATACGGCCGAGCAGGATGTGACCTCTCCGGTCCTTTCGGGCCTGCGCTGCAACGGTTGCCACACGCTCTCGCGCGATGGGACGCGCCTGCTCGTTTACTCCGACGACAACGACTCCGATGACGAGTACAGCGACCTCACCGGCTGGCTCCTGGACACGTCGGCTACGCCCCATGCGACGACGATTGCGACCGGCCCGGGTGGCGCGCCTGGGGGGCAGTCCCCGGGCTTTAGTGCAATTCACCCGCTTAATACGTACTACGTGACATCGAACGGACTCCCGTCGACGTCGACCGCAGGGTCCGTCAACGTCCCGGCCAACGGTTGGTCGCTCTGGAACGGCAACACGGGCAACCTCGTGGGGGCGACCGCAGTCGGCGCGCCGGGCACCCGCCCGACCATGCCGGATTGGTCAAGCGAACAACTACTATCCGAGCTACTCGCCGGACGGTGTCATGACCGACGCGGGCCGACAGCCCTCGCCGTTCGTTCTCTTCGATCGGGTCGCGAACAGCGCGGACGCCGGCACGAGCTGCAGTGGCGGCTATTGCCCGAACGATAGCTTTTCCAATCCGGCGGCTCGCTTGACGCTCGCGGCGAACGCAGCCGGGGCGACGCCGATCGACCTCGAAATGGCCAACGGATCGCCCAATGGTTCACCGGAGCCGCTGTCGAACTCGTACCCCCGCTGGGTGCCCGTCGTGCAGACCCACCACGGGCAGAAGTTGCTCTGGATCACGTTCTCCTCCACGCGTGACTACGGCGTGCGCTTGCTCAACCACAAAGCCAACATGCGCCAATGCTACCCGACCGGCTCGCCCGAGAGGCCGATAGACCCGATCGACGGAGGCTTCACGGCGGATTGTCAGCAGCCGCAGCTTTGGATGGCACCGATTTTCGCGGTCAACGCGCAAAGGAATCAGGACCCGTCCGGTCCGGCCTTTTGGATCCCCTACCAGGACATCACGACGCACCATCATGCCGCGCAGTGGGCGGCCGCACCCTTGCCGATCAAGGGACCGCCACCACTTTGCACGTGCTCGACGATGGGCGGACCTTGCGGAGCAGCGAACCCTTGCGGTTGCTGCGCAGGGCTGGCATGCGGTGGGAACGGGACGTGTATCAACGCTGGGCCCATGTAGGCCCCACCGTAAGCGTGCGGCGACCGCGACTCGGAGCGCGGCGCGTGACTCGGCGTTGGACCCGGCTGCGGTCGAGAAGCGCGCGAGACGATGGCCGCCTTGGCTGCGGTTGCCCTCGGCGATATTTGAGGGCACAGGAGCTGAGCGCGCGTCGAAGTTGCTCGCCCAAGTCGCGATCGTG
>Ga0210409_10003633_pt1 | contig 17052 bp, 14 predicted proteins | sample IncBWH17MmetaG_FD_161649 | JGI IMG/M metagenome (GOLD analysis project Ga0210409, IMG submission 161649) | Forest soil microbial communities from Barre Woods Harvard Forest LTER site, Petersham, Massachusetts, United States - Inc-BW-H-17-M | ecosystem: Environmental > Terrestrial > Soil >...
TGGTGGGGATGTGGGGGGGGGGGGGGGGGGGGGGGGGGGGGGGGGAGGGGGGGGGGGGGGGGGGGGGGGGGGCGGGCGGGGCAATGGCAAAGACGAAAGGGATGGCAGGGACGGAATAAAAGTCAAAGGCAGACAGGCTGAAGCGTGTCCTACTTTTATTCGGGCAAGCCGGATGGCGATGTTTCGCGTGTACTACCTGGGGGGCGCGGAGTATGCGGCGGCGCGGCGGCATTTGGGGATCAGTGAACTCACATGGGCAGATTGGGCGGAAGAGATCCGCGGGCGCGTGGGACGCGAGCTGACGCGCGCGGGATTGTTTCCGCCGGCCAAATATTTTCGCGAGATGACCGAGAGGATCGCGTGAGTAGAACGGGCTTCAGCCTGTTTGGGTTTGACTTCCGCGCCGCCGGCGAAAAAAGTCAAAGGCAGACAGGCTAAAGCGTGTCCCACCGCAGCCGTTTGCAATCGCAGGGCTTGCGGCGCGTGCGAGCGGTTTCCGCCCTGCTGTTTTTGCATCGGCCAATTTGTGAATCTTCTTCCATGCGCGGCATTTATATAAAATACTTGACAGATAAACTAAGCTTATGGTATATTCTCAATCGCAGAGTTATACCTTCTCGCCGGATTCTCCGGCAGCTTCCCGAAAGATCATCTCTCCAGTAGGACAGGCTTACAGCCTGTCTGGGTTTTTCCGCGTTCGTCACCAATCGAAGTCGAAGTCAAAAGCAAAGTCAAAGTCAAAGTCAAAGGCAGACAGGCTAAAGCATGTCCTACTAGGAGGCATCATGCCTGCTTACAGCAACTCCACCCCGCCGCTTTCTTTGTTTCCGGGCGACGTCGGGTTCAGCTTCAACGCCGAGGCGTTTCCGGCGAACGGAACGGCGGGCGCGCAATTTGCGATTCCCGAGCCCGCCGGGCTCACCGATCAGGGCCACACCGTGCGCTGGCAAACGATTTTCGGCGGCGCGCCGTCGGCGATCAGCATCATCCTGCAGGGCGCCGCGGCCGACGTCGACTCGGAATATTCCACGCTCGATACTTCCACCGCCACGGCGGGCGAGGCGCGCACGGTCACCGGAGTGCGCGCGCGTTTTCTGCGAATCAAGCTGACGTCGTCGACCGGCGGCTCGTCGCTGACGGCGAAGATGCTGCCGTAGAGGAGCGTGGCGCGTGGCTCGTGAACCGTGGCTCGTGATTCGTTGTTCGCGATTCGTGGTTCGTGGTTCGTGATTCGTGGTTCGCGGTTCGTAATTCGTAATTCGCGATTCGTGGTTCGTGATTCGCGATTCGTGGTTCGTGATTCGTGATTCGCGAACACCGCACTTTGAGCCAGCCATGCGCATGAATGGCGAGGTTTAGTTGCACGGGCTTCAGTAGGACAGGCTTATAGCCTGTCGGGGTTTGGTTGTGGCGGAGCAGCGGAAGGCGACAGGCTGTAAGCCTGTCCTACTTGGTCGCAAAACCCTTCATTTTTATGGCCTCGAATCCTAACTACGTAAAGAAGCAGATCGCGCTGGACACGGTTTCCTGGACGGCGGTGGTTGCGCCGGTCGACTGCATGGCGGTGTCGATCAAGAATTCGGTGTTCGTGGATATGCGCGTGCGCACGGACTCCGGCGACGCGACCACGCAGGACACTATTTCCGCGGGCAGCATCGAGATCGTTTCCGCGCCGCGCCATGCCGGCGGCGTGCGCGATGCCGGCTCGGCCACGCGCTTCTACGCGGGCGACACGATCGCGTACTTGCAAGTCGCGAGCGGCACGGGTCCGGCGCTGCTGACTTTCGTACGGTAGGACAGGCTTCAAGCCTGTCTGGTTTTGACTTCCGCTAACCAAAGAAAATTTCAAACCCAGAGGCATGAAGGCCGTCCGGGTTTGATTTTCGCTGACTGAAGGAAAAATCAAAGGCTGACAGGCTGTAAGCCTGTCCTACAAAAAATGCGAATCAAGATTATTGGCGACAACAATTGCGCGCGGGCTACGCGGCATTTGCTGCGGGTCGCGGGATTTGCGGTCACGGAATTTCTGCCTGCTGAAGCGGTCACGCAAGGGCCGCACGCCGGTTATGCCATCACCATCGATCTCGCCCCGGGTCATGTCACCCCGGGCCATGTCGCCCCGGGCCATGTCGCCCCGCGCCATGTCGCCCCAGCCGATCTCGCCCCGGCCCATCTCACCCCTGACTCCCACCTGCGGCCGGATTCCGCCACGCACCACCAGCACGCCTCAGCCAGCGAGGAAGCGCACGGATCGCATCCGGGCGCTTCCTTGCCCACCCAAGCCATACATTTTGATTCTGTGGACAGCGCGCTGGAGGCGGCGGTGCTGCGGCACGTGACGCAACTGGCGGCGGCGCCGGTGATTGTGGATCGTCCGGGAGGAGTGGTGCACTCGGATCGCGAATTGCGTATCATCGCGCCGAATACGGGCGACGCGCGGGCGGACGAAGCCGCGGCGGTGGCGATTGAATTTGGCGTGTTGCGCGGATTGCTGGATTTGACGAGGCCCGGCGTCACGTGGGCTTCGCCGGGCAAGAGCGGGCTGATGCTGGCTTCGCCGAGCAAGAGGCATTTTAGTGATGGGGACGGGGACGAGCCCGCCGAAGTCCGCCATTCCGATGGGCGTAGGAATTCCGGGGACGCGGTTGGGTGGAAGAGGTGGTGGCCGTTTGGGATTTTGCTGCTCGCGGGGGCGCTTGGGTCGTTGCGGGCGAGTCACGCGGCTGCGCCGAGGGTCGGTTTTTGTAGCGCCCGCCTTCAGGCGGGCACTCTGGATTTGACGACATGCTCGCCTGAAGGCGAGCGCTACTCGGGCCGACGCAATGTTGTTACGCGGATTTTGACGGCTGCGTTCCTCGAGCGGGCATCGGTTGGTGGGGTGGTGGAGAGCGACAGGCTTAAGCCTGTCCTACTTGAAGCCGCGCAGGAACAGGTTGCTACTGGGCAGGGATTTAGGATTACCGACGGGAATAACTTTTTTGTTGTGGATCCTTGCAAGGCGCAGGTGAAACTTTTCGCCAGCATTAACCAGACGGCGAACGCGCAGCTCGTCGCGGGGACGGCGTCCAAGAAAATTTATGTGTGCTCGATCCACGTGGTGGCGGCTGCGGCGACTGATGTCGCGGTGGTCGAAGGCACGGGCACGGTGTGCGGCACCAGCACCGCGGGGGTCAGCGGCTTTGGCGGAGCGACGGCGGCGACCGGCTGGAATTTCGCGGGCAACGGCGGCATCGCGCTCGGCAACGGAGATTCTTCGCTCGGCGCGGAAAGCGCCAGCGGCGACAATCTGTGCATCTTCAATTCGGGCTCAGGACAAGTCTCCGGCGGCATCAGCTATGTGGTGCAGTAGGATTTCAAGTAGGACAGGCTTCAGCCTGTCGGGTTCCACTCGCGAGCGCAGGCGGTTCGCGCTCGGCAAGATCCATGAATTGGTGGTACGCATGTTCGCGCGGACGGGCGAGGGACGAGTCCTGGGCGCGCGGGGATGCATGGCGGGGATTGTGCGGAAATTATGGGCGCGCAATTGCGGCCTGAGTGGAGGTTGTGAAAACCCACAGACTGAACAGGCTGCGGAAAAAGTCGAATCACGGCGGGTTTCAGTAGCACAGCCACTCTTGGCTGTGCGGTTTTCGCGATGGATCGCGTCCCGGATGCGCGAAAGCCCGGAAAACCGCACAGCCAAGAGTGGCTGTGCTACTCAAACCTGCCGAGCCGCATTTGGAATTCTTTTTCTTTTTGCCGTGCTGCCGGCGCGGGCGACGACTTACTACGTGGACAACTGCGTGACTGTGGGGAGCGATTCAAACAACGGGACCAGCACGAGCACTCCCTGGCTGAGCGTCGCGCACGTCAACGCGCAGAGTTTTAATCCCGGGGATTCGGTGCTGTTCGAGCGGTCGTGCGCCTGGTACGGCACGGCGCTCACGGTACCGTCCAGCGGCTCCAGCGGATCGCCGATTACGTTTGGCGCGTACGGCAGCGGCGCGAATCCCATCCTCAGGGGATCGACGCTGCTGAACACTTCCGGCTACGTGCTGGACACGGGCATCACCAGCGCGCCCATCTACGGCCCTCTGCTCGATTCCGGCACGTCGAGCAGCGACAGCGGGACGCGCAACTGGCGCTTTCAAATCGCGCATGCGAACCTCACGGCCGGCGCGACCGCGATCACCATCACGGTAACAGCCGAGCCTGGCGCGGCCCTGAACATCACCGGCGCGGGCATCGGCCCGGTCACCACCGCTCCCAACACCAGCTCCATCACGCGCATCACCTGGGGCGGGGGAAACAACGGCGTCACCGTCCCGGCGGGAACCAGCGTTACTTCCGATCAGATTACATACGCATTAAGTAATTCAGTCGATCAGATCGTCACCGTCTACACCACGGCGCGCAACGTCGAGTATTACGTTCGCCAGCTCGGCGACGCGCTGTGGTCCGACTTCACCGCTTCCGATCAGTCGCAAATCGCCAACGTCACCGGCGACGGATTCGCCACCAACGGCGGCTCCATCGTCTCGAACATCACCAGCATCAATCCTCCGATTTACGTTTATTACGCCGCGCTCGGCTCGACGCCGCTGGCGGTCTGGGAAAACGATGTCCTGATGAAACTCGTCGCCTCCGCTGCCCTCGTGGAGGGCAACGCGAATTCGTGGTACTACGACGGGACGAGCCTTTACCTGCACGCTTCGGACAACTCCAACGTCGCCACCAACGGAAAGACCTACTCCTACTACACGTCGTCCAGCCCCACTTACACCATGTGGGACAACGGAAAAAATTATCTGGTGATCAACGGAATCGACCAGGCGGAAACTTACAATACCTCGACCGCCACGCTCGGCGGGCTGTACCTCACCGGCAGCCACTCGCTTGTGGAAAATCTCGCGGTGCATGACGTTTACCGGCACGGCTTCTGCTTTTATCTGACCGCGGCCGGCAACACGGCCACCAACATCGCGGCCTACAATTCCTACGGCACCGCGCCGATCTGCATTTACGGCACAGGCACGATCGGCAATGTGCTGCAAAATTCGACGATTTACCAGGACACGTTTTACTCGACCACCTACGTTTCGCCCGGGCCCTGGGGCATCATCGTGGCGCACGGAGGATCGACCGCCAACGTCATCGACAGTTGCGTGATCTACAGCACGGCGTCCAGGCCGGTGGGCTTCGCGATTCTTGACGGCGACTCGGGCACGACTCTGACCGCTTCGCACAATCTCATCTATGGCCCGCTGCTGGACGCGCTGAATGTGGGCAGCGGCGGCGGCTTTCTCGGCGCGGGCAGCAACATCACTTTTTTCGGCAACGTCGTCGACACCTCGCAAGAAGGCGGCGTGGGAATACAGTTCAACGCGAGCACGGGCAGCGTCGTCTACAACAACGCGTTCTACGGCCCGGCAAACACCAATGCGGCGATCAGCCAGGCGTCCACTTCCACCGGGACGCTGGTGAAGAACAATATTTTTTACACCGGCGCGTACGCTAGCGTCGATGCGTCGTCTGAAACGGGCACGGCGTACGACTACAATATTTATTTTTCCGCGTCGGGCACGCCGTTCAGCTGGGGCGGCACGGCGTACACGCTTGCTGGGTGGCAGACGAACAGTTCCGAGGACGCGCACTCCTTCAGCTCCGATCCACTATTCACGAGCGCAGCGCCCATACCGTCCGGCGGCGATTACTCGCCGCTGGCGATTTCACCGGCCATCGGCGCCGGCGTGAATCTCGGCTCCGCGTATCAGATGGACCTGGCGCCGGCGTCGACATGGCCCGCCGGCGTGACGCTCTTCAACCAGAACACAACAAGCGGCGGCTGGGAAATCGGCGCATATGTCTACCAGCAGAACGGATCGACGCGCCTGCTGCGAGGGTGCTGCGATTGAGTAGGACAGGCTTACAGCCTGTCGGGTTTAGGTTGCGGCGGAGCAGCGGAAATGCGACAGGCTGTAAGCCTGTCCTACTCTAGCGCCACGCTGCTGCAACAGAATTCACAATTTAAAAACAACGACCCTGGAGAAAACATGACCACCACTTCCGCGCCACCTTCCGCGTCACCCTCCGCGTCACCCTCCGCGCCACCTTCCGCGCCACCCTCTGCGCCACCTTCCGCGCCACCCTCTGCGCCACCTTCCGCGACTCCCTCCGCCACACCATCCTGGCAATCCATCGGCCTGTACGTGCAGATCGCCGGGGCGGGCGCCTTCATCGCCGGGATTGTCCTCAGCCTGCACCATTACGCCACGGGCATCTGTTTCATCGCCGGCGCCGCCGCATTCTTCATCGGCAAAAAGCTGCGCGCGAACTAAAACCCAAATCGAATCCACCCGCCTCGGCGGGGCATGCAAGTAGGACAGGCTTATAGCCTGTCGGGTTTGGTACGTGGTGGCGCAACAGAAAACCGACAGGCTGTAAGCCTGTCCTACTTGGGCGCCGCGCAGGATGGTTCCAAATCCGATGCCTTCCAAGGCCGACAAATCGCTGGCGAAAAAATGTATTCGCAGCTTCAAGGAATTCTGCAGGAAATTCGGATACACGCCGTTTGACCGCCAGAGCGAATTCCATAATTCCGAGGCCAAGTATCGTCTGTTCGGCGGCGCGGCGGGGCCCGGAAAAACGAAGGCGCTGCTCTACGAAGCCATCTACCAGGCGCACCTGCATCCCGGCGTGGACACGCTGCTCTTGCGGCGCACGTTTCCGGAGCTGGAGGCTTCGCTCATCACTTATTTCCGGCGCGATGTGCCGCGCGATCTGTACGAAAAATACAACGAAGCCAAGCACATCGTCACCTGGCTGAACGGCTCGACGACGCGCTTTGCCTATTGCGATACGGAGAACGATGTCTACCGCTATCAGGGCGCCGAATATTTATTCATCGGCGTCGATGAGCTCACGCACTTCACGCTGAAGCAGTGGCAATTCCTCACCAGCCGCAATCGCTGCCGCATCAAGGACGCCAAGCCCTGCATGGCCGGCGCAACCAATCCCGGCAACATCGGCCACGCCTGGGTCAAGGCGCTGTGGGTCGATCGCGTCACGGCTCCCGGCATGGATCGGCCCGACCAGTACGATCCGCGCGACTACGAATTTATTCACGCGACGATCGCCGACAATCCGTATTTCGCGCACGACGACGAATACAAGAAAACGCTCGGCCAGCTTCCCGAAGCGCTGCGCCGCGCGTTTCTGGACGGCGAGTGGGACGTCTACGCCGGGCAGTACTTCGATATTTTTTCGGTGGAGCGGCACACCGTGCGCGCCGAGCAAGTGCAGCTGGAGACGTGGACGCCGCGCTGGATCTCGATCGACTGGGGTTTCGAGCACCCCAGCGCCGTCTACTGGTACGCGACGCGGCCGGACGGCGTCATCGTCACCTACCGCGAGTTCGTGCAGAACCGCCTCTCGCCGCGCATGCTGGCCGCGGCCATCGCCGAACGCAGCATCGACCGACTCGGCCGCGCCGAACGCATTCGCGACGTTTGGCTTTCACCTGACGCGTTCGCGCAGCGCACCGCCGACGCCTCCATCGCCGAGCAGCTCAGCGACGGCCTGGCCGCAGCGGGCCTGCCGCGCGCCGCTCCTGCCGACAACGATCGCGTGGGCGGGTGGATGCTGATGTACCAGGCGCTCGAAGCCGATCACTGGCTGATCGCCGAAAATTGCCCGCGCCTGATCGAAAATTTGCCGACGCTGACGCGCGATCCCGCCAACGTCGAAGACACGCTGAAGTGCGACGGCGACGATCCCGCCGACTCGGCGCGCTACGGACTGAAGTCCGCGCTGGAGCCCGGCCGCGCGCCGGCAGAAGTGCTGGCCGCCGGGCGCATCACCGCCGTCGACCCCACGTCGCGCGCCATCTGGCTAAAGAAATTTTCCGCCGAAGAGCAGCGCAAAGTAGCCCCAGTAGTGCCGAAGAGGTGGAGGCCGCAGAGGTGGTAAGTAGGACAGGCTTAAAGCCTGTCGGGTTTTGTTTGTGGTTGCGCAGCGGAAAAGCGACAAGAAAAGCGACAGAAAAGCGACAGAAAAAGCGACAGGCTGTAAGCCTGTCCTACGCGACCTCACCTCACGCGCCTTCTGGCTAAAGAAATTTTCCGCTGAGGAGCAGCGCAAAGTAGCGCCAGTAGTACCAAGACGCTGGAGGCCGCAGAGGTGGTAAGTAGGACAGGCTTAAAGCCTGTCGGGTTTTGTTTGTGGTTGCGCAGCGGAAAACCGACAGAAAAACCGACAGAAAAAGCGACAGAAAAAGCGACAGGCTGTAAGCCTGTCCTACACTACACGATAGGCCGCGAGGCGCTGGACCACGGCCAATCCTCGGGGCGGGCCACCAGTCCGGCGACCACCGGATTGTTTTCGATGTAGCGGCGGATCTTCTCGCCTTCGGCTGCATTGCGCACCCAGTGATCGAACGATTCATCCTGCCAGAATCTCTGATGTATGCGCGAGAGAACGCGGTTGGCGCGGTAAGCGGTCGCGCCTTTGATCTGGTGTGTGATTTTGGAAAGAGGGGCCAGCGGCTCAACCAGAATGTGTATGTGGTTGGCCATAAGCACGTACGCGCGGAGGCGGAAGAGCTTCCTCTCCAGATGAGCGTCTCGCAACTCACGGAATGCGACTTCGGCCACGGTTGGCTCCTTGAGCCAGAGAGGGCCTGAGCGGGCGCGGTCCAGTTCGCGATCGAAGGAGACGAATTGTTGGCCGTTGGTTTCCACTTTGGCCGGCGGGCGGAATTTCGCCGGAAGCGAGCCGAAGAGACGCCAGGTGATAAAAAGATCCTGACCGGGTTGCTGCCAGTGGGGGAGATGCCGGCGGTAGAATGTCATGATACGTGACAGCGTAGCACGGATTAATTGGGAAGACAAGTAGGACAGGCTTACAGCCTGTCGGGTTTTGTTTGTGGTCGCTCAGCGGAAAAGCGACAGGAAAAGCGACAAGAAAAGCGACAAGAAAAGCGACAAGAAAAGCGACAGGCTGTAAGCCTGTCCTACAAGATCTCAAATGTTCAGCGCACAAGACGCATTAAACTGGCTCTCGCGGCATTTGCGCTCCCGGTACATGCTGATGCTGGAGGAAGAAGTGGCGCGGTTGCGCGCGGAGAATCGCGCGCTGGTCAATTCACTGCTGGGCACCGCGGGATTTCCGCCGGTTTCGCCCGAGGATGAAGCGCGGCGCGGCGCGGTGGGACTGGCTCCCGTGCGCCGCCGCACCTGGACGCAGATCGCGCGCGAAAGGGAAATGGCGGCGGGGCGCGGCGCGGCAGAGAAGTGAAATTTCAGCCGGATTTTTTCAGGCTTTATCGCCGCCTCGCCGTTCGAGTAGGACAGGCTTCCAGCCTGTCGCTTTGGATCTTTGCCTGGCTTGCGTTTAACCCGACAGGCTGGAAGCCTGTCCTACTGGAAGTCTAAGCTTTCTTGATCAGGCGCACGAGCCATAGCAGGATGCAGGCGCCGACGAAGGCCACGAAGATCGAACCGATCAGGCCGCCGGGAAAAACTCCGAGCAGGCCGAACAGCCAACCGCCAAGCAGGGCGCCGATGATCCCGATGACGATGTCCATGATCACGCCGAACCCGCCGCCCTTCATTACTTTTCCGGCCAGAAAACCGGCGATCAAGCCGACGATAGCCCACCAAAGTAATCCACCAACCATGGCTGCCTCCTATTTAGTCTGAGAGTGAGCGGCTGTAGCTGCAGCGCGCGGGGGCCGATGACTGCACCCCTTCTATCCTAGTTGGCCGGGAAGGTCAACAGAGTAGGACAGGCTTATAGCCTGTCGGGGTTGACTTCTTCCAAAGTGGCGTACGTGCCGTCGACAGGCTGAAGGTTCGGGTGCGGGCGGACGAAAATCAAAACCGACAGGCTGGAAGCCTGTCCTACTTACAACCATGACTACTCTTATGAATGGTCAGAACGAAATGGCTATTTTGAACGGCGAGAGCGAAGCGGCGAATGACGGCAGCGTTGCGCCGCTTGACGGCGCGGCGCAGTCTACACTTGGCGCAAGCGCCGGCGTGGCGCGCGGCGTGGCGCCCGGCCTGCCGCCCGGGCTGCCGCTCGGGATCGACGGCAAGCTGCCCGCGGCGTCCGCGCAGGAAGCGCTGGCCAAGCTGGCGCTCGGGCCGAACAACGAGCGGCTCGACGATTTGCGGCCGGACCTGGTGAACGCGCTGCGCGAGCTCGTGGTGCAGTATCGCGAAGAGGGCATGGTCGCGCGGCGGCACGAAATTCGCCGCATCCGGCAGGCGCGGCTCTTCTGGCAGGGTTTGCAGTACGCGTGGTGGAATCCGCAGGACATGACCTGGCACCTGCCCTACGAATCGAAAATGTACGATGACAGCGCCGCAGCCGAGATGCCACGTTACCAGTTCGTGACCAATCTGTATCAGGCCTTCGGACTCTCGTTCATTTCCATCCTCAGCCAGGACGTCCCGGCCACTCGCTTTTACCCGCAATCGGCGCAGTCGATCGGAGACATCACGGCGGCGCGCGCCGCTTCCGAGGTGTGCGACCTGGTCGAGCAGAATAATCGCATGCAGCATTTGCTGACCGGCGTGGCGTTTTATTTGTGGACCGACGGAAAAATCGGCGGCTACGTGCGTTACGTGGCCGACGCGCAGCGTTTCGGTTCGCACAACGAGCCGGTGATCGAGGAGCATTACGTTCCCCTGGGCGATGATGCCTACGTGTGCCCCGAATGTGGGACGGAGCAGACAGTAGGACAGGCTTCCAGCCTGTCGGGTTCCGCTTCGCAGGGCATGAATCAAAGCGAGTCGCTCGGCGCGAATGTTGGTGGAAATGGAGATTACCGCTCGGCTGGTCCGGCGGAAACCGACAGGCTGGAAGCCTGTCCTACGGGGGGGCTCCTGCCAGTTATCTGCCGCGACTGCGGGGCGTCGCTTGGGCCGGAACATTTCAAGCCGGCGCCGCGCGTTGCGGTGCCGCTGATTACCGGCGTGCGGCGCGTAGCCAATGGGCAGGAAGTGATTTCCGTGGTGGGCGGGCTGGAGCTGAACACGCCGGTGTGGGCGAACGAGATGCACGAGTATCCGTACCTCCAGTGGTCGATGGAGGTGCACCGCGCCAAGCTGAAGGCCAGCTACCCGCACGCGGCGGACAAAATTCAGATGGGCGGGCCGCAATCGGCAGATGAAGTGTACGCGCGGTCGACGCGCGTGGCGATTTCGCAGGGCTTGCCGACGACGCATCCGGGCGACGCGCTTTTTAATTTAATTACGTTTTCGCGGACGTGGATCCGGCCGTGGTCGTTCTACGCGATCGAGGACAAGAGCGTGCGCGAGGCGCTCCTGGCGCTGTTTCCCGACGGTTGCTACGTCGCCTACGCGGGCGACACCTACTGCGAATCGCGCAACGAATCGATGGACGATCGCTGGCGCGTGATGCACGCGCTGCCCGGCGACGGCCAGAACCGGCCGAGCGTGGGCGATTCGCTGGTGCAGATTCAGGAGCGCTACAACACGCTCTCCAACATTCAGGCGGAAACGTACGAGTACGGCATCCCGCCGATTTATGCCGACCCGCAGGTTTTGGATTTTGACGCGCTCGCGAATCAAACGGCCGAGCCCGCGGCGCATTATCCGGCGCGCGCGCGGGCCGGCCAGCCGCTCTCCGCGGGATTTTTTCAGCCCGCGCCGGCGCAAGTGCCTCCCGATCTCGTGCGGCATCAGCAGGAATTGATGGGCCCGGTCGCGCAATTTTTGACGGGACTTTTTCCCGCCGTGTTCGGCGGAGAAATGGAATCGGTGAAGACCGCGTCGGGTTACGCGATGGCGCGCGATCAGGCGCTCGGGCGATTGGGGCTCGTGTGGCGGCGGCTGAAAACTTTTTACGCGGATGTGATGCTGCTGTCGGTGGATTGCTTCAGGAAAAATCGTCCTGAGGACGCGGAGATTCCGGTGCTCGGACCGGGCGGGGAATTTGAGTCGCGCTGGATTCGCCTGGCCGATTTGAAGGGCAACATTCAGGCGCATCCGGAAAGCGACGAAACTTTCCCGCGCTTGAAATCGCAGCAGCGCGCCGTGGTGCAGCAACTGATGGCTTCCTCCGATCCGATGATCCAGCAGGCGCTCGCGGATCCGTCCAACATCGGTTTCGTGAAAGGCGTGCTGGGATTGTCCGACCTGGTCGTGCCGGGAGAAGATTCGCGCAACAAGCAGCTGCGCGAGATCGATTTGCTCCTTGTAGGACAGGCTTCCAGCCTGTCAGGGGTTGAAGTGCATAACGCCGAGCAGAGTGCCGCTGCGGGAGACGTGGCGCATCGGGGCGGAAGAGCGACAGGCTGGAAGCCTGTCCTACTGGAACCCTCCGTGCCAATCGATTTGCTCTTCGATAATCACGTGGTCGAGCTTGAGGAGTGCCGGCGGTGGGCCAACTCGGATGCGGGGCAAATCGCGCGCATCGAAAATCCCGCGGGCTTCGCCAACGTGCGCGCGCATGCCGAGGCGCATCTGCGCGCCATTGGCCTGGCGTACGCCGCGCAGGGCGGTGGACAAGCGCCGAAGCCTGGTAGCGCCAAGGGCCCGATAAAGGCCGAAAACAATGCTAGTGGCTCCTTGTAGGACAGGCTTCCAGCCTGTCTGGGGTTGACGTGCAGAACCCCGAGCAGGGTGGTGCTGCATGAGGCGTGGCACATCTGGACGGAAAACCGACAGGCTATAAGCCTGTCCTACTGGAGCGCTTGAATTTCGGCAGCCGCGCCACAAAACCGATAAGGAGAGAACGATGAGCAGTGGGACGCAAGTGGATCTGGATTGGGCTGGGACGGATGTAACGCAGGGCGCTGCGGGCGCTGCGCCGCCGAGCGCGGCGAATAGCGGCGCTGCTGGCGGGGCGTACCTGACGGACGAAGAAATTTTGGGCCTGGAGCCGCCTTCGCCAGATAGCGGCTATGGCGGCCAGGGCCGTCACGGAAGTGACAGCATCGTCCGCAATGACACGCAACGAGACGGCACGGCTGGGGCGAACGGATCGGTTGACGCTGGGGGTGCGAAAGGCACACAGGCGGAAGCCTATGCTACTGGGGAGATGCCTTCGTGGATGGTGGCAGCGGCGGCGGATCCTCAGCATGGCGGGGAGGCGCAGCAGCTTTGGCGCGAGCATCAGGAATTTCGTGCGGCGTTTGCTTCTCCGGAGGAAGCGCGGGCGATCAAGGAATTGTTACCTGGAGGCGTGCGCGATGTTTTGACGCTGCGCGAGGCCACGCAATCTGTGGATCGGATTGACGCGGCGATTTTTTCGGGGGATGCGCGGGCGCAGTCGGAAGTGGTGGCGGAACTGGCGCGGGCGAATCCGGCGGCGTTTCGGTCGATGTTTGCGGAGGCGGCGCGAGTGCTCGCCGGGATGGGGCGAAGCGCAGAGGTTGGAGGATCGAGGTTGGAGGTTGGAAATGTCGCAAGTGCGAGCCCTGCGATGGGCGGCGTTACGGGTGGCGAGGCGGAAAATCGCCGGCGGGACGCCGGCGCCACAGCTGCGGCGGGAGCCATGTGGCAGCCTTCGCCAGAGGTCAGGGCAAGCGAAGCACGGGACACAGAACACGGGTCACGGGCCACGGGGCACGAGTCACGGCAGTTTGATGCTGCCGCTTACGCGGCGTTTGAGCGGTCGACGAACGACGTGGTCGCGCGGGACGTGCGCGGGTCGATCGGCGAGACGCTGGCGCGGGTGATGCCGGAAGGCGTGGCGGACGGGGCGGCGCGGCGAATTGGCGAAGATATTTTCAACGAAGTGCATCGCGCGCTGGCGGCGGACCGGGCGCTTTCTGAGCAGGTGGCGAGCGTGTTGCGCGACCGGCGATTCGGCGGGGCGGAGCAGCAGCGCGTCGCTTCGCTGCTCGCGGGACGCGCCAAGCAGCTCGTGCCGAGCGTGGCGCGGCGCGTGATCGGCGAATGGACGAGCTCGGTGTTGAGCACGGCGCGAACGAAAGCGGCGCGGCAGGCGGTTGCGGCTTCGCGCGTCGACATCGCCGCGCCGGGTGGATCGCTCGATTCGATGCCGCTGCGGCAGATGTCCGCGCGCGAAGTGAATTACGCTTCCATGAGCGACGAGGAGATATTGGGGATTTAGTAGGACAGGCTTCCAGCCTGTCTGGGTTTGGTTTTTTCTTTGGTCAACGGAAGTCAAAAGCTGACAGGCTATAAGCCTGTCCTACATAACTAAGGAGCCATCATGGCACAACAAAACAACGCACAAACCGTCGCGTTGCAACTGGAGAAGGTGCGCGACAAAGTGCCCCTGCTCTACGAGCGCGACGATGTTCTGCTCAGCATGATCCAGCAACGCGGCGACGTCGAAAAAGTCAGCTCGCGCAACATGCGCTTGCCGCTGCAACTCGTTCCCGGCGGCAAGGCCGGAAGCTACAGCGCCGATGGCGGCGACCTGGGGCTCGGCTCGGGCAGCACGTACGACGTGGCGCAAGTCTCGCCGATTTTTTTCCGGTTCGCCGTGCAAATCACCAAGCTCGTCGAATACGCGTCCAACGCGCGCGAGAAGGCCATTGAAAATGCCGTGAAGCGAGAAATCGCCAACGGCATGAAGCAGTTTCGCTCGTTCCTCGACAAAGTGATCCAGACCGCCGGCAACGGCGTGCTGGGGACGATCAGCGCGATCGCCAGCAACACGTTCACGATGGCCGTGCCCACGGGCGCGGCGCTGGTGTACGTGGGCCAGACCATCCAGATTTACGATCCCACGCTCACCACCAACCGCAACGTCGCGGCCGGCGTCGTCACCAGCGTGACCGCCGCCGACCCGATTTCCTCGACGCAAACCATTACCGTGGACAACGTGCCGACGGGCACGTCCGTGAACGATGTGATCGTGCATGACGGGCTCACCGGCTCGTCGCCCGTTTCTCTCTACGGCATCAAGTATCACCAGAACAACGCCACCACCGGCACCTGGCTCAACCTCAACCGCGCCACCTACCCGCAACAATTGCAAACGCCGCGCGTCAACGCCGGAAATTCGGCGCTGGTGCCCGGCTACGCGCGCCTGGCCATCAACAAAGTGCGCAAAGCGCTGGGCATCAACCATCTCGGCAAGCTGATCGCCTACACCAGCGTCGAGCAGGAACACGCCTGGGAAAATCTGGGCATCACGGTTTCCCAAGTAGTAAAGGAAGGGCCGGGAGGCCGCGCGAGCGATCTCGACATGCTCTTCTCCGGAAAGAAAACCATGTCCGGCATTCCGATTAAGTCGTCGGTGAACGCCGATCAGACGCGCGTGGATTTCCTGGACCTGTCGCACTGGGGCCGCGCCGTGATTAAGGACATCGACTTCTTCGAGGTCGGCGGGCAAACCGTGTTCCCGATCTACGGCGCCAGCGGCGGGATTTCCGCGTCGTTCATTTTTTATTTCGACACCGGATTTCAGGTGTGGAATGACTCCCCGCGCAGCGGCAGCTACATCGATACGCTGGCTCGGCCGAGCGGGTACTAGGCTCAGGTAGGACAGGCTTATAGCCTGTCGGGGTGATTGGCGCCGTAGCGTGATTTAAACCGACAGGCTGGAAGCCTGTCCTACAAAAAAACAGGAGGACACCATGTCTGTCACACTTACGCTTACCGATGTCGATCCGGGCGGGACGCAGATATACGCATTCGGTACTGTTCACCTTTCGGGTAACTATCCTACGGGCGGCGATACCGTCGACTGGACGCAGCTGGTCGCGCAAATGGGCGTGCGCGGCGAAACGGTCGATTCCAGCATGGCCGATCCCGCGTACGGGCCGGTGCAGGCCAGCTTCACCGTGCAAGGCGGCACGCCCAACCAGTACCAGATGCAGCAGGGCGCCGCGGCCAACAATTGGAAGATGCGCGGATTCACGACCGGCTCCAGCGGCGCGGAATTTACCGGCGGCTCGGCCTACCCGTCGTCCGCCACGAGCGACATCATCACGTTCTCAGCGCAGTTCCGGAAACTGACTTAGCTAGAGTAGGACAGGCTTACAGCCTGTCGGGGTGTGAGCTTGCAAGGACTGAACCCGACAGGCTGGAAGTCTGAACTACTGAGGATTAAAAGCGACAGGCTGGAAGCCTGTCCTACTAAAAACTAAAGCCGGCAGGCTTTGAAAATTCACTTGGCTGATTTCATTTCATACCTTGATCGAAATTATTCGAGAGATTCACTTGGCGGCGCCGGAAATCGCGCGCGCGCTTGAGCTAGCCGGCGGGCGCAATTTGTTTGGCGAGGCAAATTATCGGGCGGTGTGGGGATGGGCGCGGCTGGACTGGATTGGGGGGAAGTGGGAGGACCGCGATCCTGTTTCGGGTGCGCTGGTGCGCGAAGTGGTCGAGCTGCGGCGCGAGCCGAAGTATGCGCCGCACGATCGATGGCACATCGAGCGATGGATGCCTGCGGAGAGTTACGGCTCGCCGGACGAGTGGCGCGCGCGAACGATGGAAATTGTGAATGGGCGTAACGTTTTGGCGCTGGGGCCGTATCCTTCGCGCGGGGATTACGAGCATTGCTTCACGCTGGAGGGGCCGCGCGGCGAATTTGTGCAATTGACGCCGGCGGTGGCGCGGCACATCGCGCGCGCGATCGAGACGAGCCGCGGCATTGCGCCGGCGAAGAAGAGGGAAGCGCTCGAGGAGCGCTCGCGCCGCGAGGAGCGCGCGTATGACGCGTACGCAGAGGAAGTGCTGTCGTGACGAGAGTAGGACAGGCTTGCAGCCTGTCGGGGTTGGCCCTCTCGCGTTTGGCGCCGTCACGTTTGGCGCTGTCACGTTTGGCCCTCTCGCGTTTGGCCCTCTCGCGTTTGGCGCTCTCGCGTTTGGTATTTGCAATGCCACAAAGCGACAGGCTGGAAGCCTGTCCTACAGGAGACTCGCATGACGATTGATGCTGCAACCATTGCGAACATTACCGAGCAGCGCTACATGGCGCACCGGATGTACGGAACGTTTCAGATTGCGGGGCGCGGCGACGGCGACGCGTTTGCGCTGACGCGCATTACGCCGCGCACGGCGGCGATGGACTACGGCGACAAGCGCACGCTGCCGCTGGCCATTTCCGCGCGCGAAATTGCCG
>Ga0210409_10003635_pt1 | contig 17043 bp, 13 predicted proteins | sample IncBWH17MmetaG_FD_161649 | JGI IMG/M metagenome (GOLD analysis project Ga0210409, IMG submission 161649) | Forest soil microbial communities from Barre Woods Harvard Forest LTER site, Petersham, Massachusetts, United States - Inc-BW-H-17-M | ecosystem: Environmental > Terrestrial > Soil >...
CGTGCGCCTGCGGAAATTCCGCGACAACCGCGTTGTGAAAAACCTGCCGCACCAGCTCTGCCTGACGAAAGACTCCCCCCGACATAGCCACCGGGACGTTGTTCGCTCCGCCAAACAGCCGCCCGACCACATGGTTCGTTAGTGCGGCCAACTCCCCTCCGGCCATCCGGAGAACCTTGAGAGCCGGGACTTGTTCCGCCTCCGCCGCCTTCAACACCGAGGGAAACAAGCTTGCAAAATCAGGAGGCGGCGAAGAATTCGCATGGCGTACCAACTCGTCGAGGGTGGTCAGCTTCCAGAGTTTTAGAATCGCGTCGAGCAGCGGCGGGTGTTCGCCCGCGTCTTTCGCGCTCAGCACGGCGCTCACCGCAGCTCGTCCGATCCACTCGCCCGACCCTTCATCGGAGATCGCCAGGCCCCAGCCCCCGGAGCGTGCGGTTTTTCCCGCGGCGTCGCGTCCATAGGCGATCGAGCCTGTGCCCGCGATCGTGATCACGCCCGGCCCTCCGCCGAACGCGGCTTCCAGCGTGGTCTCCAGATCGCTCACGACGTGCACGTGGCCGCCCGCGATTTCTGTCATCATGCGCGCGACGGCATCGCGCACCTCAGGACGCCCCGCGCCTGATAGTCCGACGCACGTACTCTTGATCTCTTTCGGATTAACTCTGGCTGCGGCGCAGGCTTCCCGCACGGCCGTCTGCAGCGCTTCGCGCACGCGAACTTCTCCCAGCCGCGTGATGTTGCTGCCAGCGCTCGTCGCCGAACCGAGTACCGCGTGTTCGTCGGCGACAACGCAGACCGTCTTGGTGCCTCCGCCATCAACTCCCAGGTAGATCGCCACGTGGAAGTTCTAACACAGCAGGTGACCGGACTCTCACTTCTGCGAATACCGCGCGACCGTTCATAATGAAAATCGCAGCGTCCGTAAGCCGTTCGCTCGCGCCTCATGGGCCTCAACCATCTCGATCTCGCCATCATCGCCGCTTACCTGATTGGCATTACGCTATTTGGGCTGCGCTTCCGCAAAAAGCAGCGCACACTGCGCGACTACTTTCTGGCGGACCGCAACATCCCGTGGTGGGCCATCGCGCTTTCGATCGTCGCGGCGGAAACCAGCACGCTCACCATCATCAGCATTCCCGGGCTGGCCTACGACTCGAACCTGACCTTCCTGCAAGTGGTCATGGGATACGTGGTCGGACGGGTCATCATCAGCTTTGTCCTGCTGCCGCACTACTTTCGCGGCGATCTCTTCACTGCCTACGAACTGATCGAGCGGCGCTTTGGAAAACACCTGCGCTCGCTCACGGCCTCTCTTTTTCTGCTGACCCGCGGCGCCGCGGAAGGCGTACGCGTCTACGCGGTCTCGATTGTGGTCGGAATTGCGCTGGGCACCGGAGAGATCGCGTCGATCGCGATCATCACGGCGCTTACGCTGATTTATACCTTCGAAGGCGGATTGGCTGCAGTTATCTGGACCGACGTCGTACAAACTGTGATTTATGTGGGCGGAACGCTGGTCGGCGGTAGCGTGATCCTGCATCTTGTTCCGGGGGGATGGCCCGCGATTCACGATCTCGCATCGAGCACGGGAAAGTTGCGCGTTCTCGATTTCGCACCCACGCTCTGGAGGCCTTACACGTTCTGGGCCGGACTGATCGGCGGAGTTTTCTTTACCATCGCCAGCCATGGCACCGACCAGTTGATCGTGCAGCGCCTGCTGGCCGCACGCAACCAGCGGCAGTCGGCCACCGCGCTGATCTCCAGTGGCGTGGCGATCTTTTTTCAATTTGCTTTGTTTCTCACGGTTGGCGTGGCGCTGTGGGCTTACTACCAGGTTCCTTCGTCGACATTCGGCAAGTCGGATTACATCTATCCCAGATTTATCGTCACCCGGATGCCGCACGGCATCTCGGGATTGCTGATTGCGGCGATCCTCGCCGCCGCCATGTCGAATCTGAGCGCGGCCCTCAATTCGCTTTCCTCGAGTTCGATGATGGATTTCTATCTTCGCCGCCACCCGCAGACCGACGACCGGAAGCAACTTCAGCTCTCACGCGTCGGAACAATTCTGTGGGCGCTGATCCTGTTCGGGCTCGCGGTGCTTTCGCTGCACAAGGTTGCGCGCGTGGTCGAGGTCGGACTAACCATCACTTCGGTCGCCTACGGTGCCTTGCTCGGGGTGTTCCTGCTGGGCGTGCTCACGCGCCGAGCCAATCAAAGCGGCGCAATGATCGGCATGCTGTTTGGCTTCGGAACCAACTTGTACTTGTGGCTCGGAACGAAAGTGGCATGGACATGGTACGTGGCCATCGGCGCCACGATCACATTTGCGATTGGATACGCGGCGAGCGTGTTTTTTGAACAGTCTGCTTCCGAGCATCCGTCAGAGTCGCAGTGAGACCTTTGGGAAACACGCTCGCGGTGTCTCAATTTGATTCACTTATAGCTAAGTTATTGAAAACCGGCGAGAAGTGGTTTTTGGTGTCGAAAACGGGGTACGGAGTTCGCCCAGAATGCCATTTAATTGCGCCTGGAAGCGATATAAACGCACTTTGCGGCAGGGGTGGGGCCCCTGTGGGTCATCCGGAGGTCCATTGGGTGCTCCTGGGGCATCCGGGCGCATTGTGATAGCAATAAGCTAAGCGATGCTCGGGAAAGAGCACTCAGCATTTCCCCTGTTAACGTCCAAAGAACGGACGTGAACATGGGGCACCGTCCGTCTTTGGACGCTGTCTCGGCGATGTCCCGCAGTGCGGCGTGTCCCGGACAGGTGAGGACGCCGGTCTCGCCACAGAACTCCGATCTCACGATCGCGGTGGTTTACGCTTTGGCGGTTCCGAATCGTCACCGCATAGGTACCGGCACCATCGCGCGATTGCTCAATGCTGATTGGCTGAGTGCTGAATGCTGTTTGCTAAGTGCTGAGTGCCAAGTGCTTCCCTTCCCGTATACTGCCAACTCCTCGATGCCCGCGTCTGATCCAGCGAACACCGCCGCCCTCCATGCTCATGAGCTTCCGCGCGCGCTCGGAGTCAGTCACGCGACTGCGATCGTGGTCGGGACGATCATCGGCAGCGGCATCTTCCTGGTTCCTTCGGAGATGATGCAAGCCGTGGGCTCCGCCAAACTTGTTTATTTGGCATGGCTTGTCGGCGGACTGCTTTCGTTTTTCGGCGCACTCACCTACGCCGAACTGGGTGCGATGAAACCACAAGCGGGCGGCGAATACGTTTACGTTCGCGACGCTTACGGACCGCTGGGCGGATTTCTGTATGCCTGGACGACGGTGCTCATCTCGAAGCCCGCATCGCTTGCGACCATCACTACTGGCTTCGTTCGCATTCTCGGAAATTTCTCGGCATTTTCTTTTCTCTCGCACCGCCTGCTCATGACGCCGCTGACAATTACATACGGGCAGATCGCAGCGATCAGCGCGGTGGCGTTCATTTCACTTCTGAATTACATCGGCGTGAAGAAGGCTGGCGAATTCCAGCTGGTTTTCACGTTGCTGAAAATCGCGATCATCCTTGGCGTGGTGGTGGTTTGCTTCGGATATCGCGGCGGAGCTGGCTGGAGCAACTTCGCGACCACGTTTCTGGGCGCCAAAGGCGGGCTCGCGGGATTTATGGCCGCGCTGATCGCAGCGCTCTGGGCGTATGACGGCTGGAACGATCTCAACATGGTGGCAGGAGAAATTCGCCAACCGGATCGCAACATTCCCATTGCGTTGATTGCCGGCGTGGCCGTCGTGGGTGCTCTTTACGTCCTGGTGAACGCAGGCGTGCAGTATGTGCTGCCCGCCTCGACGATTGCGGCATCGCAGCGACCTGCTTCCGACGCGATCGCGCTGGTGGCGGGAGCTTTGGGCGCGAGCATCGTCTCGGCAGGCATGGCGCTTTCCATGCTTGTGACCTTAAACGGCAGCACCATGAGCGGAGCGCGCGTACCGTTCGCGGCGGCCCGCGACGGATACTTCTATTCGTCAATTGCGCGTGTGCATCCGCGCTTCCTGACGCCCTCGGCTGCGATCGTTCTGCAGTTTTTTCTGACCTTTGCGCTGCTGATTGCGGGAGGCAGCTTCAGCCAGTTCTTCACACTGGCCATTTTTGCGGAGTGGCTGTTCTACATGATCACCGCCAGCACGGTTTTCGTCTTTCGCAGACGAGAGCCGGACGCGCCGCGCCCGTACAAAGTGTGGGGATATCCGGTCGTGCCAATTTTGTTTGTGTGTGCTTCCGCGACCCTTCTGATTTACACGTTTGTTCAGAATCTTCGGGGGTCCAGTTCGGATTCTTCGGCGATTCTGGTGGGAATGCCGGTGATCATACTGGCGGGCATCCCGGTGTTCTACTACTTTCGTTGGAAACGGATGGCGGAATCGTCCGTAAACCACTGATCCTTGGCCCATTTCGGGCCATGGTTCCACCCTGATTTTCACAGAGTTACCAAGGTACACCAGCGCCAGACACGTTTACCCCTTGTCCGATTTCCCCTACCGTAAGGTTTCTGCCCGCGCTCTCTCCCCGGCCCGGGTTCCCATTATTGGAGCACTTGAATGGCAACGCCGTACCGCGGACCGCAATTCGGACTTCTTCCCAATCGCCGGATCAGTTGGCAGACGCTAGCGACCAGTTATGGGATCGAGGTCATGTTCATCCTGCTTTTGGTGAACATCGGCCTGCTCTTTCCGGAAAAACTGCAAATCAAGAACAACTACCACGTCACCGAAATCATTCCGCTGCCCGGCCATGAGCCCAAGCCGCTGCCAAAACCCAAGGTCGCACCGGTGATGCATGCCAAGCTGCTTCCGGCAGTGCCCGTAGCTGCTCCTCACCTGGTGGTGCCACGCGAAATTCGCGCGCCCCAGCCGAAGCCCGAGGTTGAGCCCGAGGCGCCCAAAGTAGCGATGAACAATTTCCAGGCCCCGCAGATCAAGATGACCTCTGGCGGCGCTCGGCCACAACTGATTCACACCGGCGAGTTTTCTACCGGCAGCTCGGCAACGCCGACGCTCAACGTTCCTGCCTCGAAAGTGCAGACGGGTGGCTTCGGCGATCCTAATGGGCTGAAGGGTGAAGGCAAACCCGGAGCGCACCTGGTTGCGGCGGCGACCGGATCGTTTGATCTTCCGCCCGGCGGCGGGAAAGGCAATGGCACCGGAGGCACGAAAGGCTTGCAAGGCACGGTCGCCAGCGCCGGCTTCGGAAACGGGGTCGCGACGGGCGGCAACGGTGACGGCCGCAGCAACGGACGCGGCAATGCTGTCGCCACCGGGAATTTCGGCCAGCAGGAGCTTTCGCACGGCGGGCCAAAGATTCAGGCGGACAACGGTCCGGCGACGAATGCCGTGGAAATCACTTTCAAACCAAATCCTGTTTATACCGATGAAGCCCGCCAGCTCAAGCTGGAGGGAGAAGTCTTGCTCGAAGTCATGTTTGGGGCCAACGGACAGTTGCACGTGAATCGCGTGGTCCGCGGCCTGGGTCATGGGCTGGATGAAGCGGCGATGGCTGCCGCCAATCGTATGCGCTTCAAGCCGGCCATGCGAACTGGTCAGCCGGTGGATTCCACCGCGATCGTACACGTTGTTTTCCAGTTGGCGTACTGAAGAACCATGGAGATAAGAGTCATGCGTACCTTGAATTGGATGGTCCCTGCTACCCTGCTGCTCGCGCTGAGTGCGGTAGCGCAGAAAGCGGCCGATACACAGCCGACGTCGCAGCCGGCCTCGGTGCAAACGTCCGCTCCGCCGACAACGGCAGCGCAACCCGACTCATCGCAGCCGGCTACGACGGGGCAGAATTCCGCGAATGCGCAGCCGGTGCCGCCTGCGGCGGCCGTGCAACCGACCACGATGGATCAGGTGGTCGATCGCTTCGTGATGCGTGAAAAGGGCCTGATCAAGATGCTGCAGGCTCGCACGCCCGTGATCGAGACCTATCTGCAGAACCTGACGCTCGATCCCGCGCTCGGCCCGGTTCCGCAGACCGACAAGTACTTCCTCGGCCGCATGGATCTGAGCACCACCATCGACCGCAAGGATTACATCAGCGAAGACCAGAGCATGCAGAAACACCTGCTCGGCGGTTTCAGTAAACTTTTCAAAGTGCAGTACCAGCCGCTGGGATTTTCGTGGATGATCTTCGCCGACCGGAATGACTTCGATCGGCAGCACTATGACTTTCACTACGTGCGCCGCGAATTCCTGGGCGACGTGCGCTGCCTTGTTTTCGACGTGACGCCCAAGCCCAAGAGTGGCCAGGGCCGCTTCCTCGGACGGGTCTGGGTCGAAGACCAGGACTACAACATCGTGCGCCTCAACGGCACCTACGCGCCGCGGCCGCGCAATGCCTACTTCTTCCACATGGACAGCTGGCGGCTCAACCTGATTCCGGGTTACTGGGTGCCCGCGTTCATCTACAGCGAAGAAGGCGACTTCAGCGCGGGAGCGAAAAACACGCTGGCCTTCAAGGCGCAGACCCGGATCTGGGGCTATGACCTGAAGAAAGACGGCCAGTCGGACGAATTAACCAACATCCGGGTTGACAGCGTGCAGGACGATAGTCCGACCGCGCAGGATGCGTCGCCCCTCGCCGCCGAACGGCAGTGGCAGCAACAGGCGGAAGACAACGTTGTGGAACGTCTGACGCGCGCCGGGTTGCTGGCTCCGGAAGGCGAACTCGACAAGATACTGCAGACCGTCGTCAACAACATCGAAATCACAAACAACGTCGACCTGCCCCGCCCGGTCCGTACGCGCGTGCTTCTCACGTCGCCGCTCGAGACCTTCAGCGTCGGCAATACGATCGTGATCAGCCGCGGGCTGGTGGACGTGCTTCCGGACGAGTCCAGCCTCGCGATGGCGCTTTCGCACGAACTGGCGCACATCGTTCTGGGCCACAACCTGGGCAGCAAGTACGCCTTCAACGACCGCATGCTCTTCTCCGACGAATCCACTTACGAGAACCTCGGATTCAAGCACATTCCGGAGGAAGAAGCGGCCGCGGATAAGAAAGCCATCGAGATGCTCAAGAACTCGCCTTACGCGCAGAAGCTCGACGGCGCCGGCCTGTTCCTGAAAGCCCTCAACTCGCGCGTGGGAGCGCTGAGCGCGCTGCTTACCGCGCACCTCGGCAACAGCATGTCGGAAGGCTCGACGGTCACCCGCATGTCGCAGCTGATGGGCTCGGCTCCGCAGATCGACTGGAACAAGCTGGACCAGATTGCCGCGCTGCCGCTGGGCGGACGCGTCAAACTGAATCCGTGGGATGACAAAGTCGAACTGGTAAAGTCGCAGCCGGTAGCCATCACCTCCGCGCGCGACAAGATGCCGTTCGAAGTGACTCCGTTCTTCCCGCGCCTGACGCGCACGGGAGCCGCGGATGCCACGACGACCAACGGCAACGCCGCCAACACCGCGAACACCGGTACGGCGACGTCGGCGGATGCGAAGCCTGTCAATTAGTCAACCAATCTAGGTCGAAGTTGAAGGACACGAAGGCCGGGCCCGGAAGCAATTCCGGAACGCCCGGCCTTTGTTGTTGGGATCGGCGGGCGGCGAGAGGCCGGCAGCGATCTCGGGGCTTCGAGCTACGAGCTTTTGGCTGCGGGGTTCTAAGTGCGGACCTCCTGCTAACAGTTTCTAGCAGCGAGTTGGTTCGACGGTTAACTGGGCGCCTGCTGATAGCAACTGGAAACTAGATAGCAACCCCAGGTGGGTCGGCCGATGGGCGAGCGGCACCCCGCCCACGGCTCGCGCTCGAAGTCGCGGGCCAGCGTCGGCATCACCATCCAGCACGCGTAGCAGGACGTCGGGTCAAGAGGACCCGGCTAACGACCACGACCCACGTGAGCCCGATGATGGGCGAGACGAATCGCGAATAGGCGCCGTCCGGTGCCCAGAATCCGCCGCTCAGCCACGTGGTGCCACCTAGCAAGACGAGCACGACGGCTGCGACCCCCGCGGCGAAGAGCGCGTTTGAGATCAGCCCGGCCCGCCAGAGCCCGAACGTCCCGGCCATGATCAGCATCGCGCGTGGGAACGAAGTCAACACGACGCCGGCCCACGAAAGTCCTTCAGCCCCGATATGACCGTGTAATATTCGGATTCGGCGATCGAGTGCGCGAGGGCTGCGTCTACCGTAATCAGCAGGAGGAAAAGCCCTCCGAGTGCTGCGCTGGAGGCGGTCGCCGCCGCGCCCCAGCCGTCTTGCCCCGCATCCGCCAAAGTGGTCCTAAGCGCCGCCGCAAACCACAGGAGGTTAAGGACCGCCATGCCGGAGAACACAGCAGCGATCAGGATCCGGGTGCGATCGCCAGCGTAGAACGCAACGAGTGCGTCGGCCGACGCGCCGACCTGGGGCTGATCACCGTAGATGACGTACGCGATGATGAAGAAGACCACAAAGTTGATGCCGCTCATGCGCCACAAGCGTTCCCAGAACGCGGGGGTCTTGTACACGCTCGTGGATGAGGTCAGGGCTGTGGTGGAGGCGCTCATGAGGTTCTCCTCTCGAACTGAAGGTGAATTCGGAATCCCAGCGAGCCGAGTTTTCGACGATGCGGTAGTTCGATATTGTTTGGGTCGATTATTGGGGTGAATCTTAGGTCCAGAGTCAGGACAAGTCAACGAAGGCGGACACCTTGTGGAAGTGCCGAGCCGATCCGTTGGCGAAAAAATCTCGCCTCTGACGATGTAGGCGGTGTCGAGCCATTTTCTAGCACCCAAATCGCATGGTCGCTGGTTCGAACGTCTACTGGCGGAAGTGCATGGCCGCTGGCTTCCATCCTACCCGCTCACCGCTTGCTTGCTCGCGTTGCCAGTTCTCGGCAAATCCTCTCCGTTTCCTGGCGATGCTCGAAGCGTCGTTCATGAAACTCCCCACTGTCTGTATCAACCCAGGCGGTTTGCTAAAAGTCTCTGCACGTCAGGACGGTCCCGTACTCTTCCTAAGATCCTGGCCCGCGATTATCATGAGCCGCATGAAAAGTCCTCAGAGCGGGATCTTTGCTCTTGGAACTGCGTCCCACACCTATCTGGAATTCGACGTCGCCGCTGGACAGAAGGGCCAAGACCTGGTGGCCGCGGTCTCATCCCTCCGCGAGCCGAGGACGACGGCGGGTGGCGTCAACCTGGTGGCCGGTTTCAGGCCGGAACTTTGGAGAAAGGCGGCTCCCGACGATGCGCCCCCAGCGATTCAAGGGTTCAACAAGGACCTGATGGGCACGGATGCCTTCGTGATGCCTGCGACTCAGCACGACGCTGTGCTTTGGCTCTCGGGCAGTTCCTACGATGTGATCTTCGACGTGGCGCGCCAGGCGATCGCCGAATTGAAAGGACTGGGATCCGTTGCCGAGGAGACCGCAAGTTGGCCCTACCAGCATGATCGCGACCTTACCGGTTTCATCGACGGGAGCGAAAATCCCACTCTGATCGAGGCCGCGGAGGTAGCGCTCATCCCGGAAGGAAACCGCGGCGCAGGCGGAACCATTCTGCTGCTGCAAAAATGGGTGCACGACACGGCGGTGTGGGAGGCGCTTCCGGTCACCAGCCAAGAACGGGTCATTGGACGAATGAAAGCGGACAGCGTCGAGATCGAGGACAAGGCATCAGATTCCCACGTCGCGAGCACCGATCAAGATCGGTTCGGCAAGATCTTTCGCCGCAACATGCCGTATGGGACGGTCACCAATCACGGGACCATGTTCGTGGGATTCAGCGCCGATCAGCAACGACTTTCCAAAATGCTCGAGAGCATGGCAGGCCTGGCTGGGGGCGCACGCGATGCGCTAACCCGTTACACGCGGCCGCTTACCGGAGCGTATTACTTCGTCCCCTCCACCGAGCGCTTGAGTCAGCCGATCGACGGTGCCACCTACACGACTGCAACCACCTGAAAAGCAGCCGCTCCAGTTGCGTTCGGCCCGGGTCGGTGAAAAATCGCGTCTGTGACAATGTCGGCGGTGCCAAGTAATCAATCGCGCACCCTGCGGCACACTCGGACAGGAGCGCAGACACCAATTCGCTCCAAAACCTGTTGGACACCGCCGACATTGTCAGAGATGTGTTTTCAGCAGTTACTTCTGGATTGCTAATCATTCGGACGGTAACGCTGAAGCGCAAGTCGCCGTTAACCGTGCTACTGATTGAGATCGTTGGTGTGGGTCACTGTCGCGTAAATTTCCTGCATGAAGTCGGGCTCAGGCGGAACCGTTGCGGGAGCGAACCACGGATTCCAAATCTTGGGCAAGCCTGCGTTCGCTATCTCTTTCTCGCTCTTGCCAGCAGCAATTTCCTGCCGCACAAGCGCGATCGTTTCATTCAGGAGTTGGACATATTGCGCGAGGTCGCCGCGATTGGACATTTCAGTGTGCCCGGTGATAATCACCGTACTGTCGTTGATCCTGTCGAGCACGGCAGAGAGCGTGCGGGCGATTCCCTCAACATCAGCACCGCCCGCCACATTTCCCTTGCTCCAGAAAAGGTCACCAACATCGACGACATTCGCGCGTGCTAGGTACACCACCGAGTCGCCATCGGTATGGCCGTTGGCGTAATGGTCCATCTCAACATCTTCGTCCGCGAAGTGAACGCGGACCATGTCGCGAAAAGTTATAACTGGCCAAGCCCGCTCGGGATACGGACCGACGGGACTCGGGGACCAATAGGGAGTCTGCTTCGTCGTCAGTCGTTTCCGAACATTTTCGTGAGCAACAATAATTGCATCTGCTCCGTAAGTCGTGTTTCCGCCAACGTGATCGTAATGCCAGTGCGTGTTCAAAAGGAACTTCACCGGCCGCTTTCCCAAATCATCCAACACTTTTTGAATTGCCGGATTTGCGGCGGGTTCAGGATGATCCACCAGCAAGTAACCCTGTGGCCCCGCGAGCACAAGGGTGTTAAACACCTGTTGCGGAGTGCGAATTTGAATAAGGCTGATATTGTCGCGTACCGGAAAAACCTTGGTCACCGCTTTCGTAAAGTCAGATTGGCCCGGCAGAAGCCATTGCGCGATTATCGGGGGACAGACAAATAACAACGGGAGTATTAGCCACGCACGGGAAATATTTTTCATGAGACTCACCTTTGCGCGATCTTAAATCAGACTACTGGCTCGGATGGAGTACCGCGCCGAGCACAGATTATTCGTGACAAACGCGCTGGTGTCCCGAAGATGGTTCGTCCCCAATGCAATAGGGGACGACTCGCCCGTTTCTCAACAGGAATCCAATATGGGAGAGGAGATGTTATGGGGCAAATAGGAAACATTAAGGTGCTGTTCATGGCGGGCTTTGGTCCGATCGTCCGTGAGGCCACCGCCAGTCGCAAGCTCTATAGCCAGATGCTCGGTATCAGCTTCAAAGAAGAGACGGGCGGTTATCTCCATTCCGAGGCTCTGAAAGGCGCAAACAGTTTCGCTTTGTGGCCGCTTTCGCAGGCAGCGCAGTCCTGCTTTGGCAAGGATTCCTGGCCCCGGGAAGTTCCTGTACCGCAAGCCTGGCTCGAGTTTGATGTTGACAACGTCGAAAAGGCCACTGTTGAGCTTGAATCGCAAGGACATCGAATGCTCGTCAAGAACAGGAAAGAACCCTGGGGTCAGACTGTCAGCCGTTTCATCACGCCGGAAGGATTGTTGCTCGGAATTACCTTCACTCCATCGATGCGAAACCAAAAATAACGCGAGCTCTGTCCCGAATGCCGGTCCGGGGTGAGTCGTCGGTAACTCGGAGGATAAAGAGCCAAAGTTTACAACTTCCGATTTGCCCGGCCCGCCCTCTCGATGATGGATGGGGTGAATCTCTGTTGACCGTGAGGGTTGCGCCATCGGACGAGGGTTCCCTCTCATGGAAAAGTGCTGATCCCATAGGCTCTGAACCTGGTCGTGTCCCCGTTAAGGCTTGTTTGGGTGCGAACCCTTCACTGGTGTTCGGGAGTATGAACCTTAGGGCGAGTTCCATTAACCTTTTGGTTTGCCAAATCGAAGTCTGACGCTCCCGGTAGCGTGGTCCCATTCACTGGGTTGCTGGCAAAATTAGTCCCCTAATCAATAGCTTGCGCATGGAATCAAGGAGCATCTCGAGGCGAGAAGAGTATGGTGCTGTGCTTGCATCTCACACCAGCGACGAAAGTCAAAGAAACGGTTGTGGGATGTGGAGAGGGAACGCAGAGTCAGTCAGATTGTGATTTGTGATCTCCATCATTCTCGAGCCGGAGGAGGATTTATGAAACGGCAAGCCTTCAGCATCATCAGCCTGCTGAGCCTGCTCCTGATGGCGGGATCGGCAATCGCACAGACCGTCCGTGTACGCGGGGACATCCCTTTCAACTTCACAGTCGGTAACAAGACGTTTCCGGCGGGAGTGTACGACGTCGCCACCCTTGGGTCTTCTGACGCCAAGATGTTGCGTCTGCAGTCGCGAGATGGCAAGTCGAACATGATCGTGGGTAGCAATGCAGCCAGCGCACTCAAGTGCCCAGAAAAAAGTAAACTGGTTTTCAATCACTACGGCAGCCACTACTTCTTGTCTGAAATCTGGGTGAAGGGCGAAACCATTGGCCGCCATCTGCCGAAGTCCAGCCAGGAGAAGGAACTGGCCAATGAAGTGGCAAGTGATTTGACGCAACGGCAGGTCGAGGTCGTAGCGAGCTTGTATTAGATATAGGAATAGACTTGACCGAAGCGAAAAGGGCATACAACCGTGTGCCCTTTTTTACTTTTTAGTGACACAAGCCATGCTGCACAATGGAGTCAAGGTAGTTTTTCTTGTTTGGAGTTGTTGGCGAAAAATCACCAGGTCTAACAGCGTCGGCGGGTCCAAAGGGTTTTTGAGTACACTCCGGCGTGCACTCGAAGAAGACCGCCATTTCGCTCTCTTAAAGAGTCTGCGCGATCCAACCGAAGAACTCGCTGTGAATCGCAGCAGTTCAAACTCAGTCCGACCCACCCATCTCTTCGATCACAACCGCGATCTTGATTACTAGTTCGAACTCCCCCTTTTGGGTCCAAAGTCTACTCGGGCTGGGAGCGGACATTGTTACGAAATCATTACATTCATAGCGAATGGTTCTGAGTGCAGTCGCCTGATCTCAAACGTGATCCAAACAAAGTTCGACGTCACGCCGACGCAATCCGCCACACCCGTTCTTTGTAAGGCGTGAAGGCATCAAGGGCTGCGCAATGACGACACGAGCATCGAAATGCTTTGTTCTCGGGAATGACCGTGTGCGCACACTTGGTACACACGTAGGTGCCGTCGGCACGGACATTCATTGTCATGAAATGGTCGAATCGAACGCAGTAAGGGCAGCGGACGACCATGGGCTGGCTCCTGAGTCGGAGTATTCGATAACTTGTGCGCGAAATGCTACACCCAAAATCGTCAAGCGAATGTGAACTTTCATACTCAGAAGTACATCCGGCAAGCTGTTCGCGAGCTCAATCCTTGGTTTTGAGTGCGAAGGCCTTTTTGTCCAAAAGCGTGCTGCAACCCCAGCCTTTCGCAAAAGGGCGCGATAGGCCGGGGCAGCGAGCACGGGGCGTGCGGGTTAATCGTCGTCCATGTCGTGGTCGGGTGGCGGTGGAGGGGGCATGGGGAGCGGCGCGGTGACGTCAAGGGCGTAGCTGGGAATCGCGCAACTGGTCGAATCGCAGCGGACTTCGGGATAAGCGAAGAGGGATTCGTGTCCATGGCGGTCGACGGAGGCGACGGAGATGTAGAAGGCGTCGCCGGGGCTGAAGCCGAGGGTTTGCGGGGCGATTGGTGGCCCACCAGGATGTGCGATGTTGACTCGCTGGCGATAGAAGTTTTCGTTGATGGAGCGGGCGGCGACAACGTAATGATCGACGCGGCTGTCGTCGGGACCCTCGAAGTGGAGCTTCACGCCAGCGATGGCATTGCCGCGGGCGTTGAACTCCGTCGGGGCAAGCGGTGCGCGCGCGAGGCTGGCAGCGACGGAGGCCATCACTTGCGCGATTCGAGAGGCGTATGTCGGCGTCATGAATTGCACCAAGTCGTGAGGCGAGTGTTGGTGAGTGGTGATGAAGCTTGTGTCCTTACAGAAGGCGGGAATTTGTGCGGGCGGAGGACAGGGTATGGGGCCGCCGCAACTGTTGTCGACGGGCGAGGGAGAACACTCATGGGTCTCCATGAAGCGGACCGCAGGATGGGCCTGGCTGATGAAGGAAGTGTGATCACTGCCACGGCCCGGGCGCTCTTCGCGAAGATGGGGCTGCATTGTGATGCTGGGGACGTACGCCCCGCCCCAGTATCCGACGTAGCGCATGAGGCCGCGAGATGGAGACTCGTTGTCGGTGGTACCGTCGGGATCGGTGCTCAGCCGCTCGCGTGGGATGCCGGGCGAGTACAAGCGAAATTGCAGGAGATCGGCGGCGGTATTGGCGGTCTTGTCGCCGCCGGGGATGTCGGTGTTCAGCATGGCGACGACGTTCGGCTCGTCGAAATAGCGAGAGAGGTTGGCGGCGATCGAGGTGGAGCCGAACAGACCTTGTTCCTCGCCGGAGAAGGACATGAATACGAGCGTGGCGTCGTATTTGTGTCCGGAGAGAACGCGAGCGAGTTCGAGGACGACTCCGGTCTGCGCGCCGGCATCGTTGCCGCCGGGTGCATCCGAGGTGTTGTCAAAGACATTGGTGGTGCGTGAGTCGTAGTGGCCGCCCATGATGACTAGGCGATTAGGGTGACGTCCGGGAAGCCAGGCGATGACGTTGAAGGTCGGTGCGGTGGGACAGCTGGCATGGATGAAAGGATCGAGGCGAACCTGGAGTCCGGGAATGGAGCTGTACTGCGCGAAGAGATAGTCGCGGGCCGCGGTGACACCTTGACCGGGCGCCGGCGAATCCGAGCAAGATTGACGGGTGCGGAAATTCTGCAGGGTTTGTGCCGTCTTGAAAATACGGCTGGAATCGACCTGGCCGAGTATCGCGCTGATTTCGGGGTCGGTGGTAACGCTGCTGTTGGGAGCGAAACCCACGAGAACGAGAGGAAGCGCGACAACGAGGACGAGGCCGCTGTGGATCAGCGTTCGTTTCATAGATCTATTCTCCTTCGCGAAACTCTCCGAGGAAAAAAACGGGAACCAATGGAGGCGCAAGCGTCAGGCTTACGCTCGGGCTACTAGGTGTCGATTCGACTGGGCTCTCTCACACGAGGAGAGTGAGAATGCTGCGCGCCTGACGGCGACGCAATCAGGTATTTTTCTGATGGCTTCCTGATAAATGTTCAAATAGAGAGGGAAGGCGAGAAGGTGAGTGGCTCGTGGCTACTAGTTAGTGGCTGGTCGTCGGTAATCGATAGTTAGTAGTCAGTAGCTACCCGACACAAACCGCGAGCAAGCTCTTCCCCTACTGCGCTCCCAATCCGTCGTTCTTATGATAGTTCGGGTAGGCAGGGCGTTTGTATTCGGGCGTAGGATGTTCTTTCATCAGCTGCTGGATCACATCGACGGCTTTCTCCAGTTGCGGGTCGTGACCTGCGCGCACCAATGCCGGGTCGTAGTCGACGTCGTAGTCGGGCTTGATGCCGTGATTCTCGACCTCCCAGTCGCCTTCGAGGCCGTAGAGCGCAAAGCGTGGGGCCATCACATAGCCTCCGTCGATTAATTCCGGATAGCCACCGATGCCGACCAGGCCGCCCCAGGTGTTTTTGCCGACGAGCGGTCCGGTGCCGGCTTTACGGAAGTACCACGGCAGAGCGTCGCCGCCCGAGCCGGCTTCTTCGTTGACGATCATCACTTTGGGACCATAGATGGATTCGGAGGGGCTGGTCCAGTCCGCGCCTTCCCGCGTGGTGATACGGCTGCGCATCGGGCGGTTCAGGAAGTCGACGACCCAATCGGCAAGCTGTCCGCCTTCGTTGAAGCGCTCGTCGATGATGACGGCTTCTTTGCCGACTTGCGCGAAGTAGTAGCGGTTGAAGTTGTTGTAGCCGGCGCCCGCGGTATTTGGCAGATAGACGTAACCGACGCGGCCTCCGGTCATCTGGTCAACCTTGCGGCGGTTGCCTTCGATCCAGTCGAAGCGACGGAGATTTTCTTCGTTCTCAACGGGAACCACGGTGACATCGCGGGAGCCCTTGCCGTCGGGCTTCGGACCAACTTTCAAGATGACCTGTTTCCCCGCCGTTTCTTCGAAGAAGCTGTAGATGTTGTCGGATGAGCGCAGTTCGCGCTCGTTGACGGCGAGAATGTAGTCGCCGACTTTCACGTTGACGCCCGGCTGCGTGAGCGGCGCCTGCAGGCCCGGGTTCCAGTTTTCGCCGTTGTAGATCTTGGTAATGCGATAGCGGCCATTTTCCTGGGCGTAGTCGGCACCGAGCAGACCGCCTTTTACTTTTTTGGGCTGCGGGCGCTCACCACCCCCAACGAACATGTGGCCGACTGTCATCTCGCCTAGCGCTTCCTCGAACAGGTAAGTGAGTTCGGCGCGGGAGGCGATGCCGTCGAGATAGGGCTCATAGCGCTTCGAGACTCTGTTGAGATCAAGGCCGTGGTGGTGCGGGTCGTAGAAGAAGTCGCGCTCGATGCGCCAGGTCTCTTGGTAAATTTGCTTCCACATGGCACGTGGCTCGACGTAGACCTCCATAGAGTCAAGGTGCAACGGACCGAATCCCGGCTTGGGAGGCGCGCTGGCGTTCGGAGGCTCTCCGGTGCCTGCCATGGACCATTGTTCGCCTTTGCGATAGAGAACCTTCTCGCCGTCAAAGGAGACGGTGTAGTCGTTCACTTCGTCGAGGAATTTGTCGAACTTACGTTTCTCGGCGTCCCACTTATAGAGGGTTTGCGGCAGATTACCGTTATGTTCCTCGGTGATGACCACGGGGCCTTCAGAAACGAATAGATTGCCCGACTTGCCGGGCAGCATGTTGACGTAGTTCTTGGCAGGCACGGGCAACGCGAGGATGCGCTGCGAGATTCCGTCGAGATCGATTTTTACTACGACAGGCTCTTCTTTTTTCTTGTCTTTGTCTTTGTCCTTGTCAGAGTCTTTTTCCTTGTCTTTGTCCTTGGCTTCGTCGGATTTT
>Ga0210409_10003636_pt1 | contig 17042 bp, 18 predicted proteins | sample IncBWH17MmetaG_FD_161649 | JGI IMG/M metagenome (GOLD analysis project Ga0210409, IMG submission 161649) | Forest soil microbial communities from Barre Woods Harvard Forest LTER site, Petersham, Massachusetts, United States - Inc-BW-H-17-M | ecosystem: Environmental > Terrestrial > Soil >...
CGAGTGCCTCAGGCAGCATGAATTCAGCACCCCCAGTTCCACCGAGAACTCCGCCGCCATGGCCCCAGCCCGCGATAGTCTGAAACGTCTGCGCTGGATTAATGACGATGTCCGCGCCGCGAGCCCAAATAAGGCAGGCCGCGAACAGCGCCGTCAGAGTGAGCATGCGGGGGTGCATGGAATTGCCATCGCCAACCTATCATGAAAGAAAAGATTGTCATTTTGGCAAAAAGGGAGTGGGTATACATTTCGGCCTCAATGAAATCCCACAACCTCGCAATTACCGTCTTGTGCGCTGGCCTCGGTGGGCTGGCGCATGCGGACGAGGCCATGCGCATTGGGCACACAACGCTCATACCCCGTCATTCGAACCCGGATGACAAGGGGATGTATGCCGCTGCGATTGATCCCACAAACGGCTATGCGTATTTCCTTGGCAACTGGCTTTCCAAACTGGACATCAGTGGCAACCTGCCGGCGCAAGTAGGCCCGTCGATCAGCCTCGGTCAGTCCACGTCGTTGGAAATTGATGTGTCCGGCGGATTTTTGTACGAGACCTTCGGGGGACTGTTGAAGCGTTACGCCCTGGGGGCGGGAACAAATGTGCTAACCGCAACCAATTCGCTGTCATTGGCTGCTGGTTCGGCGCAAGCGGTGCTCATTGATGATTCCGACGCGAACCCTTCAAATCACAGTGCTTATGTGCTCTGCGCCGTTTCCGGAAGCCCGGGACGCGTGGCGAAGGTAGCGCTGGGTTCGTTCACCGAAATCGGTTCAATCGGGCTGAACTCAGGCGAGACCAACGGGGTCATTGGTCAGAAAGCGGACCCGCAACATGGCTACGCTTATTTCGTGACCTCCGGCGTGGCCAACACCACCAACGGCCCGCGTGTGGTGAAAATCAAAATGACCACCGGCGCGAACCTTCCCGTTCGGATCGGGGCGGCCGTGCTGGACACCAATGCCTTTATTGATGGCGGCTCGATTGACACGCTGCACGGCTATGCCTATTACGGCACCTACGACAGCGACACCAATGTTCCCGGCAGAGTTTATAAAGTGAGGTTGGAAGCCGGCGATGTCTCGCCCACGCTCGTGGGGCATATCGACCTTCACGCCGGTGAAGGCAGGTTGTCTGCCTCCGTCTGCGATCCCGCGAACGGTTTCGTCTATTTTGCCAACGACAACACTTACCCCGGCGCCGTCGTGCAATTCAGCCTGAACGGAACAAATCTGCCGGTTGAAATCAACTATTTGCAATTGCAAAGCGGTCCCCAGACACCGCCACCCAATGGCATCACCGCGAATAACACCACCACCAATATGGACGGCGTGCTGCCGTTCGGGGAGGTGTTCATTCGCTCGGCTGTTTTTGACCCCGTGCGCGGCAATATTTACCTCGGCCAGGACAGCCGGCCAAATCAGATCGTGAAAGTGCAAGCTGCGCAGATTAATCCCTTCTCGTTGACAGCCGTAAAAAGACTCGGCGACGGTTCGAGCCAGTTTGGGTTCACCAACATTATGGGCGCGCCGTTCGATGTCCTTACCGCCACCAATCTCACGCAACCCTTAAGCATTTGGACAACTCTTGGAGCGGTCACAGACAGTCCGCCCGGCCATTACCAGTTCATCGACCCGTCGGCCACGAATGGCGCGTTGCATTTCTATCGCGTTGGTTCTCCGTAATCACCCGAATCCTCGGCCGCGCCAAACCGCACGCAAGCCCAATTGCACACATTGCAAACGGACCTCGGTTTGCAATTTCGCAGCCTCGGGCCAATTTGTTAGCGATGATCGAAGTGAAGCATTCGGCGGGCGAGGAATGGGTGGTCAGCATGAAGAGCACTGTTACTACACATCATCGCGTTCGAGTGACGCCACAAGACGTCGAGCGATTTGCTTCTGGCCAATCGACTGAAGTCTTGCTCCAGGGGAGCTTCCGATTTCTTCTGTCGCGGTGCGATCAAAACCGGACAGATGTAGTTAGCAAAACCGGACGGCGTGTCAGCAAAACCGGACACTTTGTAGTTAGCAAAACCGGACGTGCGATCAAAACCGGACTTTTGCCTGAGGCCTGTTGTTAAGCTTAAGAGGGGTGTTAAGATCCGGGCGCTTCAGCGGAGGGTAGGGCTCTGCGGGGACGCAACCCGAGCGCCGTCTGGAGGCTGCAGACAGCAGAAGTGCCGGACAGTTCCTCCATTGGAGCTGTTCGGCTCTTTGTTTTACTCTCTTCTGCTGGCTCAGCGAAAAAGCGAAAAATCCCAGGGGGTCTGGGGGACAGAGTCCCCCGGTTCGTGTTAGGCTCAGCCGATGAAAAGAACCAGCTGATTCATCGTTGCAGCATCCCTTTTATCCGTCACGTGCTGGCCGAGTTTCGCGTCGGCCAAATCTCTGCGTTGGCGGCAACCGCGGAACTGGATTTATCGCGCAGCCGTTTCTACGAGCTTTACTCTGATTACCTGGCGGCCGGTATCACGCGCGACCAGCGCTGGAGCCCGGGTGTGTCTGGCGGCGACCATGCCACCGAGTGGCCGGCGGGAGTGGAGGCTTTATTGCGGGCCCGTCTGAGCACCCGGCCAGCCTCCTCCTACAGTTTCGTTGCGAGCGAGGTCCTGCGCCTGTGCGACTTCAAATTGGACCGTGCCCAGGTGCGCCGCTGGGCCATCCAAAACCAACTTGCCCAGCCCGCTCGCCTGCAAAAGGCCGTCGCTTCCGTTCGCCGTTGGCAACGCAGTCGGATTGGCGAACTCTGGCAATTAGATGCCTCACCGCACCAATATTTTCCGAGCTCCCGCAGGCTCTGGCCCATGCTCAACATGATCGATGATTGCAGCCGGCTCTTCACCGGCTCTAAGCTCTACCAGCAGGAAAACCTCTTGGCCTACTTCGATTTCCTGCCGCAAGCCTTCCGTGCCTATGGATTGCCGCTCCTGCTTTATGTCGATTACCACAGCCTGTTCTTTAGCAGCACGCCCGATGCACTCACCACCTTGGGAGAGGCGCTCAGATTTTATGGCATCACTTTCCGCTACGCGCCCACCCCGCAGGCCAAAGGCAAAATCGAGCGGGAACATCAGTTCTGGCAAAATCGCCTGCCAGCCTATTTCGCCGCCGAGCAAATCAAAGCCTTGGAAGCCGCCAATTCCCACATCGATGAGTTGCGTGAACACCACAACGCCAAAGAACTCCACCGCGAAATCAAAATGCCGCCCCGGCAGGCCTGGGACCTAGCTCTCAAGGAAAAGCGCTCCGCCCTCCGCACGGTTCCTAACTGTCCCTGGTGGCCGTATGTCTGGAGCCTCCGCACTTCGGTGCGGGTCAGCCCCCAAGGACGTGTCCCAGTGGGAACCCAAACCCTTCCGGTTACCGCCAAGCCAGGCTCTCGCGTCGTGCTCTGCCACCATCCTTCAGGACACCAATCCATAATTGCTCACCATCCCAAATCCAACACCCAGCCCACCCTCCTATTCACCAATCTTCCCAAATGAGCCAAAATCCTCAGTCCGGTTTTGCTGACACACTGTCCGCTTTTGAAAACTACAAACCTCGTTTTTGTCCGGTTTTGAAAACTACACGAAAGCTTCCGATTTCTTCTTGAACGCGAGCCAAATGCTTTTATTCTGCCCTCGTTCGATTTACCGGTTATCGGGCGCTACTTCCCTGAGTACGACCGGGAAATCCGGATCCGGCTCCAACGAGCCGAATACCTCGCTAGCCGAGGCATCGTTCCGGCTTTTTCTGTCTGGATGCCACCTCCAGGCTCAGTGAGTGCCGAGCGTCAACCGCCCGGCCTCGATTACTATCGCCAAGCTCGCAAGGAGTTCGCGAGGCTTTACAAAACTTACAATCTAACCCCCCAGGGAGCTCCGGCGGGGTCCCATGTCTCGTTGTGCAGAGACATTTACCGAAACCTCGATGCGGTCCTTGCGGAGTGATCTAATAGAGGCGATTGGTAATAAAGACGGTTTCCTGCTGGAAACACGCTCATGATTTGGCTGGAACACGTCCGACGCTCCGACCGATTGATGCGCGCGACCACCAGTTTGACTGTCACCGAATCTGATGAGCTGACGTTGCGCTTTGATGCGGCATGGCCGGCAGCGCATGATTTGACTACGAATCTCCGTGAAATACATTGAGGTTGGCTCCACTCGAAAATCAGGTATCAAAGTTTTGATTTTATGAAAACACTCGCAATGCTGGTCGCAGCGATTATCGGCTCAATCGTCACTCTCCACTCCGCCGAAAGTGCTCCTGTCATAAACGCGGTGGCTGTTTTGCACTCCACAGCCGGTCAGCAATGCCGTGGCATCGTGCGCTTCACTCAGGAAGGCGATTCCGTGAAGGTGGTCGCCGACATCGAGGGACTCACTCCTGGCCAGAAGCACGCTTTTCACATCCATCAATATGGCGATTGCTCGGCCTCGGACGGCATGAGCGCGGGAGGTCACTACAACCCGGAAGGCCACCAGCATGGTTTGCCGGACAGCGATAATCGACATGCGGGCGACCTTGGGAATGTCCAGGCGGACGACCAAGGTAAGGCGCATTACGAGATTACCGTTAGCAACATTTCAATAATGGGATCAAGGAATCCGATAATCGGTCGAGGGGTCATCGTTCACGCCAAGGTGGACGACGGAGGGCAACCGGTCGGCAACGCTGGTGGCCGGATTGCTTGCGGCGTGATTGGAGTTGCCAAGTAGAGTAAGGCGCTCAGTTTACAAATCCATTTGGTTATCGGATAGGTCCGAGGCTCTCCGAGAAAAGCAGCGCAATCCACGAGCGTCAAATCATGGCGCCCTCATCCAGCTAAATTCTCGTCAGCGACGAACACCTTGAGGAAGATCCTTTGAACGGAAGTCTTTTTAGAATCCAGTAAGGCGTTCCAACCCGGGGAATTGCAAAGCCTCTCTCGTTCACTCATGAATTCCTGTTCGAGACTGATCAGGTGAGCTTCGCGTTCAGGTTTGATCTGTCCGCAGGCATCCGCTTACCAATTGGAACGGCGTAAACAGAAACATAAAAACGATCTGCCAATACTGCGATAAACCAAAGGGCCGAGTCTATGGAATCCCAGAATACGAAAAGATACCTGGAGCGACTTACGCCGGACAATGCCGCTCTACTTCTCATCGACCATCAAGTTGGGCTGTTCACTGGCGTCAGAGACATCCCTGTAGGGGAGTTGAAGCACAATGTCGTCGCACTAGCGAAGGCGGCCAAAGTGTTGGGCGTGCCGACCATCGTGACCGCTACCTCGCCGGAGATGTGGGGTCCGACGATTCCGGAGCTGGCGGAGGCCTTGCCCGGGGTCCAGATCATTGCGCGAACGACGGTCAATGCATTTGACGAGCCCCGGTTTGCCAAAGCTGTGGAAGCGGCCGGCCGCAAGAAGCTCATTATCGCGGGTGTTTCAACAGAGGTCTGTCTGGCTCTTCCAGCCATTCATGCGGCGGGGATTGGCTACGATGTGTATGGCGTGATTGACGCGTCAGGCACTTTCAGCGAAACCAAGCGCATTACCGGCCTGCTGCGCATGGTTCAAGCTGGCGTGATTGTCACCGACTATTGCACCGTCGCCGTGGAAATGCTCAAGGACAACGCGAGTCCAAAGGCCGGCGATCTCTATGCGGCCCTCGATATGCCTTTTGCCGGTCTAGTCGGACAACTAGCGGGAGCATTCGCCAGTGGTAGCGTTGCCTGAACCACCCGCTCCAGGGACGACCTGGTTACGGCAAGCTACTGAAGAGTGGGATGAGTCCTTCTGCCATAGTCGGATGTGTCAGGACTGCGTCACGCAATGCGGTAAATGGCAGTCCAGCAATGATCGCAACCTGGACAGACGCCATCACTTCTCCCGCCTCCGCGCCGAAAGCGCTGAATCCGAGAATGCGGTCGCTCGCGCTGTCGACAAGCGCTTTCATAAACCCCCGGGTGTCGGTAAGGGTTCGGGCTCGCAAAACGGCGCTGAGAGGGATTTTCGCAAGACGATAGGAAACATGGCGTTCTTTGGCCTCCGTCTCGCTTAAGCCAATCCGCGCGAACTCAGGGTCGGTGAACAAGCAAAATGGCACTTGCCGACCGGTTGTGACGCGATGGCCGCCCAGAATGTTGTCAGCGATAATGTGGAAATCATTCTCGGAGATGTGGGTGAAATGAGGGCTGCCGGCACAGTCTCCCCCGGCCCACACATTGGGCGCGGAGGTTTCCAGCCGCTCGTTCACTCTAATGTAGCCATGGCTGGCGGTTTGGACGCCTGCAAGTTCAAGGCCGATGCCGTCCGTATTCGGCGTGCGGCCCGCCGCCGCCAGCAGATGAGAACCTTCCAGGACGATCTCCGAACCGCCACGGTTGGCGGTTAGTTTCACTGACTCGCCGGACTTGCCTTTCAGGCGAGCGATACGAGTACCCGTGAGCACGTCGATTCCCTCGTCCCGGAATAATTCGCGCATGGCTGAGGAGATGTCCTCATCCTCGCGATGGATCAGGCGCTCATTGCGATCAATCACCGTTACCCGACTGCCAAACCGGCGCATCGCCTGAGCCAATTCGAGGCCCACAAACCCGCCACCGAGGACGATCAGATGTTCTGGAACACGGTCAAGCTCCAGTGCCTCAATGTGTGTCAAGGGATTTGCTTCCCGCAGGCCCGGCGTCGGATCGATACTCGCGCGGGTTCCCGTGTTGATGACAACGTGCTTCCCGCGTAGGACACGAACGGCTCCGTCAGTAGCGGTCGCTTCGATAGTTTTGGGGGCAATAAAGCGTCCGGTCCCCATAACCAGTTCGGCTCCGCTGCTTTTGTATAAGTCCAGATGAAGGTTTACGAGGCCAGCAACCATCCTGCGTTTGCGTTCGCGGACGGCCGGCATGTCGATTTGCCATTTGTCCTTGGTGATCCCGAACTCCTCGCTTCGCCGGAAGTATGAAGCCATATTCGCGCTGTGGATGATGTTTTTGCTGGGAAGACAGGCGATGTTCGGGCAGGAACCACCGACGTATTTCCGTTCAACGACCGCAGTCTTCATCCCCTTCTTGGCCAATGTCCAGGAGATGAGCTTGCCGGCTGCTCCACTGCCCAATATGAGCAGATCGTATTCTTCCGGTTTAGAGCCAACTCGATTTCCAATTGTCTGTTTTCCTTCGTTCATAATGTTCTCCTTTGGTTTGCCACCAACTTTGTTGATCACCGCTCCTGCCGAGATCCTGCGTAGGTTCTCGTCCTCGCTCCTACGCAGTCTGCAACCTTCTCAGGGCGTCGATGACATCATCCGGATCAAGCCGGTTAGTGTAATCAAGATCGAACCCCGCCGTCAATTAGCTTGCCCGATCCGATCTCATGCCACTACTTGCCAGCCAGTTTCCAGTGAGCGGCTCGGCGACCTGAGGGCTGGCCGTTCGGAATTTACAAGCTCCTGGCTCCTCCATAATTCAATCTCAGGTGGCGAAGACCAATTCGAGTTTCCGGACACAGGCCGCTTCCGCAATGTTAGATGCCTTGAAGCTGGTCACCCTTGGTTACGGCTTGTACCGTAAAACTACGGATTGTACCTTTGCGCGGACATGGTAGGATGATACCGCTATGCCAAAACAAAAAAAGAAAGAACAACCGAAGCCCAAAGCCAAAAAGACTGAGGTGGAGAAAGTAAAGAAGACCTCCACCGTACGCGAGGAGGGTCGTGTGACTCTCGTCGAACAAGACGCCATCCAGACTGGTATAGCTTGTATTGAGCGGCTGCACGGTGATGGCCGACAGGCTGGGGCATCCGCCGAACGCCCCTATTCCGATAGAGGTTACGCTTTTTGGGATCGTGACGTTAGTTATGCACGGCAGAAAACCGGCAGCCTGGCCATGATTCATTTTGGTCCGGAGATCGAATCCATCCTGCGCCGCATGTGTGTGACTGGCCCATTGTTTCCCTACCTGCAAAGCATCCGCTCAGGCGACCGCGCCACGGAGTTTAAACAGCACTGCGAGGGACTCGGCATCAAAGGGGTCTCTTTGCATTCCTACCGTTACGCATGGGCGGAGCGCGCAAAGCAATGTGGCTAACCGCCATATCCGCGCGATGAGCCACCCGATGCGATATTGCATTTGTGTTTGTTGCGCGGGTAACGTCGTCGTAAATAATCAATGCTTTCATAGTTGAGTTCCGTGGGTTTGGCCCGTGCGCGACGCGGGCTCAAAACGATTGTAAAAAAGTGGTTGCATCTAAACCGAGTCATTTTGTGTTTACGTAGCCGTTTTTAGGCTTTTGCTGTTGCCCATGGCCGAACACCTCTAATTCGCGCACGAATCGCAATTCAGGAAAATCTTCCCGGGTGCGCGGACTGTTGGCCCACGCGACATTTTCTTTCAGTTTGTCCATTTGTTTCTTGATTCGTTCAGCCTTGGCCTGTTGTTCCTCGATGGATGATGGAACTGTTTGCAATTCAGGAAACTCTTCCCGGGTGCGCGGACTGTTGGCCCACGCGACATTTTCTTTCAGTTTGTCCATTTGCTTCTTGATTCGTTCAGCCTTGGCCTTGGCCTCTCCGCCAGAAATTGCAATTCTATCTGAATCCGGATGCTCCTCACGGAATCGCGGAATGTTGGCTTGGGCTTGGTTACTGGGTCGGCCGATAGAATTGGCCGATTGAGATTGTGGCTGCACAGCAGAACTTTGTTTGGTTGCGGTTTGCTGCGCGGCAGGTATGAGAAACGTCATCGTGCCGCCATTTCCGCACTCAAAGGGGACAAGTTGCCACCTTATTTCATGCGCAGGCGAACTCTTTTCGATTGATGCTCGCTGCGCAACTGGTGCGTCGAAAGTAATCGAGTCGCCATTCCCAATCTCAACAGTAATGTATCGCCCGTCTTTATTTGCAGTCCCTGTCACATCTAACTTCCGCGACGCGTTTTCGACCTTTTGCTCCGCTGCTCGTGCGGAGATAGGAATTAAGAGTGCCGCGACTGCGATTGCCACCGCACTCAAATGATTCATTGCTTTCATAATTTGTCCTTTCAGTGGCAAGGCCCCGCCCCTAGGATCGAATTGATCGGTGCCACCAAATGCTTCGATTCGGCGGCGGCAGACCCCGCGCAGCCGATTGCCTCGAGGTTGAATCCAACACCTCACTTTCGAATTTTGCAGGCATCGTGGCCTCTGCTTTTGCGCGTATAAGATACTGCACGCTGAACATTCAGTTTGCCGGTCGCGGTTTCGCGAGCGTCCTTTACATTTCGCCTCTTCGGGAACCCTCCGGGTCGCAAAAGAGCCTTACTCGGCATGCATGCCCAGGAGGAGTAGTCGCCGCCAACCAGATCCGATTCAACCATGGCGGCAGTCAACCCTTCCCTTGATGGCTCGGTCTGTCACATTCTCTTCCAGTCGAGCCGGCTCCGATGACAATCACGTCGTACTCAAGCGCATCCATACAACTAGGATTTTTCCTCAGCCACCGCAGGAGTGGCTGCAACCTTACCTGGACCTCGTGCACATAAGGATCGACCGTAAAGTCGTCCATCCGAATGATCTTCCCATTGTCTTTCTCGAAGTGCATCAGTTGGCACTGCTCTGACCCGCAAAAACAAGACGCTGAACAAGTGATTGAGATCTTGCCAACTCCTCACCAGCTCAAATCCGGCTCTCAAAGCCAGTGCGGCAAAGCCAGGCAGCGTGTACTTGTACGAGTATTCTGTGGTGATGTATTCTCCCTCCTCGAAACTGAACTCTTGTGAATCCAAATGCACCACTTGTGGACGTGTACTCACCAGGTGCATCTCGATTCGGCCCAGAGGTTCGTTGTAGGGGGCGTTGTGGCGGAACGATGAGAGGTCGAAATCCGCGCCCAATTCCCGGTTGGCACGGACTAGAATGTTAAGGTTGAACCTTGAGGTAACTCCTTTGCGATCATTGTAGGCGAGTTCCAGGAGCCGTCGCTCTTTTTTGCGGTCCACCCCAATTAACAGACCGCCACCGATGCCGCAAAGAGCGGCGATATTGCGCAGAAACGCGGTCGCTTCAGCAGGCTTAAAATTGCCGATGGTGGATCCTGGAAAGAACGCTACCGTTCGACTTAGCCTCCGCTTCGTGACCGGGAGATGAGAGATATCGCCGTAGTCAGCTTCGAGCGGGTAAATCTCAAGGTCGGGAAACTCCTTGGCCAACTGAGTGGCGGATTCAAGGAGTTGCGGGCCGGAAATATCGACCGGGATATAGCCGGACATTTGAGGAAGATGAGTCAAAAGATGGCGTGTCTTGGCGCTGGTGCCGCTACCAAATTCCACCAGCCGACACCTCTCACTAATCAAGCCTGCGATTTCATTTATGTTGTCGCGAAGTATCTGATTTTCAGTGCGCGTGGGATAATACTCCTCCAACTCGCAGATTTCATTGAAGAGCCTTGAGCCCTGCTCATCATAGAAGAATTTGCACGGGAGAGTTTTTTGTCGCCTGGAAAGTCCAGCAATTGCTTCCGGTAAGAACTCACCACTTGCAGGTGGACGACCAATAGGCGGCGAAAGTAAAATCGCGTCATTCATACGAGATCCTTTGCCAGTCTGATTCCCATGAACTGCCATCGGGCGTCAGGTGGGAAAAAGTTTCTGTAGGTGCGGCGAATATGGGACTGAGAGGTGGCGCAGGATCCGCCGCGCAGGACATATTGGTTGCACATGAATTTGCCGTTGTACTCTCCGAGGGCGCCGGCCGCTGCAGAATAACCCGGATATGGGGAATAGCTGCTCCTCGTCCACTCCCAAACATCACCAAACATCTGGGCCGGCTTGCCCGCGGGCCCAGGTGAAATGAGGGGAGTCACGTGTAAAAGTTCACTTTCTACGAAATTGCCTTTGAGGGGCAGCCCCGACGATGCAATCTCCCATTCTTCTTCGGAGGGCAAACGAGCTCCAGACCATCGCGCGTACGCGTCCGCCTCAAACAGACTCACATGGCAAACTGGTTCCTCAGACATCAGCTCCGTCATCCCTGCGAGAGTCATAGTGAACCACTTCCCATCACGCTTCTCCCAATAGAGCGGGGCGTTCCAGCCCTTTTCGTTCACCGCATTCCAGCCGAGGGAAAGCCAAAGCTCGGGACGGCGATAGCCGCCGTCGTCGATAAAAGCCAGGAAACCTGCGTTCGTGACTAACCTGGAGCCAAGGCTAAAAGATGGGATGAAAACCCGGTGGCGAGGCCCTTCATTATCATAGCTGAATTCAGAACCCTCGTGTCCGATGCTGTGAAGGCATTCTTCGAATTTCAGCCACTCGACTGCCGGCACCGGTGAGGTTTTGACTTCATTACGCTTTCGAAAAGTTGGCCTAAGAGGATTCTGCCAAAACACGTGTTTGATATCGGTCAGCATCAATTCCTGGTGTTGCTGTTCGTGATGCAAACCAAGCGTTAAAATCGGCTCCAGCTTCGCCAGCAGTTGTTCATCGGCAGAATCGATTAGCTCGGACACGAACAGGTCAATGTCCGAGCGATAGTGAAATACCTCTTTAACCGTTGGGCGGGAGAGTAGGCCGCGTTGCGGTCGGGAATAAAACGGGCCGACCGCGTTGTAATAGGAGTTGAACAAGAACCCGTACTCAGGATGCAGCGAATGGTAGTCAGGAAAGAACTGCTTCAACGCGAACGTCTCGAAAAACCAGCTGGCGTGAGCCAAATGCCATTTTGTAGGGCTGGCTTCCGGCATGGTTTGGATCACGTAATCTTCGGGTTCCAATGTTTCGCACAGTTTCTCAGTGAAACGCCGAACAAGACGATACCGCCACCCCAATTCGGATTTAGAGGCTGGGACGGTTTCCTCCACAGGCCCCGCAGCGGCCGGGCCGGAGGAGTTCGTTGGCAAGGCTTCGGCGAATGCGTTCATTTTTTTCAATGCTCCTCGGTTAAAAGTTCTGTGTTGTTGCCGGGTTCACTCATTGATGCCCCAGGCTCGAATTTGCTTTGTGGGTATTGACGACAGGTAGTCCCAGTCTGTGTGAACCGGGTCGACTTTCGCTTCGTCCGGGCTCTTCGCGCCAACCGCTCCGCTGTTCAGGGCAATCTTTTTCACGGTTGCCCGTTCTCTCAGTGAATTGGAAAATGCCGTCGCTCCTTTTTTAATCCTCAAACTGGTCCGGTGGTTGATCGATTTCATATCCACGGTCCACCACGCAAGTAGGATGCCATGCCCGAGCCAGCGCTCGTGAGGTTGCGGTCGCGCAGTTTATCCAGCCGGCCTCATTTCAAGTCGTACATCGACCACGCGGCTATCGCGCACGCGATTTGCAAGGCGCAGGGCGAGACAAAATCCGAAGAACTCGAGACTGGATTGCCGGTCACTACACTCCGTAGATTTCGGAAGAACGAGTTAAAACGAAGTCACCATTTCGACAGCAGTCAAGACTTTGCCACTTCTCTTCCGGCATTAGCTTTTGGACACAGGGCCGCTTTACGCGCTTTGCACAGACCTAAACTAAAGTGTAGTGGAATTCGGCTGCGGTAGCTTTGAGCGACGCGCTCGGGAGCAGCCACGGGGCGAACCTATCCGGTGTAGCAGCATAAGTCGATGGGCCGACATAATTGCGTGGCCCATTGAGTCTCTCTTCATCGATTGCATTCATATATCATAGGTGAAACGGCGTTCTGGCTGATTGCCATCACTTGGAATGCTTGTATCAGTTGAGCCTCACTAAGCCACGGCGGACGGCTTCCCTGATTGCCGCGGTGCGGCCCACAGCGTCGATTTTTCTAAAAGCTTCGTAATGTGGGTTTTAACTGTGCCTTCGGCAATGAAAAACTTGGCTCCATTTTCTTTGTTGCTCTTGCCGGCGGCCACACACTGTAGCACTTCGACTTCGCGAGGACTTAACTCAGGCATGCGCATGCCTCGGCAACTTTTGCTAAATTCGAACAGGGAAGTAGGTTTCCCCAAGGCTCGCGCGTGGAATCGCGTCTAAAATTTCCTCCTGAGTGGATCTTTTAACAGGTAGCCACAAGCGCCCGCCTTCATCTGCGCGCTGGACGTCCTCCTCAGTATCGGAAGTTGTCACGATGATTACCTTGGATGGGAGTCGCGACATCCTCACCGCTGCAAGCACATCCAACCCTGTCCATTTGAGGCATGCGCAAATCGAGCAAGACCATATCGGGCAACGCTTTCTTGATCAACGCCAGCGCCTCGATTCCATCGCCGGGTTCGGTGACAACGATCATGTCAGGCTGTGGTTTCACGTTTGCCATGATGTCTGCGTTGGCACGGCATTTGCAAAAGCACAGGGTCATCGAGCAAATGCTCAGACCAAAAAGACACTAAATGAGAAAACAAATGAACTCGAACAGAATGAGATCAAAAATCAAAGCACCCTGGATGCGGCTGGCGTGGATGTGACGTCAGTACGCTATGAAAACCTCAATCAATCAGCCAGGTGCCGCGGTTCGCGACGCACTTCCCCAGGCCGCGGAAATGCTGAAGAAGCACCTGAAATGACTTCCCAATTAAGCATCGCACTTTGTCGGAAGATGCCTTGGCGGGCCACGAGCCATGGTTCCTTCGTCGATGCAAGGTTGTTTTCGCAGGCCAACTGCACTGGTAAACGAAGCCTGGCTTGGCTTGGTCGGTGGGCAGAATCCTCATTCAAGCATCGCACGCATTTCTTCCGCGCCTCTGCCGATGCGATGCTCCACCACCGGGGGCGGTTATCGACGCGAAGATTTTGAGGATTTCAATAGGGCTTCTCCTTCTGCCGATGACCAAGTATTGCCCATGAATGAGGAGCTGGACAAACTTGCTCTCGGGCACTAGGTTCGGGCCGAAGTGGTCAAGTTCGGTTACTTTGCAAGATTGACCAATCGGGAAGTTTCCGAAGTCCTGAGAATATCGGTTTCTACGGTTAAGAACTACTGGGCGGGCGTTCTCCCATGCCAGCCTGTTCAGCGAAGTTAAATGTGAATACGCGTTAAGTGACGACCTTCAGTCTGAGGGCGGCGTCGGAGGCTAGGGTCGTCAAGTTCGTTTCGAAATGAGTATGAACATTCTAAATGTACGTGAAAACTTGACCGAGTCTGGCAAATCGAGGAATGACCTTCCTCCTGAGGCTTCAATTCCAGTTGGTGCGTGTCCTCTGGGGTCGATTGTTTGCACAGAGGAGCTGCGTCGTCGCCCATCGCATCCCCCAGAGTTCGAGAAAGAGAACCGCGCGCTCTCGGCACTTGTCAGTGCGCTAGCAGACTCACCGCGCACCATTCTGCAAACGCTGGCGGACAAAGTGCTTGAGGTGCTGCATGCCGATTCAGCCGGCCTAAGTCTGCTGACCAAGGACGAAAAACGATTCTACTGGGCAGCCATTGCAGGGGCGTGGAGTCCCCGCATCGGTGGCGGCACCCCGCGTGGGTTCGGCCCGTGCGGCGATGTGCTCGACCGTTGTACTCCCATGCTATTCACTCATTGGGAGCGTCGTTATCCTTATCTGGGCTCGGCGGTGCCCCTTGCCGAGGAGGGGTTACTTGTTCCTTTTTACGTAAACGGTAAAGCGGTTGGAACAATTTGGGCGATCGCCCATGATGAACGTCGCAAATTTGACCCTGAGGACCTAAGGCTGCTCGAAAGCATGGGCCGTTTTGCGTCAGCGGCCTATCAGACGGTGGAGTCGATTGACAACCTCAAATTGGAAATCGCCGCGCGCCAAAAGGCCGAAGCCGAAGTCCGTGAATTGGCACGAGGGCTAGAGGCGAAGATTCGGCGTCTCGTCGAGGCCAATGTTGTGGGGATTGTCATATGGGATCTCGAAGGTGCAATCACGCAGGCCAACGATGCATTTCTCCGCGTCGTGCAATACGACCGTGAAGATTTGGCCTCCGGTCGCGTAGGCTGGAAGGACCTGACGCCAGACGAATGGCGTAATCAGGACGAAAGGGCAATAGCTGATTTAAAGACGACCGGCGTCTTTCAACCTTTCGAAAAGGAGTACTTCCGGAAAGACGGCAGCCGAGTGCCTGTACTTCTCGGCGGAGCGCTCTTCGAAGGAAGTGGGAACGAAGGTGTCGCTTTCGTGCTCGATTTGAGCGAACAAAAGCGCACTGAAGAAAGGCTCAACGCGACAAAGGCCGAGTTGGTGCGGGTCAGCCGTGTGACGACAATGGGGGAACTCGCGGCGTCGGTTGCCCATGAGGTCAAGCAGCCGTTGGCCGCTGTAGCTAACAGCGCGACTGCTGCCTTGAATTGGCTAAGTAGCAAGCCGCCGAACCTCCAGAAGGCGCGCAACTCGCTCAAACGGATTATACAGGAGGACGACCGAGCGAGTGACATACTCACCAGAATTCGTGAAATGCTTCAGAAAGCTCCAATGACCAAGACACCCCTTTCCATTAACGATGTAGTGCAAGACGTCGTTGCAGTGGCAAAGGAGCAGCTTCGTCGTCATCAGGTTTCCCTTAAAACAGAATTGGCGCCCGATCTGCCAAACGTGTTGGGGGACCGGATCCAGTTACAGCAGGTCCTTCTCAATCTCGTAATAAACGCGATTGAAGCGATGGCGGCCCTTAGGAAAGGTCCGAGACAATTGTTGATAAGATCCTGCTCCGACCTTTTAGAAGAACGGAGAGCCGTTCTGGTTGTCGTGCGGGATTCTGGATTAGGGCTATCGGAGAAGAATGTAGAGCAAATCTTCAAAGCCTTTTTTACTACCAAATCACAGGGGATGGGAATGGGCCTTTCCATCAGCCGTTCGATCATCGAGGCGCATGGTGGAAGGCTTTCGGCTCAGAAGAATAAGGGTCCAGGTGCCACCTTCCAGTTTGCTTTGCCCAGCGCTTAGTCGTCCCCATGAAAGAAGAAGCACGCACCGTTTTTGTCGTCGATGATGATCCTGGAGTGCGGAAGTCTCTGAGTGACCTTATCTCCTCGATCGGGTTGAAGGCCCGCATGTTTGCATCTGCCCGTGAGTTTCTGCAGGAGAAACGTCCGGAATCCCCGGCCTGCCTTGTTCTCGATGTACGCCTTCCTGGCTTAGGGGGACTCGACCTGCAGCGTGAGCTGGCCAAAACAGAAACCCCTTTGCCCATTATTTTCATTACCGGTCACGGCGATGTGCCTATGACAGTTCAGGCCATGAGGGGTGGCGCGGTAGATTTTCTTACCAAACCGTTTCGCGATCAGGACTTACTCGACGCTGTTCAGCAGGCGCTCGAAAAGGACCGCAACATGCTCGAACAGCACGCAGAGCTCGTGGAACTCCGTCGACGGTTCGAATCGTTGACCGTCCGGGAGCGTGAGGTGTTCCGTTTGGTGGTTCGTGGGTTGCTCAATAAGCAGATCGCGGCCGAATTGGGCACGAGTGAGGTGACTGTCAAAATGCATCGCGGTCATGTGACTGAGAAATTGTGTGCCGAATCAGTTGTGGATTTGGTCCACATGGCGGAAAAACTGGGCGGCCGCCGCAAGGTGTGAACCTGCACCAAGGTGTACTAGAACCTATCCTGCTCCACGTGCTACCGTTCATTCGTGAAAGAAGGCAATGAACGGAGAAAAAAAGGGACGAGGGCACCTATAGCCGCGCAGATCTCGATCGTTGACGATGATCGGTCAGTTCGGCAGACAACACTGGGCCTGATGCAGTCGAGCGGCTTCGCGGGTAATGCTTTTGCGTCAGCCGAAGACTTTCTAGCCTCCCGTGCCTTGGATGATACTGCCTGTCTGATCCTCGACGTGAAAATGCAAGGTATGGGGGGGGTGGAGTTGCAACGCGAGTTGCGGGCTAAAGGACTCCGCATTCCCATCATCTTCATTACGGCTGATAACGATGAAGGGGTCCGAGCTCAGGCGCTGAAAGGAGGAGCAATTGCTTTCCTTCTAAAACCAGTTAACTCGGAGGAACTGTTTCGTGCGGTGCGTTCGGTTCTGAATAGACGGAATCGGAGACATTCCACTCGAATTTCAACCAAAGCTAAATGAGTACAACCGATCCCTCAACCGGAGCACTTCAAGCGGAATGCCCTTCCGAGATGGGGACTGCTTGTGGAAAGGACAATATGACAACAGACTCGCCTTCAACAGCCGTGCAGCCATTT